>JACCDW011888465.1_pt1 | contig 16063 bp, 16 predicted proteins | sample 7449781 | NCBI WGS metagenome assembly JACCDW01 (sample SAMN15323449, study PRJNA562643) | freshwater metagenome | isolation source: river surface water | place: USA:Blue River Watershed | collected 2017-08-18
CATTTTTTTAGCTTTAAATTATCAATGTCTTTTTGTAAAATTTCGTTAGCTTCTGCATGACCCTTTTCCGTAGCGTTTAAGGCCAAACTTAAAAGTTTCACAAGTGTGTGGTTGTGAGAATATTCAATCCAACCATTTGTAATGCTATCAAAAAAACTGACTGCATTTCTAGTATGTGTCCATAAACCACGTTGAAGAGCGTTTGCTGATGCACCACCATATCTCACCTCACAGATATAGTTGTCATTTTTATCTAAAAACATAAATATTGGATGTTTTCTACCCTTTCCTTGACTCCGCCTGCCAAAACTTTCTCCCTTGCCAATGTAGATGATTCTTGCAGTCTCTCGCATTGCTTTTTCATGGTCGAAAATCATGATATTACACTGTTTGATACTTTCATTATAAATAAGGGGCATCACATTTACATTCAGGAAATCTTTAAATGCATCTGATTTAAAAATTGTAACAATTTGTTCTCGGTCAGTGATGTCCTTTCCTTGTCTTTCTAAAAAAGGAAACATTTTTTGATCGCTATCAGTAGAAAGCTGTAAAGGACCATCTCCATATGCCTTAAGACTGACCGGAAATTGTTCTTTGCTTAACTCATTAATGATTACAATATCTTCCTCTCTTTCCTTAGCTCTAAACAAATCTTTTCCAACGTGAATCGATTTGAAGTCATACATGAACTGATTTATAAATTCGGCAATTCCAATCTCGGCTAAATCTCCATGAGTCTTGTTGCCTACAAGTCTCATTGTAAAAATATTGCTCAGTGTATTAACTACCAAATGCCTTTGTTTGCTCACTAGAAGCTTAAATCTTTGCTTGAAGTCTGTAAATGGATTCATTTTTTGGTTTTATTGTATTTTTTTTGCCGATTACTCACATAAACGCATTACTTTTTAAAAGAATTAAGTGAGTTAATCGTTTCTATTTATTGAGCTATTTAATTCAACGTTAAAAATGCAGTTGAATTACATAATAGACCTAAAAAGGTGAAATCAGAGAAGAAACTGGTCACTTAAAAATTCACCTAGAAACTAAATTAATTAACGCCCAACTCTTGAATTTTCTTGTCTTCAAGAGTTGGGCAGTAAGGATTTATTTACTTACCGTACTTTGGATAAAGGACTTCAAATCCTGACGGAATTGCGCTGCAGAAGGCAAATGCGTATACATCATGTGACCTGCTTCGTAATAGGTCATCTTGATGCGATCGGTAGCAGAAGCAGGCAAGCCCATGTGGGCGATGGATTGCTCCACCCCATGAAAAACTGTTGCCAAGTCGTAGTAGCCATTCATGATCAATACTTCCACATGCGGATCCTTGCTCAAGGCTTCCGCCATATCAGGCACAGTGGTCACGGCAGCATCTGCACCCCAGAAATTATTTCCTTGGTGCTTCCAATCCCACTTAAACCCTTCCTTGGCATAGGCTGAGGTGGCATAGCTCAAGTCCTTGCTCACACCCAAACTCCCGTGGTAGTAATCCAAGAAGCCCATAGTGTAGGCCGGTGAGATGGCATCACTCTGCGGATCGGTAAAGGCTGACATGGCCATCGGATCCAAGTTGATCCCTTTGTAGCGGGAATCCAATCGACCGACCGTCATTCCCTCTTCGCGAAGGAGCTCCTGGTAGTACTCTCCTGGAGTGATTCGGAGATCTGCTCGCTCCCATATAGCTGAAGTAATTCCCGTAAATCCTTCCAATTTCTTGGCAATGGAAGTTTTCTCCGCAGCAGTAATTCGGTTTCCCTTAAACAAAGCTGGAGCATATTCCTTTTCCACGAATTCGCGCACCTGCTGTACGAAGGCAGCAAGATTGCTTCCTGGGTTGGCCACTTTTTTATGGTACCAGCTGGTCGCTGCTACAGTAGGCAAGTACACGATATAAGGCAAATCTTCATTAGGGGCAAAGAATAAGGTGCGCAGGTCAAACACTGCAGACACCATGATGACTCCATTCAAGGCATAGCCCTTGTCCAGCAGGTAATTCATCACCCCTGCATTTCGGAAGGTACCATAGCTCTCTCCCAAAATGTATTTGGGCGAATTAAGACGGCCATGCTCCTTCAAAAACTGCATGATAAACAAGCTGGTGCTACGGATATCCTGGTCCACACCCCAGAAATCAGCCCCTTTGGAATCGCCAATCGGCACGCTCAAGCCTGTTCCTACCGGATCCATCATGACCACGTCGGCCACATCCAGGATGGAAAATTCATTGTTTGTCAGTTCGTAAGGGGCAGCAGGGTTGTAATTAGGATCATCCACTACAATGCGTTTAGGACCCATAATCCCCATGTGCAACCAGTAGGAAGAGGATCCAGGACCTCCATTGTAGGCAAAAACGATGGGCCGATTTTTCTCAGGGTTATCCTTGAAGTAAGCCGTGTAGCCATAAAGCGCAATGGGCTTGTTGTTCTCATCCTTCAGTTGGAGCGTACCCGCCTCCGCTGAAAGTGGAATTACCTTTCCATCCAAGGTAACGGATTGCTTGGATTTGGCTACTTCGCCCTTGGGTAGGGCACTTGGTGCAGCCTCTTTGCTGGTTTGAGCCATGCTTAGTCCAGAAAGGAATAGGAATAGCAGGAAAATGGATTTTTTCATCAGTGAGTTCGTATTGGTTGACAAGCAAGTTAAGAGAATTGCTAGAGAAGTTCTTCTCCAGCCTTCAACTGATAGCATCGTTCGTGTAAATGAAAGCCCAATTTTTCATAAAAATGCACCGCCTCTTCTGCTGAAAAAAGAAAGAGTCTTGCTTCAGGAGCTTGATTTCGTGCCGTTTGGATCAATTGACTTCCAATTCCTTTCCGTTGAAACGAACGTGCTACTGCCAAGTCAGCGATAAAACTGCGGTAACAGAAGTCAGAAATCCCACGAAGTAAGCCAACCAATTGCCCATCAGATCTTGCGGTAATGAGCAAATTTGCTCCTTTAATCATGCGTTCTAAAAGTAGCGGGTCTTCCATTGGTCTTCTTTCTGACAATCCTGAATCTTCAAGGATAAATTGAAATTCGCTTAATTCTAGGGATAATTCAACTTGATAAGAAATCATTGGTATAGATGGTAGTTGGGAAAGTATTTTTCTCTATGTTTGCACCTCGCCAAGGAATAAGTTCCTTAGTTCAAGTTCGGGGTGTACGGTATCGCGTCCCCGAAATCCTTCGGGGCAGGCACCGCAAGGGTGCGGGAAGTCCGTAGGTTCGAATCCCTTAAAGTAAATTAAAAAAAATCTCAATTAGCAACGGCTAGTTGAATCCATAATTAAAGTTCGGGGTGTAGCGTAGCCCGGTATCGCGCCACATTTGGGATGTGGAGGTCGTAGGTTCGAATCCTGCCACCCCGACTTATTATAATTTAAAATCAACTAAAGCCAGCAAAATACTTGTTGGCTTTTTTTGTTTCTTAAGGGGTGTAGCCTAGCCCTGTATCGCGTCCCCGAAATCCTTCGGGGCAGGCACCGCAGAATTGCGGGAAGGCCCCAGGTTCGAATCCTGCCACCCCGACTTATTTTTTAATTCTTTTTTCCCTTTGAAAATTTCTTTCTCAAAACTTTCCAAAAGTTCTCCACCCCTTCATTGACTTGCACGTCATCGCTAAGTAAAAAGCCAAAGGCCTGCAGATGTGCACTTTTTTCAAGCGTGATTTTTAAAATCCCTACCAAGGGGATAAACAAGATCATTCCAGAAATTCCCCATAGCCACCCTGCAATCAAAATGGAGATGATGACAGCAAACGCATTTACTTTCACCTTCGACCCAACCACCATTGGCGTAATTAGGTTATTTTCCAAGAGTTGAATTCCCCACAAACACACGAAAGTTAGCAAAGGAAATACAAGGGAGTCCGTAGTCAAGAAAACATAGAGAATTGCGAAAAGAGAAGAAAGGAAAACTCCTACAAAAGGAATCAAATTCATCAGGGCAATAAATACCGCAAACAAAATATAGAATTCAACACCAATCGTGTAGAAAAACACACCAGACAAGAGCGTAACAATACCCGTCACTCGAATCATTCCCACCAAATAATCCGGACTAACTTGTCCTGAGTCATTGATCCAATGCAAGACGGTTTCCTGATTTTTAGAGGAATACCTCACCAGAAATTCAGCGAAGAAATCCTTGTAATACAGCAATAAAAAGGTGTACAAAGGCACAATACCAATCAAGGTAAGTGACTTTCCTGTTGCAAAAAGGGTTTTATTGAAGTCAATTGAACTCACCATTGAATCCAAGCTAGGTAGCGCATTGGAACTGATCCACCCCTCCCCAAACAAGAGGTTGAGTTCCTCGGAATAGCGTGCCATTTTCCCCGAAATATTAGCTTCGATTTCTGGGATTTCTCGAATCAACCCAAACACCTGGTTCAACAAGAGATAAAACACACCAAACGCAAGAAAAGAGACGCCTAGGATGCTGAGGAAAATAGCTAGCCCTCGAGGAAACCTTCTTCGTTCAAACCAAGAGGATATAGGGTACAAGGCAAAGGCAAAAAATATCCCCCAGACCAGCGGAACGAAAATAAAAGACCCTTCTTTGGCTACTAATGCGCCCAAAACCAGGACTAAAAGGAAGTAGGCTGCTTGTTGAACTGTTTTCATTCGAACATCAAAAAAGGGTTAGCGTTGGGTAAAGAAAAATTCAAGTGGATCTTCAGTTGATTCGTTCAAAAGGAGAAAGTCTACCAAGACAACTTGAATATATATAAAATGCAGCCAATTGTTAGTATTTTTTGAAATAGAAACGGTCCAACTAGTTTAGGAACCGCTGAGATAGAATTAGTTTTGAAGATTGAATTCAAATTTCAAACTTACAAGAAAACTAGTCCTAGCTTATGAAAAATCTCTTCCTTTTACTTCTGCTTGTCCCTACCCTCCTAGTAGCTCAAGGACGGGTGGATACCATCGCCGTCTACAGTCCCTCCATGAAAAAAACGCTGAAGGCTGCTGTATCCTTCCCTTCTGGCTATGAAAAAGGAGTGAGCCGCTACCCTGTGGTCTACCTGCTCCATGGGGGATCAGGTGCCTTTTCAGATTGGCATCAAAAAGTCACCGAAAAAGGGATTGTAAATCAAATGGCGGAGGAGCACCAGGTGTTGATCGTCACTCCAGGAGTAGGTCCGGCAAGCTACTATTACGATAGCCCATTGCTGGATTCGGTACGCTACGAAACCTACATGATCAAAGAGCTGATCCCATTCATCGATAAGAATTACCGAACACTTGCACAAAAAGAATCTCGAGCCATCACTGGACTTTCCATGGGAGGTCATGGTGCCATTACATTAGCTACCAAGCACCCAAGCCTATTTACCGCAGCAGGAAGCATGAGTGGGGTGATGAACATTGATACCGACCTATGGAAAGTTGGCGAAGAATTCAGAAACCTGCGGAAAAAGGGACAAATTGAAATGCTTGGGGAGATAAATTACAAAGCCCCTCTATTCAATACGTACACAGCAGTAGGATTGGTCGATCAACTTAAAAACCAAGAAATATCCTTGATTATCGATTGTGGAGTGGATGACTTTTTAATCGAAACCAATCGACAGATGCATTCACTATTGATGGAAAAGAAAATCGATCACGAATACATAGAAAGACCCGGAGCACATACTTGGAACTACTGGACTGAGGCTTTACCGGTGCAATTTTTCTTTTTATCCAAGTCCCTAAAGCGGTAAACCAGTCCAGAGGCTTGCTCCTTAAATTTTACTCTCATTGGAAATTTAAACTAACTTTACGGATAAGTTTTAGCGTATTCAATCATGTCTCAGTTTGACTCCATCCGCCCCTTTTACGACGCAGAAGTAAATGCTGCCATCCGAGAGATTGTGGACGACAGCATGCTAGCCGCCATGATGCAATTTACCTTTCCAGAGGACCAAAGTCAGTCGTGGAAAGAGCGCATGAAGCATACCCATTCATTACGGGATTTTCAAATCAACTTTATCTATCCCGCCGTAAAGAAAGTTTTGGAAATGAGTTCCGATGGATTGACGCTCGGAGGTTTTGACCAATTGGAACCCAACACGGCTTATCTATTTATTTCCAACCACCGAGATATTATTCTAGATACCTCGCTACTTAATGCCTGTTTGTATGAAAATGGCTTGGTAATGACCACCTCAGCCATTGGAGACAACTTGATCAAGAAGCCTTTCATCCACATCTTATCTAGGCTAAACCGCAATTTTGCTATTAAAAGAGGGGTGACCGGCAGAGCTTTATTGGAAAGCTCCCTCCTCGTATCCCAATTCATCCACAAATCGCTGTTGCGAGAAAATCGATCCGTATGGACCGCGCAGCGGGAAGGCAGAACCAAGGATGGAAATGACCTTACCCAGAAAGGAGTGCTGAAAATGCTCACCCTGGCAGAAAGAGGCAGCAATCCATTCGGGTTTTTTGATAAAATACAGGTAGTCCCAGTATCCATCTCCTATGAATACGATCCCACGGACTCCTTAAAAATTCCCGAGTTGATTGCCAAAGCCAAGGAAGAGAAATATGTGAAAGGGGAAAATGAAGATTTTATCACCCTTTTGAGTGGCATTATGGGACCTAAAAAGCGGATTCATATCCAAGTCAACAAACTTCTTGACGAAGAAATCCGCCAACTCAAAAAAGAAGATCTCCCCCAAAACGAGAAGTTGAGCAAGCTTAGCGAACTTATCGATCGAGAAATTTGGAAGGGATACAAACTCTGGCCTAGCAATTACATCGCATACGATCTTCTACACCAAAAAAGTCAGTTTGCTAGCCTGTACAGCCAAGCAGAAAAGGAAAACTTTGAGAAGCGCCTTTCTCAAAAAGTAAACCCAAGCAATCCCATGGAAGTAGAAAACTTCCTGCGCATGTACGCCAATCCGGTAGTCAATCAACTCGGGCTTTAATTTTTGAACAACCCTACTTGATTTGGATTAGGTAGGCGGTTTGCATCGCCTTTTTGTATTCTTTGGAAGTGAAAAAAGAAGCTTTCCTCAAAAAGGAACTAGAATGTAGCAGAGAAATCCGTAGTTTAGGAAGTAAACTTTTTCTGCAATGAAAAAAACAACCCTTTTCTTTTGCGCCTTCCTTCTCCTATGGGGTGTAAGTAATGGCCAATCAAAAATAGCGGTAGGACACATTCAAACTCCACTAGGAGAGCTTTGGATAGAGTTGGATGATCGCACGCCAAACCACAAAAAAAGTTTTATTGAACTCGCTGAAGCAGGTTATTGGGACTCGCTCACCTTCAATCGGGTGATTCCAAATTTTGTAGCTCAAGGAGGGTGCCCCGACACGCCGGCTGGCTTTACTGATCCAGAATACCTCCTGGAACCAGAATTTCATCCTGAATTGAAACACGTCTATGGGGCTTTGGGAGCAGGTCGAGACGACAATCCAGGGAAACTTTCGGCCAGATGCCAGTTTTACATCGTCCAAAATCCTGCTGGAATTCCCCGATTGGATGGAGATTACACGGTATTTGGAAGAATCATCAAGGGCATGGACCTCGTCGACCGCATCGTGAATGTGGCGCGGGACAAGCAAGACCAACCGCTTGAAGCAATCAGCCTTCAGGTCAGCATAAAATACCTGAGCAAAAAAGAATTCACGGCACTATTTTCCCCAGCAAGCCATGACTAAGCCCATCCGGATTTTGGTGGTGGGCTGCGGAAATATGGGTGCTTCCCATGCTACCGCCTACCATCACATGCCCGAATTTGAGATTTGTGGTCTCATTTCTCGAGGGGATTCCAAGCTTCGCCTACAAGAAAAGTTAGGGAGCAACTATCCACTTTTTGAGGATTTTGAAATTGCCCTAGCTACAAGCCAACCCGATGCGGTTTGCATTTCCACCTACCCAGATACTCATGAAGCATTTGCCTGCAAAGCCATGGAGGTGGGTTGCCATGTCTTTTTGGAAAAGCCCTTGGCATTTAGCTTAGCTGGTGCAGCACGAATTGTCTCCAAGGCCAAGGAAACCAATAAAAAAGTGGTAGTCGGCTACATTCTACGGCACCACCCCTCCTGGATGCGATTTATTGAAGAAGCGCAGAAATTGGGCAAGCCCCTTGTAATGCGTATGAACTTGAATCAGCAAAGTCAAGGCTACATGTGGGAGGTTCATCGAAATTTGATGAAAACCTTGAGTCCAATCGTGGACTGCGGGGTCCATTACATTGACGTGATGTGCCAAATGACCCGCTCCAAGCCGGTTTGGGTTTCTGCAATCGGCGCCCGCCTCAGCGAGGAGGTCTCCCCAGACAACTATAACTATGGGCAGCTCCAAATTCGATTTGAAGATGGATCGGTGGGTTGGTATGAGGCAGGATGGGGTCCAATGATCAGCGAAACAGCCTTCTTTATCAAGGATGTCATCGGTCCAAAAGGTTCAGCATCCATTGTCGCAAAAACCGCCGGTGCGGCAGGGCAATCCGATCAAATCGATGCACACACCAAAACCGAATCCATTCTAGTCCATCATGCTGACTTGAATGAAAAGCAACTTTTTGCCAAAAAAGACGAGTGGATCGATCTGAAAGATGAGCCCAACCACCAGGAGTTATGCAATCGGGAGCAACTTTATTTCCTGCAGACAATTCGAAATGACATTGACCTTACCGAACACTTGGAAGATGCGCTGAATAGTCTAAAAATTGCTTTTGCTTGCGATGAATCCGTTAAAACAGGGAAAGGAGTAGCCTTATGAACTCAGGAAGAGTAATCCTATCCAGAATCCTTAATTCAAGAGAAAATGAAAAATAAAACCATCCTCATCACGGGTGGAGCAAGCGGGATTGGGCTTGCTATCGTGGAAAAATTTGCTGCTGAAGGGAGTCAAGTTTTCTTCATTGACTTCAATGAATCAGAAGGTAAAGCGGTAGAAAAAGGTGTTAGAGAAAAAGGAGGAAATGTCACCTTTTTGCAAGCCGACATCCAAGACGAAAAACAAGTGATCCAAGCGGTGCAGTCTATATCAGGCAAACTGGATGTGCTAGTCAATAATGCAGGAATAGCCCATATTGGAAATTTGGGTAGCACCAGCCGTGCAGATTTTGAGCGACTTTTTGCGGTCAATGTCACCGGCATGTTTCTCTGCAGCCAAGCAGCACTTCCCAAGTTGATCGAAGATGGAGGTGGATCCATCCTCAACATGTGTTCGGTAGCTGCCACGATAGGAATCCCTGATCGATTTGCTTACAGCATGACCAAAGGAGCCACCCTTTCCATGACCTTGAGCATTGCGCGAGATTATGTCAGCCAAGGGATTCGCTGCAATTGCATCTCTCCTGGAAGGGTGCATACTCCCTTTGTGGATGGTTTTTTAGCCAAAAATTACCCAGGCCAAGAACAAGAAATGTTTGAGAAGCTGGCCGCAACACAGCCTATTGGACGCATGGGAACCCCTTCTGAGATTGCGGATCTGGCGTATTTTATCTCTTCCGATTCCGGTAAGTTCATTACCGGGTCAAATTTCACCATAGATGGCGGGTTTACAGGAATAAAAATGTAAACCCCTCCACTAGTTAGTATTGAATTCAAAAACCCAATAAACCTACCCAGCCCATGAAACTAATCCGATTTGGTGCACCTGGCCATGAACTTCCCGGCATTGAAGTTGCTTCTGGCAAACGCCTGGATTGTTCCTCTTTTGGAGAAGATTGGAACGAAGCATTTTTGGGAAGTCAAGGATTAGATCGCCTAAGTCAATGGCTAAAAATCCAGGAAAGCACCTTGCCAGAAATCCCATCGGGAAGCCGCCTTGGCTCCCCTATCGCTAGGCCCTCCAAGATCCTATGCATCGGCCTAAATTACCGAAAGCATGCCGAGGAAGCAGGCATGCCAGTTCCCGAAGCCCCTATCCTGTTTATGAAGGCGAGTAGCTCCCTTTGTGGGCCATTTGACCCCATTTACATTCCACGGAATTCCACTCAAACCGACTGGGAAGTGGAGCTGGCAGTGGTCATCGGCAAACGAGCCAAGTACGTCACCAAAGAAAATGCATACGACTACATCGCAGGCTATTGCGTCCACAACGACGTCAGCGAGCGAGACTTTCAGTTGCGGCAGGGTGGGCAATGGACCAAAGGAAAAAGTGCTGACCATTTTGCCCCCTTAGGCCCCTACCTGGTGACCAAAGATGAAATCCCAGACCCACATCAACTGTCCATTTGGCTCGAAGTAAATGGGGAGCTGCTCCAAAATAGCAACACGGGAGATTTGATTTTTGATATCCCCACCCTGATTTCTTACGTGAGCAATTACATGACCCTTCTCCCAGGTGATGTCATCTCCACCGGAACACCCTCTGGCGTGGGCATGGGCTTGAAGGAACCCCGTTATTTGAAAGTAGGTGACCGAGTACGATTGGGAATCGCAGGCTTAGGTGAATCAGAACAAGTAGCAATTCAGGATCCAGAAGCATGAGAATCGACGCGCACCAGCACTTTTGGAATTACGATTCCGAGCGATTTGAGTGGATAAACGAGGATATGGCTCAACTTAGAAAAGATTTTCTTCCTGAAGACCTGTATCCAATCCTGCAAACCTCCCAAATCGACGGGTGCATTGCGGTGCAGGCAGAGGAACATCTTCGAGAAACAGCATTTTTGCTCGAGCTTAGCGAATCCCATCCTTGGATCCTAGGCATAGTGGGTTGGGTAGATTTGGCACAGGACAACTTGGATGAGCTGCTGGATGCATGGTCCAGTAACAGTAAGTTGCTGGGGTTTCGAGAGGTGCTCCAGTCCAAAGAGCCAGAATACATGCTCCGCAAAAATTTCATTCGAGGACTTCAAAAAATCGGACAAAGAGGATATACCTATGACCTACTCACCTATCCGCATCAGCTCAGTGCCGCACTCAAACTTGTTGATTCCTGTCCAAATCAAGGCTTTGTGATCGATCATTTATCAAAGCCATACATCAAAGCTGGGGACTGGAAAGCATGGAAAAAAAGTCTTCAACCCTTTGGAGAGCGTGAGCTAGTTTGTGCAAAGGTGTCAGGATTAATCACTGAAGCCGATTGGAAGAAATGGAATCCTAGCGACCTCTTCCCCTACCTAGAAATTGCCCTAGAAATCTTTGGACCAAAACGACTTCTTTTTGGAAGCGATTGGCCGGTGTGCCTGGCTGCAGGGGATTACACACAGGTTATTGGCGTAATTGAATCATTCGCCAACCAACTTTCAGCGGATGAAAAAGACGCTATTTTTGGAGGAACTGCTCAAGAATTTTACAAGATTTAATTCGTAACGAAGCAACCATGGATTTACAACTACAGGATAAAGTCATCTTAGTTTCAGGCGGTGCAAAGGGCATTGGAGGAGCCATTTCAAAAGGGCTTATTGAAGAGGGTGCTATCCCCGTCATCATCGACCCTTCTGATACGGAAGGGAAGGAACTCGTGGATTTGGCTAAAGGAAAAGCCTTGCACCTCAAAAAACGACTTTTCTCCCCCGCAGATGTGGAAGGCGTAGTTCAAGAAGCTCTTGCTAAGTATGGGAGAATTGATGGATTGGTAAATAACGCAGGAACGAACGACGGGGTAGGATTGGAAAAAGGAAGTCCAGAAGCATTCCTTCAATCCGTTGAAAAAAATGTTGGACATTACTACTTCCTTGCCCATTATGCCTTAGAGGCCTTGAAAAAATCCAGGGGTGCCATTCTAAATATATCCTCCAAAACTGCCGTTACCGGGCAAGGTAATACCTCCGGTTATGTAGCTGCCAAAGGTGCTCAGCTAGCACTGACGCGAGAGTGGGCGGTAGAGCTCCTTCCCTATCACATTCGGGTCAATGCCCTCGTTCCTGCAGAAGTATACACCCCAATGTATGCCACCTGGATTCAGTCCTTTCCAAATCCAGAAGAGAAGCTGGATGAGATCAGCCGTAGGGTACCCCTACAAAATCGAATGACCACAGCAGAAGAAATTGCCAACATGGCCCTATTTCTTCTCTCCCAAAAAGCCTCCCACATCACCGGACAGCATATTTTTGTTGACGGTGGCTACACTCACTTAGATAGAGCCTTATGAGCACTCAAGTTGAACTTGTTCCCAAGAAACTGTTAGTTCCCTTCATCCTCATCACCTCCTTGTTTGCGCTGTGGGGATTCGCCAATGACATCACCAATCCCATGGTGGCGGCATTTAAGCGAGTGCTTGAACTCTCCAACACCCAAGCCTCCTGGGTACAACTCGCATTTTATGGCGGATACTTCACGATGGCCTTACCTGCGGCATTTTTTATAAAAAAATACTCTTACAAAACAGGTGTACTTCTTGGCCTAGCCCTGTATGGCTCAGGGGCCTGCCTTTTTTACCCTGCCGCCGCCTTAGAAAGCTATGGATTCTTTTTAGCAGCCCTCTACATTCTGACTTTTGGCCTCGCTTTTCTTGAAACTACCGCCAATCCCTATATTCTTTCCATGGGCAGTGAAGAGACCGCTACGCAACGCTTAAACTTGGCTCAAGCATTCAATCCCATGGGTGCGCTGGCTGGATTATTTGTCGCCAAAACGTTTATCCTCAACAACCTCCAAAGTTCTGCCACTGACGCATCAGGCAAAGTATATCTTTTCGATAGCCTCGATGAAACTGCAAAAGCTGCTATTCGAAGCAATGATTTATTTGTGATACGAGATCCTTATGTGATGCTAGGACTTGTAGTCTTGGTGATTTTAGTGGTGATCGCATTGATAAAGATGCCAGAAACGAAGGTTGAAGGCGATAAGGTAGACTTTATTCCTACCGTCAAACGGTTGGTGAAGAATAGAAACTTTGTGGAAGGTACGCTAGCGCAACTGGTGTATGTAGGTGCGCAAATTATGGTTTGGACCTACATTTACCAGTACGCCGAAGCACTAGGTATCTCGACTTACGACGCTGTAAATTATGCCTTCGCTTCCTTAGGCGTATTTTTAATTGGGAGGTGGATTTGTACCTTCCTGTTGCGAATTATCCCTGCAGCAAGACTCTTGGCCTGGTTTGCCGTACTGGCGATGGTATTTACACTCGGGGCTATTTTCATCACCGGGATGGTAGGGCTCTATTCGCTAGTCGGCGTAAGTTTTGCCATGTCATTGATGTTTCCCACCATCTATGGAATTGCACTGGAAGGTCTTGGAGAGGACTCCAAATTTGCAGCTGCATTTCTGGTGATGGCTATCGTTGGTGGAGCTATCATGCCTACCTTGCAGGGAATGATTCTGGATTTAGGAGGCAAAGGCTACACAGATCTCTTAATTCTTGGAGTTTCAGAAGTTAACTTCTCGTTTATCCTGCCCTGGGCATGCTTCCTACTCGTGTTTCTATTCGCCATAAGAGCCCGAAAATAAGTTTTTCCGCCATTCTCGTCCTTTTATGAAAACATTTGTTCTAATCTGTGATCTCAAAAATGAGCCCGAGGCCATTGAAGCTTATGTCCGCTGTCATGAACAAGTAGATCCAGCCATCCTGGAAAGCATCCGTGTAGCGGGAATCCTGGAAATGAGTATTTACCGATGGGCACAGCGGCTCAGTATGATTCTAGTCACCACTGATGACTTTAGCTTTGAGAAAAAAGCGGCACTGGATCTGGCCAATCCAAAAGTGCAAGAATGGGAGGCATTCCTTGGGCAGTACCAAACTAATCTTCCTGGTACTCCCACAAATTGGAGATGGGCCCTCACCGAAAAAATATTCAGCCTTACCTCCTAAAGCATGGGTCGAAGAGCCTTGTAACAGCTACTTTATTGAAATTGAACCTCATCCTATGAAATACATTCTAACACTCCTGACATTCCTCGCTACTAGCCTAGCTTTTTCCCAAGACCACACACTAAACTTGTGGCCGGGCCTTCCTCCGCTACAAAAAGTGTCAGATCAACAAGAAAAATCCGTCCAGGAGGGCATTGTTCGCATTTCAAATGTTCAAATTCCGACTATCGAAGTGTACTTACCTACCCAACAAATTGCTACTGGTGAAGCGGTTTTGATTTTTCCTGGAGGGGGATATGGTATACTGGCTTACGATTGGGAAGGAACTGACTTTGCGAAATGGTTGAATTCACAAGGAATTGCAGGCATCGTGGTCAAGTACCGGTTGCCACTATCCACCTCCCTCACAGATCCCAAGGAAGTTCCCTTGCTCGATGCACAACGCGCCATCCGCCTGGTACGGCAGCATGCCGAGGCCTGGCACATCAACCCGTCCAAGGTGGGAATCATGGGATTTTCTGCTGGAGGACACCTGGCTGCTACATTGAGCACCTCCTATGCGCATCAGCTACCCCTTGAAAAAGACGCGATCGATCAGCTCTCTGCTAGACCGGATTTTTCAATTTTAGTCTACCCAGTGATCTCTTTTCAGGATGCTCCCACCCATGGTGGTTCACGCAAAAATCTTATTGGGGACCCTGCAAATCCTGAATTAGTGAAGCGGTTTTCCAACGAACTTCAGGTAACAACTAACACCCCTCCCACCTTTCTAGTACATGCCCAGGATGACAAGGCTGTGCCCCTTGAAAATTCCTTACTTTATTTTCAAGCTCTCCATAGCCATGGTGTCAAAGCTGCATTGCACATCTATCCTACTGGTGGACATGGCTTTGCATTTGGCTTGGGCAAAGAAGCGGTATCTGAATGGCGAGAAGTCCTGCTTGGTTGGCTAAAAGAAACCCTGAAGTAAGCCCACAATTCATTTTGCCCAATTAAATTAAACGATTCCTTAATTCAACACGCTATGCCTATTCGTGTAATTGCCTTTGATGCGGACGATACCCTTTGGGTAAATGAAACCTACTTTCGGGAGGCTGAAGAAAAATTTGCCAGCCTGCTGGAAGATTTTCTCCCTCAGCATGCCATCATGAAGGAACTTTATCAGACTGAAATCGGAAATCTTGGGCTTTATGGCTATGGGATTAAAGGATTTATGCTATCCATGATCGAAACTGCCATTCGCATTTCTGCTGGACAAATGCCTATTTCACTTGTAGAAAAAATAATTGGAATTGGTCAAGAAATGCTAGAAAAGCCGGTGGATTTACTTCCAGGTGTGAAAGAAGTCTTGGAATCCCTTCAAGGAAAATACCGCATAGTACTTGCTACCAAAGGAGATTTAGTGGATCAGGAACGGAAGCTTCAAAAATCTGGATTGGAAGGATACTTCCACCACATTGAAATCATGAGCGAAAAACGTGTTTCGGATTATAAAAAATTGATCGGTCACCTCGATATCCAAGCATGCGAATTTGTAATGATCGGAAATAGCCTCAAGTCGGATATACTTCCTGTCTTGGAACTTGGCGGCTACGGCATCCATGTGCCCTTTCATACCACCTGGATCCACGAGCAAGTGGAGCATGAGGTAATCCACGAACGGTTTTTCACCGCGGAACACCTCGATGAGGCAACAACTCACATTCATTCTTTTCTCTAATCAGCCGCTCCGTGGAACGCCTCAAATCCTTATTTTTAGTTCAGCTATTCATCATCTACACGAGATATTTGATTGGAGGAGCCTTTGTATTTGCTTGCATCATCAAGATCAAGGGGATGCGTTTTACGACCTTTTCCCAAGAGGATGCCCCACTTGGTTCTGCCATGCATTTTTTCGAAGTGCTTTACCAAACAGGGCTATACTGGCAGTTTATCGGATGGGCACAACTGCTGGCAGGATTCTTTTTAATGACCCAGCGCTTCGCCAAACTTGGGGCTGTTCTCAATCTTCCCATTATCCTCAATGTGTTTGTGATTACCATTTCCATGGAATTTGGAGGAACACCTGTAATCACTGGGCTGATGCTTGCCGCCAATCTCCTACTGATAGTTTGGCATTGGGGGGAACTCCGTTCCCTTGTGAATTTGCCTTACCAACCCGCCAGTCCTGATCAAGAGGAAAATAAGCCCTTATGGGCTATTACAGGTCTCCTTCTCTTTGGATTCACCGCTGGCTACCGCATACTAAATGATTTTTATAACCCCTTCCTATGGTTTGGGGTATGCTTTTTAATCGGATTGGCCACCTTTTTGATTCGACTATTACAACGCCATCGGTCAAAAACCAGGCACTAAAAAAGGCTACTAA
>JACCDW010469959.1_pt1 | contig 16061 bp, 19 predicted proteins | sample 7449781 | NCBI WGS metagenome assembly JACCDW01 (sample SAMN15323449, study PRJNA562643) | freshwater metagenome | isolation source: river surface water | place: USA:Blue River Watershed | collected 2017-08-18
ACAAGCATGTCAATCTTACCCGTAGGTGACGGACCGAAGTCAGGGTCGTGCACCATCCAATAGATAGTCTCATTAGCACCATCCTCAAACGCACCAATGCATCGAGCATCAGAACTTAATGGAGTTCCATCATAGGACAATGTAGTAAGAGGAAGATTCCCCTTAGTATTCTCAAGAGCACCGACCTCAGATTCTTCAGTAGAACCCATACGTACATTCAATGCGTCAATATACTCACCGGGAGGAATAACACGCTCATCGAACGTCTTATTCATCTTGCCCGCTACAAAGTTCCTTGTAAGATTTGCCATATTATTTTATCCACTTGTCCATACCACGGAGATTCATTAACAATCTGCCGGGATGAATGTTACTCATTCTAATTTTTGCATTGCGAAGTAAAGCAGATTTTTCTTTTCTTGCTCTCATCACCACATATTCTTGAACACCAAGCTTGCTGCTTAGTATCTCTGCTTGGATATACGCATACACATACTTCTCAAACAACTTATTCACAGATATCAATGAGTTGTCACCACCCTCCATACCGTCAGAGATATACTCAAGCACACACGACTCACCTGCCATATCTGAAGAAAAGTTGATAACACCCGCCTTCTGATTAACATTAAAGGTAGGATTAAAGTTTGCCGTCTCGGTATTCAATCCAAACCTCTCACCAAAGTAATAATCAAAATACCAAATGCCATCTACATACCATCCCTCTTGATTATCAAATTGATTCCCCGGGTTTAGGTATATGCTCTTCTTGGTCTTTGTTATTCTGTCGTAATCTATGTTTGAGAACTCAGGTTTTAATATGTTGCCGTCTTCATCAAATAAGATACGGCAGTCATTGTCTTGAAGGTATGCATTAGAAGAAAGCGTCTGTATGTTCTCACTCAATGGACGAAGATATCCGTCTTTATACAAAGAGATGCGTACCCAATTGACAAAGTCAGGAGGTAATACAAATCTAAGCTGATCGCACACGGTAAGTTCAAGAACCTTCACCTCTTTGAAAGCATCGTAGTTAAGTTCTTGAATAGCACGCTTAGCATGAAACAATACCTTATATCTCTCCTCATTATTCACAAGAGAGTGGTTACCTGAGTACATCAACATAAAGTTGTTGACGATATCAAATAGGCTCACGTATTGATACGATCCCCAATTAGCATCCTCAGGTGAGTTGCCATTGTTCTCGTAATATTGATAGTCTGAAATATATGCCATGGTCTATTATTGTTGTTGGCTGAATGTAGGTTGTTCGTGTTGTTCTTGAGCCATACCAAACTGAACTACCTTATCCTCGCGGATAGAGATACCGCAGTATTGAAGAATCTTCATCACCAACTTGAACTCATCCTCAGCCGGCATCTCAAAGTCTTGGTAGTCAGGTTGTGATTGGTCGAAAGACGGCTCACCACCAAGCAATGTAACGTATGTCCACTTTGGATCTTTAGGATATCTGAAGTATGTTGCTTGCACTTGACCGGGATTACTTATAGATGCAGGGTAAACTTTATATACAGAGTCTTGCTGAGTATAAGCAGGAAACAATAAAGATGGTGCTGTAAGCATAGAGTTGTTAAGCATGGTAATTTTACCTGCGCTAACTTTCTCTAAATCTTTTACATCAGCTGCTGAATAAATAAAATAGGTTACGCCTGAAGCAGTAAAGATGTCTTTACTTAAAACCAATGTTGTAGCGCTTGTTACTGATGTAACGGTAGCGACTTGATTGGTAACTGCATTTGATACTATATCACCTAACTGTACTCCTAATGTAATAAAGTTTGCCGTTGAATCTACAAGGTTGTTTGCTAATACAGATGTATTAGTAGATGTAATAATTAATGTTGAGTAAAGAGAAAGTCTACTAATTAAATAAGCCTCATCACCTGTAGTTATTACAGAAGGTGAAAAGAAATTATTTGCTGTAGATTTAATAAGAAAGTTTGAAGTAAGAAAATATTCCATAGTCTCAGCCAAAGCCTGACCTAAATCTGCATAGTCGCTTCCTGATCTACGCACGTTCTCCATAGTAACTGTCTTGTTATAGTTACTAAAGTATTCTTCATACACTTCTAACTGAGCCTGCTTAGCGTACAAGTTAAAGTCAGCAGGAGATATATATCCGTAATTATTCTTGTTCAGTACAGATAAGACCGTGTTTCTTACTGAGTTTATCATCGTTACTTTTTTACAAATATAGTGAAAAAAATAAGGGCTCGAGAGCCCTTATCTTCAATCATAAATCACATCAAACAAACTACTCTTCAAGTAACATGTCCAACATCTTAAGACCGTCAATACCTTCATCACTCATAAGGAAAGCGGTAGCTGTTTCAAATGGGTCACTTCCAAATTGGATAGAACACATTTTCTTTTTATTGGTAGGCGTGCTATACCAAAGTTCTTTGTTGTTGCCTCTTATTGAGATCCATCCATTTTCAAAGAATGTTCTAACCTTTGCCTGAAACTTCAGTTCAGGATCATTAAGCGCATTCAAAAAATCTTCAGGGTATCTCTTAGCAAAAAGCAAGATGTCTCTCTTTAGCTCTGCCGTAGATAATATAGTAGGGTCTGTTCCAAATAGAACACGAGTAAGCATTTCGATTTGACCAATCTCAAGAGATCGCGCTTCAATAAGAGCATCAACCTCAACATTAAGACTCTTCACGTCGTCTGTCGCGTCTCTCTCTTTATCAACCTCAGCAAACAAAGTTCCATTGTGAGGGTGGTAATGCAGAAACTTTTGAAGAACAGGATTAGTTCTTGGGACATTCAAAAAACCATCCTCAAAAATGATAGGCTCTAAGATAGCATTGCCATCCTGCTCGTCTTCAAATGGTGAGTTTTGATTTATTGCGTATCTAAGTACGCGATTGATCCCCTTCTCTTCGTCAAACCACATCAGTGGGAATCGTGGGTTATTGCGAGATGCAATAGTGTATGAAAGTGGTGCTGTACCTAACAGCTTGTAGACTCTGTCTTTTAAGGCTATTTCTTTCTTTGCCATTTTATTATAGATTTAATTTGATTTAAGATAAAAAGAAGCATGCCCGAAGGCATGCCTCTTAAAGTTGGTTTACGATTAAGAACCGTAACGGAACAACATGAAGTTGTTTGCACCTAAGGTACATACGCAACGCTCAGAAAGGAAGTTGACTTCCATAGCATCTAAGTCGCTTGTAGCAGCACCTCCGGCAGAACCTGTGATCCAAGTCTTGTAACGACGATCTTCAGCTTCGCTTGCGCGGTAGCGAACGTGCAAGAATGGACGCTTAGCGTTCTTACCCATGATTTGATCGTACACTGAAGTAGATCCTGCAGGAACTAACAATCCATTAACTGTACCTGTTGCAGTAGCAGCAGCAGTTGAACCTGTTAAGTCACCACGCATTGTTGGATCGTTCAAGTATTTCCAATCAGACTTATAGAAGTCATAACCACGACGGAAACCGGTAAAGCCAAGGTTCAATGCCATCTCGGTATCGTTATCAAACAATCCGAAAGAAGCACCACCTGCAGCAGAACCACCATTGTATCCGTTCAATGTAGCCAACATGTTGTCGATGTCGAATCCTAATTGACGGTTAACGAATACTACGTTCTCTTCAATAGCTCCTTGCTTGTCTAAGCGAGAAACGATTGAATCCCAATCAGACAATGAAGTTGGGTTACCTGCACCCCATACGTTACCGCGGTTGTTAACTACGTAGAATACCCCTTCAGAACCAAGAAGGTTCAAAGCAGCAGCACCTGAACCTGCAATCGCCGGAACAGCTTCAATCATCGCAGTCTCTAAGTAATCTTCGAAACGAAGACGAGTTTCGTGCTCAGACTTCAAATACCAAAGGTATCCGGTAGCACCATTCTCAGTAGTTACTTCTACCCATCCGATCTGAGCCATGTCAGAACCGTTAACTGCATACTTATCTTTGATGATAATTGGGTTGTTAGAGAAGATAGTATCTTCAGCTTCCAAAGAACCAACCATTCCGTTAGTTCCTTTTCTGAACTCAGAACCATAGATGAACATGCTACATACGTTGGTGTTCACAATGTTGATAGTTGTTTCATAGAAAGCAACGTCAACAACTAAACCTGATACAGCAGTAACAATAGCTTTGTTGCTTACACCTGTAGTCTTAACTTGAAGGAATACAGTTTGACCAACACGAACAGCAGCAGTAGTAGCTCCTGTGTCAGAGATGGTAAAACGAGCAGTAGTACCTGTAACCAAAGAAGCAGTTGCAAAGTTATACTTAATGTGAAGACGACCTTGTTCTGCCCATTTGATTTGGTCAGAAATAGAAGGCATCTCAGCACCTACCATTCTTAAGAATGAAGATACTGTACGGTTACCGTAACGCTCAAATTCTTTCTCGTAAGTATCAGGAAGATACTGATTCAAGAAGTTGAAGTTAGTGATGTAGTTAGTTGACAACGCTACCTGCTCAGCAGATGGTTGCAACGCATAATTAGGATTGCTTAATATAGGCATCTCTTTTTTATTTTTTTAGTTTATACTTTTTTTGCGCTGCGAATTTTTAAACTTCTTCCGGCATCAGGATTCACAACCTTAACCTGAAAACCTCCCTGATTAGTTACTTCAGGTGCTCTGCGCTCAGACATATTAATGTTCTTAGTCTTACGCATTACTTCATCAGTGGCATTTGCCACGCCTTGTTCGTAAAAGAACTTGGCGAACTTCTCAGGGTTCATAGCAACTGCTAATGCTCTATGGTATCCAACGGCATCCTTAATCATCCCATTCTCATCCAAGAATTTACCAATGAGGTTCATTGGACTTGATTGGGCTTTCTTAAGCTCGGAAGCATCACCGGGTGTGAACTTAACCGTCTTGTCATCTATCTTGAACTCAAAACCTTTGAACTCTCCATTAAACAACTCATCAGTCTTATTCGCAAACCATTTTGCTTTGCGCTCGTTTTCTTCCTGCAGAGTTTTAGCCTGCTTAGTGTATTGCTTATACGCTTCATACTCTTCTCTCTCTTCATTGGAAACAGATGGGACACTTGACTCAAGTGGCATCTTGTATTGTTCCTTTTGTTGATTGAAGAATTTCTTCGCTTCAGCAACAGCTTTTTTCTTAGCGAGTTTGATTCGCTTTACAGTCGACTCATCATCAAGGTCTTCATCGTACATGTACTCTTCCATCATGACTTCTACATCTTCAGGATCGAGACCTTGTTGCGTCGAACTAATATATTCTTTAAGAAGTTGATCTTGGTCCATAGTGTCAAAGTCCTTTCTCAATTTGAGGAAGTCTTCAAAGCCACGACCTGTCTCCTTCTTGTACTTCATAAAAGCAGCCACGTCCTCAGGCATCTCTTCAGCCTGACTGCGTTCAGCCATCAACTCGTCAAACGAATTGATTTGCTTATTATATCGCTTACCAATATATGAAAGAACGTCTTCTTCTTTTAACTCAGGTAGTCCACTCGCATCATCTGCTACTGCCGCTGCCGCTGCTGCGTCATCTGCTACTGCTGCTGCTGCATCATCTGCTGCTATTTGAGCAGCCTCATGATTAGCAAGTAACTCCGCCTCTTTTTCTGCGACACCTTTTGTGTCAACATTATCTAAAACTTTTACTGATGTAAATTCCATTTGATTTAATTTTTACAAAGTTAATAAAATTTTCTATACAAATTATCGAGGTTCAAATTCACCGAAGTCAAACCCATCTAAGCTATCTTCATTAGACTCAAAGTTTAATGACGGAAGATTGTTCTTGCGTTGCTCAATTAACTTTGACTGCTGAGTATTCTGAATACTTATTCTATCATCCTTTGCTTTTTCTTTCTGCATGTCTCTTGCATTAAGAGTACCAGCTTGAATCTGAGCAAGCTGTTGAGTATACTTAAATTCTTCAGCCATAAGCTGAGCCTTAAGATTAGCCTCTTCCTTCATCTTCTCAATATCAAATGCTACCTCAGCCTGCTTAATCTGCATCTTAGCCTGAGACTCCATTTGAATCTTCTGCATAGCAACTTGACCTGCTAACTCTTGAGCTTTAAGATTTTGTTGAGCAACCATTGCTTGCTTCTGCATCTCCATTCTTTCTTCTCTATCTTGTCTCTTAACTCTCTTGAGTTTAAGGAGTTGGTTGGCAAGCTTGATATTTTTAATCTCTCTAATGTCAATAGCATCTTCAATGTCAATATTTCCACGAGACAATGCCATTTGAATATTAGACTCAAGCTGAGCTTTCTCCTCTTCATCAGGAGCCACCTCGATAAAGATTCCAAAGTCATAGATGTACAAGTCTTTAATCTCTTCAAGTATAGATACATTGTACTTGCCAATTCTATTTGCAAAGTCTTCTTTGAAGTCTGCATATTCTAAAATGTCAGATATTCTATAAGTAAGCCCCTCTGCAAGTGAACGATAAATATGTAAACCACCCTCAAGGATATGGCGAGTAGCCGTATTTGAATTAAGAGCAGCCAACTTCTGAACACCAACTAAAGCGTTAGGGTCAGGCGTACTACCATCACGAGCCTCATTCAATCCTGTTACAGAGCGAAGCATATCAAGATAGTGGTTGTAGTTAGCAATCAACATCTGTGTCTTAGACGCTCCTGAGTTAGATGTAAGCTGAGTGATAGGTACACGAGCATTATTAAACTCACCATCTTGAGTATAGCTTCGTCCAATCACACTACCCGTTTGAAAGTAAAGTCTCAACGCATCCTCAGGATTGTAAGCAGCACCTGTTCCCAAGTCTACCTCATTCAATCCATCAGCATCGATGAACACACCATCAGGGACGGTACGTGCAATAACCTGTTGTAACTTAAGGTGAGTAATCTGAATCAAGTCGGCGAATGGAATCATACGGCGAACCAATGACTCAATCACACCCTTGTACATACGCGGAGCGCAAGCAACATAGTTAGGCAATGCATGCTGAGAAGATGACTTAGGACGAACCATATTTTGAGCCAACTCCCACTTAAGCATGATGTTAGTACCCATAACCATTACGCCATCATACCACACATCAATAGTCTTTTCAACCTTCTCGAAGTTACCTTCCTCCATCATTTCTACAGGAGGATTAAACGTCTCGTCTTTCTCAATATATCTTACACCACCACCTTCAAGCATTTTCTTTTTATAAACTACTTTCTGTGTGGTCTTATAGTTGAAATAAAGAAGTGTGCATGTATCTCTACTGAACATGCTGTTCTCATAATACTGAGCTACATTGTAATAGTCGTACCAACTTTGACTGTACTTAGATATCTCTTCAAGATCCTCGCGCGTAAGCGTTGGGTCAATCTTCATGAGTTCAGTAATAGGAAGAGTCTTAATCTCTCCCCAATAGAAGCAGTCTCTAAAGTAAGGATCCTCAGTATAGCTGTACACCACATTAGCAGGATCAACATACGATATCTGCACGCCTGCTCCCGGAAGAAACTCATGCTTGGCTACACCAATACCTAATACAGTTTGGTCATAGTCAATACGCTTACGCAAATCATCGTAATGGTTTTCAGCAAAAATGGTATTGATAGCTTCCTCTTCAGCGATCTCAATAGCAGGCTTATAATTAAGTTGCATGAACAAAGCCATCTCATCATCACTCTCAGGAAGCTCATTAGGGTCCATCATAAATGGATCAGCACCTGTCTTCTCTTTGATAGTCATAAGGATATCTTTGGCAGCCATCTGACCTTCAAGCATATCTTGATACTTGCTTCTCTTAGCCTGAGACATAGCATCTTGTGCATACGCTTTAACTTTGAACAAGCGGTCAGACATTCCATTGACAACAATGTCAACGAACTTAGGGATGATTGGAACAGGAGTCCAATCTAAATTCAAATAAGAAAGGTCGCCATCAATAGCAAGTTCATTCTTATACTTGCCTACTGACTGCTCGCCACGAGCATACAAGCGTAGTCTGTGAAAGTCTCTCCACTGACCATAGTATCTACATTTATTCCCATCTTTTCTAAACCACTCGTATTGAATAGCTTGACCTACTTGCAACCCAAATTCTAATGTTGCTTTCTCAGCGTCAGACACGAACTGATTCGGGAATGCGGTAGAGGATACGTTTATTACTACTTCTTTCATCTAATTAATTCGCTTGTAGTTCCTTTGTTACTGTATCTCGCAAAGTTAATACTTATTTTTGTTTCTTTTTTCTCAGGAATATACATGTGTTTTTGATTCGCCATGATGGCTAATCCTGAACTAATAGAAGCGTCAAACTTTGTTCTGTTGTTTATATCAAACTTAGCCCAATCCTCAAGCGTTCTTGTAAACGGCATTGTACCTATCTCGTCAGGACTTCTATATTGACCTGTAATATCCATACCTATAAATTTCTCAATATATGATTCAATAGCCGAAGCATGCGCTTGCTTTACATCCTCTGAAGTATTAGGAATACCACCAAGCTCTCTCTCTGTTGCAGATAGTTTGGCGTACACCTTATCCGGTCTATTCATACAGAAACCTCTATACCCTCTGTTCTTAAAGTGATACAGCAATCTCGGCTTGTTATTCTCTGCTAAGATAGGCATACCATAGAACACACAAGCCATAAGAACATCTTCAAAAAATATCTCTGCCGTTTGTGGACGCGCAATGTATTCCAAGAAGAACTCATTGATAGGACCTTGATCCATGTGAAACTTAGTCATACCGTGTAAAGAGCCATTAGACCCACGTCCATCAACCACAGCCGAGATATCATATGGGTCACAACCAAATGAACCCATGTGTTCATTGCCCGGATATTTCATTCCATTGCGCGTATGAACATTATTCTGATACCCCGCACTTGGAGTCCAACTGATTAAGAACCTGCCATTTCTGTCCGGGCTAAATATAACTTTGGTATCCTTGATACCATCTTTCCACATAAAAGTTCCACGTGTTACCACATGGTCTTTTATTATTGAGTCATTGTAGTCAATCTGTTGATATATCTTGGTGAGATTAAACAATGCCTGCTTGCTCTCATCTCTAAATGCATGCGACTCTGTGCGTGGGTACTGTCTGTAAAATTCATTCAAGCCGTCAGCATCGTTCTTCAATCCTTCTACCTCTGCCTCCCAAAAGTCAATCGCTCCATTGGTAATCCATCCGCCGTCAACACCCCTTAACTTTTGCTTAGGTTTGCGAAACACAGGCATGCCATGTATATCAATGAAGCCTTCCATGTTCCACTCCATAGGAATAAACAAAGCATATAGCCCACTCTTAGTCTGACCATTAGCATTACGCGTAGATACACGCGAGTCTTCGTATATGTCTTTGAAGTTCTGACCACCCTTAGCAAGAGCGTTAGAGGTTGACCCCATCATACACTTGCCAATAATCTTACTACCCAAACGAAGACAGGTCTTTGTTACGCGCCAATTCTCTTTAATATTATTTGGCTTAGTCCACTTACCACTCTCATCATGAATGAGTAGCTTTAACTTCTCTCCATCGTATGAGTTGTCTTCAGTGTTCTTCCAATCTATTGTTGTATCAAGCCCCTCTACTATTTCCTCTGAAGAATTAAACATGTTTTTCTTCGTAATCTTCGCAGCCGGAACGCGATACGCCAATTCAGTCTTTGGCTTATCCATTCCATCCATAATAGGTTTGAAGAAAAAAGGAAGACGGCTGTTAATAGGAACAACCTTGTCAGTAAACATCTTCTTAGCATCGGCTCCTGTCTTTGATAATATACCAACCCTTGCATCACGTGCAAGAGTTCCTACGTTGATACACTCTGATGAGGACATGAATGAAAATCCTGAACGACGTATCTTAAGATAGTCCATACCAAAGCATCGTTGGTCTGCCCTGCATGCTTCCCAAAAAATCCAAAAGATTCTATTAGCCTCGCGGAAGTCGGGATACCCGACGTCGATACTTGCCCATTGCAGATACATCCAATGAGATCCTGTGATGTAAGTAGGGATACCGTTGTTCATGAACCAATAGCCTTCCTCTCGATAGTCAAACTGTTTCTCAATATAATCTACCCATCTGTTCTTAAAGTCAGTTGGCATATCATTCCATTGAAAGATAGTTTGAATCTTAGCAAGAGGCTTGGGCAGTTCTTCTCTTTCCCAATACTGATCTTCTTTAGCCTCTCTTCTTTTATAACACTCATCAGGCTTTGCAGGTAATGCTATGTTAAGACCTGATATACTTAATACTTGACCAATAGTACCATCTTTAGAGATGATAACCATATCATACTCTTCATCATACCCATACTCCCAATTAGCCTTTGCATTTCTTTTTGCAATAGTTTTAGCCGGGATATATTTCTCGAGTACACGATATAAATTATTTTGATCTTCGTTCTGCAAATCCTTGTTTTGTATCAACCTTGCTCGGACCTTTCTCAATAGCTTCAAGAGATTCTTTCTCTAACTCTATTCTATTAAGTATCTCGAATGCGTCAAAGATAGCAATTTTCTTTGTAGCCGCAGCATTCTTCAATCTATCTGCAGCCAACTCAGTCACCTCACCATCAGCATCAACATTCTTTTGTACAATCTTTTCCTCAGCCACCTCAATGAGATGCTGAACAGCTTTGTATCCTGACTCAATAATTCGAAGCTTTAACTGCACGGTATCTGTAATCATAGCTTAATAGTTATTTGATGATCATACATTCTGTAAAGCTTCTCTCCATCCACATTGAACTCATACTCACTATCAGGTGAGAACACCACATAGTCTCCCACATTAACCCCTTGAGATAATAGATACTCATTAGGATATTTCATAATACCCATCAAGGGTTCTTCTGAGAAAGGCTTGTTGATATAAGACTCTGTAGTAGGAATTGGTTTTACAAAACAATACTTGTCATAAGAATACCAAGTATCTCTTTTCTTGTATAAGAAGAACTGCTCATTATCAATAAGAAATACATCATCTCTAAAAAAACTCTTACCACTCTTGCGCTGCCCCTTCATGTCATTATAAAACTTAAAGACATTATGGTGAACAAGAAGTGTGTCACCCGGTTCAATAGGACCTGTATAACCTAACGGTGTCTCAACAACAATAGCCTCACGGTTAGAAAACTTATGCTCCTCTTCCGAGGTGTTTACTATAAACTCTATGCCTGCTATCTCTTTTGTGTTGTTGTATCTTTTTCCTTCGGTTGGTTTTGTGATGAAATAAAATGGGGATTTCATTAATAGTTTATATTAAATTCGATTGAAGTAGGGATGGATGAGTTGAACTCTTTCCAAATGAGAATCTCCTGTTTATTGTTTATGATATAGATTTGTATTGCATCCTTTTTCTTGTCGTATCGGATGCAGTTGATCTCGTAAGAATCGCCAAGGACTTTCTGCCCTACAATATAATGCATAGCATTATTCTTATAGTCAGGTCCTATTGATATCTTACGAATGTCCATTACCCAATCTGATTGACAGTTAAGATAACTGAAGGTGTAGCGGGATGAAGTCCTGTTGCTGCCTCGTACTCAATCAATAAGTCAAGGTCAGAAGTAGCCCACATGATTTGATAGTAGTCACCTGCATTTGCATCCACAAAAAAGTTCCAAGCCGCCACATGATAACTGTTTGAAGGCATTACAATTTTTGTGTTGGTATTTGCTACTGCTGTACCATTCTTTGCTAACCAAATGTCAATTGTACTTGAGCCTCCCGAAGTATCGTGAAGCTGAGCAGAGAACTGAATGTTATAAGTACCTGCGTTAGCTAATGTGATTTGATTATTTGAAACAATACTGATGTCTTGAGCAAAGTCAGTCGTATTAAAAGACATTGCCTTAGCTGTGTTTATAGCTGTTGCAGTTTGATCAGCAGTATCGTAAAAAGCACCGTAAGATCTATACGCAGTATTGAACAAATCAAATATAGCACCTACCTCAAAGTTCTTAGTAGCGTTATTGTTCTCAGCGTCTGTACCAATAAGCTTATCAGCAAGAGTTACATTACTGTCTGAAGGGTACGAATTAATTTTTCCCATTATGACAAGGTTAAAAGGTAAAGGGTTTTGTTTACTAAAGCAAGCATCTCATCAACAATGTTCTGAAGCTCAGAAGCATAGTTATTGCGCTCGCTATCAAGAATACTTTGCATCTCTTTAAGGTGAGAGATAGAATCCATGTTCTTTGACTCAGGAATAACAATCTCAACGCGCTTGTTACGACCAAAGTATACCTCACTAAATGTGTCGGTTAATTCAAGGATACCATCATAGTAACCATTCAATGCTTTGTGCTCAGCAAACGATGTGGTTTGCAAGTGAGCGATATGCATCATGTCTCTTGATTGGAACAATGTCCCGATAAATTTTCCCGGTGTCATAATTACTCTTGTTTTTTGCGGGTGATCTCCCCTGTCTGAATATTGATGACAGCGTCAACACCGTATTTGCTTATTAATTTCTTCTCGTTCTCAGCAGAAACCTTTCTAATTGCATCAATATCATTTAAGATATCATGCTTCTTCAACTCTAAATCACCAAGTGCATTCTTTGCATTAGTGTAATCTCTGCTCATTGATTGGAGTAATTCTAACTCCTCTTTTAAAAGTACTGTTGCTTCCATTTGATTTAATTATTTCTACAAAGATAATCAATTTACATTCTTCTTCATCGCACTACCGAAGTAGTACCCAAAGATTGACAAGACCACACCCTCAGATATTCCAATAAGGTGAATCCATATCTCTTTGTTCGCCTCAGGTATCTGAAGGAATGCGATGGCATATACGATAAAGCAGAACACGCCTAATCCTATTAATCCTGTCAAGGTAAATAGGTAGTCACGCTTTCCTGCTTTGGATATCTCTACCTCGCGCGTGCGTGCAGAGTCTCTGTCCTTTACCTCCATCTCATACATCTGAGCAAGGTCTGCAGTTAGAAGTTCCTTCTCCTCGGGAGAAAGCTTGTCTGACATCTTGATAAGGTTCTTGGCTACGCCAAGTACTCCCGCATCGGGGAGCAAGTCACCCACTGTCTCAAGGATCTCGGGTGCTTTATCTTTAAGAAAGACACCTACCTTGGTATCCTTAAACTTTTTCTTATCCTTACGCTTAAGCTTGGAAAGGAATGTATTTTGTTCTTCCATTTGATTTGATTGCTTTTAGTGCAGTCTTGCGATTGCCCTTAGTAGAGAATGATACGTGAATCCAATCGGGCTGCTTATCGTTTCCAAACTCCCAAATGATTTGATCGTAGTCAAGGTTCTCTCTGATCCAATGGAAAGCCTCAGCGCACTTATCCTTGAGGTCAATGTCAACTGCCTGACCATACTTATGCTGACTTGATTTGGCTCCGCCTATGAGGCTGTTTAACACCTCAGAGCGATATCCTGAACTGATCTTGATAGGACCACCGATATGAGCGCGTAGTGGCTCAAGAATATTCTCGCATAGAGCGGTAAGGTTTCTAATTGATTGTGCGTTAGGTGTATTGTCAATTCCCTTCTTGATAGCCGTAGGGCTGAAGGTCATCTCTGCTAAAGTAAAGTGTTGCGATAAGTTCATCGTCCTTGTCCTCTATATTGTTTCTTGTAGTTCTTGCTTGACTTAGACACGCTCGTCTTGGTCTTAGAGTGAATGCCGGGTCTTGCCACCTTAGGTTTAACAAGCTTAGTTGGATTGCTCTGAATCTTTGCCATCTATTCTATTTAATTTTTTCACATAGTACACAATAGCAAAAAGTCCGGTAATGATAGCTATCAATCCGGACATGGCTGATATGATTGGTTGAAACTCTGTAGCCTTAGCCGCTACAGCTGTCAGTACTGATGTCGATGCTCCTGCTGCTGCAATGCTATCCTGTATCTCTTGAGGAGTTTTCATTATATATCTTCAGAAGGGATTATTTCTACTAACTCATTAACCTTGTTCAAAGCTTGAAGTATAGCTGAAACATCTGAAAGAGTGTAAACACCTTTCTGTGTTGCAGCATTTAATGCTTGCTGAATAACTTGTAATGCTTCTTCTTTCTTCATTACAACAATGATAAGATTTCTTCTTTCTGTTCTTCAGTCAAAGCATTGTAGAACCATTCCATAGCCATCATGATTCTAAGATGTTCTACGTTACGATCTAAAGTGTCTAAATCATCTTGTGATTTTTCCTCTTGGTTATTGATTTGGTTAATCAAATCAACGCTGTCAAATGCAGCGGATACGCTTTGAGCAATTTGCTCTTGTGTTAAATTTTCCATTACGCTAAAAGTATTTTTTGTGCTACTCCGTTAATTACTACAGACCAAGTTTTTGTACTTGATAAAGATTCAGTTGTTACTGCCCCTGCATTAGTTCCTGAAGAACCAACAACAAATTGATTATTTGCAGTTGCAGTTGCTTGATATCCTAAAATTACACTGCCACTAAAATTGCCACTAACTGTATAATAACCAATAGCAGTATTGTTGTTACCTGTATCGTTAGCACTTAAAGCATTCCTACCGATTGCGACATTTGCTGAACCTGTCTCGCAGAATTGCAAAGCATATGCACCAATAGCAGTATTGTTTGCACCACTACTAACACCATATAAAGAGCTTTGACCAACTGCAACGTTGCTGTGTCCAGTTACAGCTCTAAAGCTCATTGATTGCGTACCAATAGCGGTATTGCTTGAACCGCTTGTTGCAAGAGTTAAAGCATTGTAACCAACAGCTGTGTTCGCTCCTGATGTAGTAACTGAACTTAAAGCAAAATAACCAAGAGCTGTATTTTGTGAACCTGTTGTATTACTTCCTAACGCAAATCTTCCTACAGAAGTATTGTTTGCACCTGTTGTATTTGCATATAATGCGCTGTCTCCAACAGCAGTATTCTCACTAACAGTATTAAAATATAAAGCAGCAGCTCCAACAGCTGTATTTTGTGAACCTGTTAAATTTCTGACAAATGAACGAGTACCTAAAGCAGTATTTCCATTTCCTGTTGTTGTCATTGTACCTGCCTCAGAACCAAAGAAAGCATTCTCACCTCCTGTTGTAACAGCTTTACCTGAAGTTGCACCAACAGAAGTATTTGCACTTGACGTTGCAGCCAATAAAGCCTGATATCCAACAGCAGTGTTTGAACCATTTGTTGTTGCTGCACCTAAAGCATCTGACCCAATAGCAACATTGAATGATGCTGTTGTTATTGCATCTGCTGCTCGATATCCAATAGATGTATTACTTGTTCCGGTTGTATTAGCACTTAATGATTGGTATCCAACTGCGGTATTATTTGCAGCGGCATTGAACCGTAAAGACTGAACTCCAACACCAACATTAAACGAACCCGATACTCCACTACCCATTGACAAATAACCAATAGATACATTTTCACTTGCCGTTGTTGCATTAACTAAAGAAAATGAACCAAGCGCCGTATTAAATTCACCTGATGTATTTGAAACCATTGCGGACCTACCAAGCCCAACATTGTTGCTGCCTATGGTAGTAGCTCCTAAAGCATCTACACCAATAGCTATATTACTTGCACCCGTTGTATTAGCATCTAAAGCATTATATCCAATTGCAGTATTATTACTTCCACTTGTATTTAATTTCAATGCTCCATCACCAAATGAAGTATTTGAAACAATGTTGCCCTTACCATTATTCCAAATGGTTAAGTCAGTTGCGTTTGATTCAAGCCAAGCGGGACCACCACCAATAACTATATCTCCACTACCAAGTAATGATGTAGAGTTAATAGTCTTGATATTAGTACCACTAACAAGAGTCGGTTGATATATCGTATCAAGAGTGCTCTTTGGTATACGGATATTTTGACTTGTAGATGAATCATACCCAACAATAAAACCTGTTGAGTTTAAACCACCTGAGGTAAAGTCTGAAAATTTAACTGCCATTGTTTTACTCTGTTATAATATTAACACCACCTTCTGTTATTAATTCAACACCCAATTCACTAATGATTTGATTAGCAGCAATTCCTGTAGATAAAATTGTTCCATCTATAGAAAAAGAAATAGCTATTTGCAAACTACCTATCATCTTACCAAAGAGCTATGATATCCGTAGCTGTAGTACCTGTTGCC
>JACCDW010816985.1_pt1 | contig 16060 bp, 14 predicted proteins | sample 7449781 | NCBI WGS metagenome assembly JACCDW01 (sample SAMN15323449, study PRJNA562643) | freshwater metagenome | isolation source: river surface water | place: USA:Blue River Watershed | collected 2017-08-18
CAAAATTAAGTGATATTCCGAAAAATGCGCTGGTAATTAATTGTGTAACATCAATTAGCCTTGTGCAAGTGACTAGAAATCTAAATGCTGTGGGTCTGAACAATGTGATAGAGGTTGCAGATCTGATTTCAGAAGACGGAGAAATTCTGCCTTTCCCGTGGTTTGTATCACAGCAGCGTGCTGAGTATAAGCAAAACTCAACCTGGTGGCGGGATTTATACCTCATGATGTCAGATGAGACATCAAGAAAAGTCTTGCTGGATGTCTTACGCTTCCGTCTCACGGCCGCCTCTGAGTATATGGCAGACTATGAGGTCAGGTTAAACGATCAGTATTTTGAAGGCTTCATGAAATACCAAGATGAAGTGTTCGTGGACGCTGGTGGGTATGATGGCGATACAACAGAGGAATTTGTAAAACGCTATCCAAGTTATAAAAAAGTGTACCTATTTGAGCCATCAAAAAAAAATCTATCGGCTGCGAAGCAACGCCTTCGTGGTCGAAGAGGTATTGATTTTAGATCTGTCGGTCTCTCCGACACCAAAGGCACTTTGCATTTTAATGCAGACGCAGGCTCTGCATCTGCAGTAACAAATGGAGTGGGCGAATCAATCTCGGTGGTGGCCTTAGATGAAGAATTGCAGAATGAGCCAATAAGTTTTATTAAGATGGACCTCGAAGGTTGGGAAATGAACGCACTGCGTGGCGCAGAGAAAATAATTAAGAACAATAAGCCAAAGCTCGCAATTGCCGTTTACCACGCCGCTAAAGATTTTCGTGAGATTCCACAGTATTTGCTAGGATTAAATCCGAACTATAAGATCTATCTTCGCCATTACACGCAGGGTTGGTCGGAAACGGTCATGTACTTTATTAATGCAATTTCTGAGGATATATAATGCAACAACTCCGAATCCTTTCTGAGTCTTTTAAAAAGGTTGGCATTCACTCAATAAAGCTTAGAAACTTACTCGAGTTAAGAGATCACGAAAATGAAACAAAGCAAATCAAAACGATGTTTCCACCTGTGGATATTGGAAGTATAACTCTCGTAGATCAGATAATTTTATTGGCTCTTATTGAGCTGGTTGACCCAGAGAGAATTTTGGAAATAGGAACCTACCAAGGGTATACAACGAGGCTATTTGTAAACAATTCCAATGCAAAAGAAATTTTGTCAGTCGATTTACCGCAATCAGAATTGGTAACAAATGTTGCAGTAGACGTTCAAAGAATACTTAAGGATGGAGATTACAATGACGACTATCTGAGAGCTATTCAAAACTCAACGGGAGCAAAATATTTAACCGGTCTAAATTCTGATGATGTTGATAGAGTAAAGCTTATCAAATGTGACTCTACAAAAATTAACTACGATGACAGCGTTGGAAATGTTCAGTTCGCATTTATTGATGGAGGCCATAATTACGATATCATAAAGAAGGATACTGTAAATGTATTAAGCCAAATAAAATCGGGGGTTATTGTATGGCATGACTACAGTTCGGCAATACACTCCGATGTGACCAAATATTTGCATGAATATTCAGAGAGCAATCAAGTGTTTTTTGTTCAGGGTGGACTTTGCGCATTTCAAGTAGTTAGGGAATGTTCAAATGTCTGATATGCATGCGAAAGACCTTCTAGTTGAACCCGCCATCCGGGCACTACTACACACCAATAACTATATAGCTGCTCGTGATCTTTTTTTTAGATTTGCAATCGAGATAGTATTGATGATTGCCCTTTATCGTACTGTGCAACTTGGCAGCTATCTTGTTGGATTCCTTATTTTTTATATACTTGCAATTTGGCATAGTTTTTGGGGATATGCTGGAATTGGCCACGAATTACTACACGGTAGGGTTTTTTCAAATAAGAATTTAAACAAGGTGCTTTATTGCTTGGCATCTTTTTTTGTCTGGAGTAATCCCGTGTTCTTTAAAGCTTCGCATTTTTATCATCATTCAAGAACTTTTGCCGAAGATGATGCCGAGTCCAAAGGTATGCAAAAATGGGAATGGAAAGATATATTATTTTATTTGACCATTGATATCCCTTTTATGACGAGAAGATTGTTTTATACAGTTATAAACTCTATTGGCTTCAAATACGTTGATGAGAAGTTTTATAAGATTGACAAATCGTACGCGATTGCTGCTTCACTGACATTAATATTCCAGCTAGTTATAAATTTATTAATATACTACGTTTTTCACGACCTGTTGCTAAATTTCCTTTGGATCATACTTCCTTTTACGGCTCAATTCTTTAACAGACTACTAGCCCAATCCCAGCACATAGGGCTTGGAGCTTATTGTGACCTTGGTCCGCTTAGATATTCCCGCACTGTTCATTTACCTAAGCTAGTTTCATACCTGTACGCTGGAATGAATTATCATGCTGAGCATCATTTGATACCCTCGATCCCATATTACAATTTACAAAAGCTTTCAGAATTCCTTATTCGATTTCATGATCACAAAATTGAAAATTGGCGGTTTTTTTGCACTCGTCAGTTTGTAAACCTTGTGCGAAACAAGTGAATTAAATTATCCGAGATGCTGATATGCAGACTAATTCTCTGAGGCTTGCATTCGTTGGTGGCGCAATAAACTCTGCTGTGGGTTATACGCACTTTAATGCTAGTCGGCTTGATGGGCGCTTTAGGGTTGAAGCTGGGTGCTTTAGCCGTGATATTAAACAGAATGAATATTCGGCCCGTACATATGGTGTTGCACCAGAACGTGCCTATGCTGATTGGCAAACCCTATTAAAAAGTGAAAGGGGTGCCATTGATGCCGTGGTTGTTTTGACTCCCACACCCAGCCATGCAGAGATCGTTATTGCTGCCGTAGAGGCGGGCTACCCGGTTATCTGTGAAAAGGCACTAGCAACTAGTACCTCTGAATGCCAACAGATTGCCGAAGCCGTGCAGGCGCATAAAGGCTATCTTGCGGTCACCTACAACTACTCTGGTTACCCAATGGTGCGTGAGCTGAAACGGATGATCAGCGAAGGCCGCTTTGGCCGCTTGCAACAGATTCAAATTGAAATGCCACAGGAGGGCTTTTTACGGGTCAACGCCAACCCGCAGGCTTGGCGGCGAAAAGACTACGCCGTGCCCACCGTGTCACTGGATTTGGGCGTCCATGTACACCACCTTGTTGACTTTTTATCCGCTGGCTTGAAGCCCCTTTCATTGGTTGGCGAAAAAGCTAGTTATGGACAGCTCCCTGGCGTTATTGATAATGTCTACTGCATCGCACGCTATGAGCAAGATTTACGAGTTCAAGCCTGGTGGGGTAAGACCGCCTTGGGTCATCGGAACGGCCTTCGTGTTCGTGTTTACGGAGAGTGTGGGAGTGCTGAATGGTATCAAATGGATCCCGAAATTTTACGGTGGGCCGACAACGACGGGCATCACTATTTACTAGACCGAGGATCAGCTGAAGCAAAAATAGCACAAGAGTTGCGATATAACCGATTTAAAGCTGGGCATCCATCTGGGTTTATAGAAGCTTTTTCTAATCTGTATGCTGATATTGCAGATGAAGTAAACGTGTTTCTGCTTGGGGAGGCTGTGGAAAATAAATATGTTTATGGCGCAAAGGAATCTCGAGAGGGTATGCGTTTTATAGAGGCTGTTCATGCCTCTGCAAACAGTCAAGCCTGGGTTGCCTTGAAATAAAGGTTAGTGTAAATAACCAAATCTAATGAATTTAAAAAAAAATATAGTAGCAAGTTATATCAGCCAGCTATATGTTAGCGTGATAGGTGTTTTGCTGATTCCCTTGTACGTAAGGAACATGGGGGCAGAAGCATATGGATTAGTCGGATTTTTCGCAGTATTGCAGGCATGGTTCAACTTGCTTGATATTGGGCTAACACCCACAATCGCTAGGGAGACGGCACGATATCATGCTGGAATGCTCAATGTTCAAGATTACCACAAATTATTGAATTCTGTCACCATTTTTTTTATTTGCATAGCGCTTCTGGGTGGTAGTGTTGGGTGGGTTTTTTCTAATGAAATTGCAAGTAATTGGCTCAATTCAAGTTTGCTACCAAAAGAGCAGGTTATTTTCTCTGTGCAGATAATGTCATTATGTATTGGAATTAGATTAATGAACGGTCCGTTTAAAGGGGCTGTCATGGGTGCTGAAAATCTAGTAAAGTTGAGTGGCTATAATGTTACAATTGCGACACTTAAATATGTAGTTGTGATTATTAGTATGGAGATATGGGGTTACACACCAAAAGTTTTTTTTCTACACCAACTAATGGTGGGGCTCCTTGAACTATATTTAATTATTTTTCTTTCTCGTAAATCCAATAAATTGGAATACAACTCTGAATTCAAAGGAGATTGTGGTGAATATACGAGGTTGAGAGAACTTTTTGCCTTTTCACTTGGGATTTCATTTAGTTCAATTGTATGGGCTGGGCTCACGCAGACTGATAAATTTGTTCTCTCTGGAGTGCTGTCTCTTGCTGAATATGGTTATTTCACTCTCGCGGTACTATTTGCTAACGGTATAATACTCGTTGGGAACCCAGTTACCAATAGCGTTATGTTAAGAATGACCAGATTGCACCTAGAAAAAAAGGAAGATGAAGTAATCATTTTGTACAAAAAAACAACTCAGTTCGTAATGGTTACAGCTGGGAGTGCGGCTATTTTTGTTGCAATTTTTGCAAAGCAATTGATTTTTGTCTGGACCGGTGATGAGGCAATTGCTAATAATGCATATGAAATCTTACGGTTATACGCTGTCGGTAATGCGTTTTTGGTAATGGGAGCATTTCCATATTACTTACAATATGCGAGAGGTAATGTAAAATACCATAATCTAGGCAATCTAATTACATTATTAGTTACTATTCCATGTGTTGTATTTTTTTCGTTCAGGTATGGTGCTGAAGGTGCGGGTTGGACTTGGGTGGTATCGAATTTTTTAGGGTTTGTTTTGTGGTCTGCATATGTTCATTCTAAGATACAACCTAGCTTACATATTGAATGGTTTTTAAAAGACGTTATATTTATTGCAGTTCCTGTTGTATTTTGCGGATTTTTAAGCAATCTAATTGTTCAGGAAAGTGTCGGACGATTTTATTTGTTGGCACAGTTGGTAATCGCATCAATTTTTCTACTCGCGATATCAGTGATATCTTCATCTGCTTTAAGAGCATTTGTGTACTTTAGGCTATTAAAATATGTGCGATAAGGTAATCCTATGTAGGGCTAGAGAAATGAATGGAATTTCCTATCTCTCAAGGATGTTTAGCAAAACTGATCCGAATGTTATATGGGCGGACAGTGTTTTTTCTTTTATTCTTATAATAGTATCAAATCGTCGTAAGATTCGGTCGATTATCGCGATGTCTGACATTGAGGCGATAATTGCTGTGTGTTTTACAAATATACTGCGCATGAAAGTTCCAATACTCGTGGGTGTATTCCATCCAATGCAGTGGCATGCAACTCTTAACTCAAATATATCAAAAAGAAAGGTTAAAGTTTTAAACAGGTTTTTAGATTCGCTCGAACCGTCAAACGTTTTGGTAACATCATCTGCTACAATAAACTCATGTGCAAGTTTTAGGTTGAAGTTTCAGAATGGTTGCCACAAACTGATTGGACCAATTTCACTTCCAGGAAATGAAAATGTAATTCATAGAAATCTGAAGCACTCAGTGGTAACTGTGGGTCGGTATGTCGATTTTAAAGTTTCGACGATACTTGCGATGATAAATACCATCGAGTCTCTTTTAGCTATTGGATGGGACATTGAATACCATATATATGGTGATGGCCCAAGCAGGCAAAAAATAATAGATCGCATTACCAATTCAGAATATTTTGGAAAATTCCATGTCCACGGTCTTCTTCCGCTAGAAGACTTCAGAGAAGTTGTCAGTAAACATACGGTTTTTTTTGGTATGGGTACTGCGCTGTATCAAGCAGCTATGTCAGGAATTCCGGCCATAATTGCTATTCAAGGTGAGACTGACTCGACCTGTTATGGTTTACTCACTGATCACGATCATAATATTGAGCCCGTATTTGGGGATCCGTCACCATTTATAAAGATTTGTAATCTTGAGAGTGTGTTAACTTATGTTCTAAACCTAAATTTGCAAGAATGGGTTAAGTTGGCTGAAAATTCAAGAAAAATTTGTGTGCCTTACAGTGCAACTCGTTCAATAGAAAGTTTAAATTCGGCTGTCAATAATGCTGTATGGCTTTCGAATTCTAAGGTAACGCTTTTTGATTTGTTAATAATACGACTGCAGTCAATCTGGTCTAAGTTAATAAAAAGAAATTACTTGCATACTTGAATTTTATTTAAAAAAATACTCGGGTTTATTGTGCTACAGACAAGGTATTTGTTAAGATTCGACGATGTTTCACCTGGGATGAGTTGGTCAAAATTTATGTTTGCAAAAAGGATCATCGAAGGAATTGGCGTCAAATCGATTTTAGGTGTTGTGCCAAACTGTATGGACAAAAATTTGAATGTTGAGAAAAGTAATGATCAATTTTTCGATTTCGTTCGTAAATGTATGAATTATGGTGATGCTATTGCGCAACATGGTACATATCATACATATACGACGACTGAAAGTGGTATTTTAGGTATTAATAGAAGATCAGAGTTTGCAGGCAACGATTATACAGCTCAATATGAATTACTAGGGTTGGGAAAAAAAATACTAGAAGAACAGAGCGTCTGGCAGCCTTATTTCATGGCGCCTTCCCATTCTTTTGATGACACTACTATTGATGCTCTAAAATCCCTCGGTTTTGTCGCAATTACAGATGGGTATGGGTTTTATCCATACGTATATCGAGGCCTCCGGTTTGTTCCTCAATTGACATCGTTTCCATTTAATGTGGGTTTTGGATATTGTACTATTTGTGTTCACATCAATAAGATGATGGATCGTGATATAAAGAAATTGTTAAAATTTGTTTCGGTTAATAAAGAATTTTTTGTAGATTTTAAAGAATTGGTTGAGTGGCCCGTAGACAATTCTTTATCAGCTTATGTCTTAAGAGGAATGACTGAAATTGCTATGAAGACATACCGTTCAATTCGTAATTCTTAGAGTGTTTTCATTTGTGAATATAAATAGAATTTTTAAATTGCATCCAGCTGCAATTTTTGGGTGTCTTGTTGCGCGTATAAAGCTTTTTGTGTTGCAATTGGTTTATAAATTTAATAAATGGCATACCTCGGCACCATATCATTGTAGGCCATATAAGAAGCAAGTTGTCAATTTGGCTAATTCGCTCCATGTTGATTTGTGCGTTGAAGTGGGTTGTGGTCTTGGTGATGTCATATCACGAGTTAAATCTAAATGCCGATTTGGGTTTGATATTGATGAAGGGGCGGTTGCAGCAGCAAAGTATTTGCATACAAATACATATTTTTATTGCGCTAATCTTCAATCGGCAGACTTGATTGTTAGCAAAGTAGGTAAAACATGTGCTGATGCTTTGCTTATACTCGTTAATTGGCCGCATGAGCTCCCGTGGGATAATATACACTTTTCTGTTGCTCAATTAATTAAATCTATACCTTTCAAATATGTCATTATTGATGCAATTGATGATGGGGTTCCCGGTTTTTCATTCTGTCACAAACCATCTAATTTTAATACCATCGGAGAGGTTGAGGCTGTTGTGAGAGCAGAAGACAATATACGTTCAATTTATCTTATACGTATATCATAATATGAACATATCCAATCATAATCCCTTAAAGATTCTTTATGTCATAACCGGGCTTTCTACAGGTGGTGCTGAGACCATGCTATATAAGCTGTTACAGAACATAAATAGAAGTCAATTCAAACCATTTGTAATATCTTTAACTAATTTAGGTGAATTTGGGCCGCGTATTGAGAGTCTTGGAGTTCCAGTTGTTGCCCTAGAAATGAAGTTTAGTACGTTATTACCCATTAAATTTTTTAAGCTTTTCATTCTAATACGTCGGTTTGGACCAAGCTTAGTTCACACTTGGATGTATCACGCTGATTTAATAGGTGGGATCGCGAGTAGATTAGCTGGTGTAAAAGCTTTGTCGTGGGGCATTCGCCATAGTGACCTTACTCCAGGCAAAGATAAGCGTTCTACTTTGCTTGTTATGCGTATTTGTGCGCTTATGTCTAGTTGGCTACCCAGACGCATCCTTACTTGCTCTAAAAGGGCTCAAGAAATTCATGTTTCGGCAGGATATTGTCCTGCGAAAATGTATTTGATTCCGAATGGTTTCGACCTCACGCGCTACAAGCATGATCCGAATGCCAATGATTCAGTCTGTATAGAGCTAGGGTTGCCCTGCGGCACGCAACTTGTTAGTTTGATTGCTCGTGACAATCCTCAAAAAAATCATGCCGGGTTTCTTGAGGCCGCATCATATGTTCATGCTACCCGTCCAGATGTTCATTTTGTCCTAGCTGGTACAGGTATCGATCAAAACAATCATCGACTTAAGTCGTTGATTGAACGGCTTGGCCTCCAGAAAAATGTTCATTTACTCGGCCGTCGAGATGATATACCGCGATTAATGTCATCTTGCATCTTGGTTTCATCCTCATCTTTTGGAGAAGCCTTTCCTAATGTTCTGGGCGAGGCTATGGCTTGCGAAGTGCCTTGTGTTGTTACTGACGTTGGTGATTCAGCTGAGATAGTTGGTGACCTCGGAAAGGTTGTAGATGCTGGAGATATGCTTGGGCTGGCTAGGAACATTGTCGAGATAATCGATATGAAGTCCGAGGAACGCACTGAATTAGGAAGAGTTGGGCGTGAACGTGTTCTTGAACATTATGAAATTAGTGACATAACCCGTCGTTATGAGAATTTTTACGGCTCTCTTCTAGAGTCCACCTAGTTATGTGTGGGTTTGCAGGTTTTTTTGGTTACGGTCATCTGCAAGTAAATGATGTTCCAACTACTAGTCAGCATATGGGCAATGCCATTATGCATCGTGGCCCGGATGATTCGGGTTTCTGGTCTGATAACTCATCACAAATAGCGCTTGTTCATCGTCGTTTATCGATTTTAGATTTGTCTTCAGCTGGTCATCAACCTATGGTGTCTAATTGTGGCCGTTACGTGTTGGTCTACAACGGTGAGATCTATAACCATGATGAGCTGCGTATCGCGCTCGATAAGGAACGGGCGAGTTGTTCATGGGTCGGTCATTCTGACACGGAGACCCTGTTGGAAGCTGTTAGTTACTGGGGAATTGAGGGGACCTTAACCAGATTAAATGGCATGTTTGCCTTTGCTTTGTGGGATAAGCTTGAGCGTAAGCTCATTTTGGCTCGGGATCGGATGGGAGAAAAGCCCCTTTATTATGGCCGGTGTGGTTCATCTTTCTTGTTTGGCTCAGAGCTAAAGGCATTGAAAGCACATCCTGCATGGTGCGCGGAAATTGATCGTAATAGTTTGGCGCTTTATTTGAGACATAGTTTTATTCCCGCACCTTGGAGTATCTATTCGGGAATTCACAAGTTACCACCTGCACATTATTTGGTAATCGAAGGTACGGGTAATAACATCGGTGCACCTCGTTGCTATTGGAACCTTGGTCTTGTTGCTCTAAATGGCCAGCAGCAGCCATGGGACGAAGATGAAGAACCAGTAAATGCACTAGATCAGTATTTGCGTGATGCTGTAAAGCGCAGAATGATTTCGGATGTGCCGTTGGGGGCATTTCTGTCTGGTGGATTTGATTCTTCGACTGTTGTTGCATTAATGCAGGCGCAAAGCAATCAAGCAATCCGTACCTTTTCTATTGGTTTTGATGAAAAGAGTTTTAATGAGGCACATCATGCTAAATCGGTAGCAGACTACTTGGGCACTCAGCATACAGAGATGTATGTAACTTCAGCCCAGGCGCTATCTGTCATCCCAAATTTGCCATTGATTTACGATGAACCTTTTGCAGATTCCTCACAAATCCCGACATATCTAGTTAGCAAACTTGCTCGTTCTGGCGTTACTGTATCGTTGTCTGGGGATGGTGGTGACGAATTATTCTATGGTTACAAACGATATGAGTTCGCATCCCGTGTTTGGTCGTTGCTTAAGCTGTTACCGCCTTCATTCGGTGATCCGCTCTCTCAGACCCTTTGTAGAATATCTTCAAACTCAAGTGTGTTGTCGTTAGCCCAGAAATTATTTCCAGAAGGCTTTGGTGTAACAAAGCTTGCAGATCGCATAACAAAGTTTGCTGATTTGCTGGGATATACAGACAGAAACTCTTTGTATCAGTCACTGCTTTCTGATAACAAAGAACCAAATAAGCTAGTGCTAGGTGCATCTGAACACACGACTTTACTGTCAGCGAATATCCAATCCCCGAAGCTCCCAGGGCTTCGCGAACAGATGATGTACATCGATCAGATGATGTATTTACCTGATTGCATACTTGCCAAAGTTGACCGCGCAAGTATGGCGGTAGGTTTGGAGGCAAGAGTGCCTCTTTTAGATCACAACTTAGTTGAGTTCGCTTGGCGTCTTCCGACCCGATATAAATATAAAGGCGGAAATGGCAAGTGGTTGTTGCGACAGGTGTTGTACCGTTATGTGCCCGAGAAATTGATGAACCGCCCGAAAATGGGTTTTGGTGTGCCAATTGAGCAATGGTTGCGTGGACCTTTACGGCCATGGGCAGAAGACCTGCTCGATGAAAGTCTTTTACGCAAACAAGGCTACCTTAACCCAAAACCAATTAGTCAAATGTGGAATGAGCATTTGACGGGTAAGCGTCGATGGCATCGTCAGCTATGGTGCATACTTATGTTTCAGGCTTGGTTAAAAGTGAACGCCTGAAATGTGGCTCTATTGGCTAATGTTTGTAAGTTTCGCATTGATGGTCTTTGTGGGGCGTAACTTTAAGTCACTTCAACTTAATAGTCATACGTTGAAACTAGAATATCGAATCACATATTTTGGTGTGGCAATTCTTTTTGTTTGCTTGATGATTGGCTTACGTTACCAAGTTGGCGGGGACTGGGATGCATATTTAAATAAAATGTATGAAACTAGCGGCGAGGATTGGCTTGAGAGCATCTCCCGCGGCGATCCAGGCTATCAATTCTTAAATTGGATTGGCGCAAATGTTGGCGGTGGAATTTATTTTGTTAATACAGTTTGTTCGATTTTATTCGTTTGGGGGTTGTCAAAGTTTTGTATTGCTCAACCTAGGCCATGGTTAGCTCTTTTGGTGGCACTGCCATATTTTATTATCGTTGTTGCCATGGGTTATACGCGCCAATCCGCTGCGATTGGCATATGTATGATTGGTTTGACTCTCTTGCAGGATGGTAAAACATTTCGTTTTTTACTGTTGCTAGCTGTTGCAACCTTGTTTCACAAGTCCGCTGTTGTTCTTTTCCCATTTGCTATTTTTTCTCGGCAAAGTAATAAATTAGTTACGATTCTAGGTGTTTTTATCATCGGAGCTTTAGTAGCTTTTCTTTTGGTTTTAGATAGTTTGGAAAATCTGAGTTACGGCTACCTTGAAAGTGGTTATAGTTCGTCTGGAGCATTAATACGAGTGGTTATGAATGCTTTTCCTGCACTATTTTTTTTGATTTTTTTAAGTAAATTCCAATTGCCTCCAGATCAAAGAAAGTTTTGGCTATGGATGGCGCTAGCGGCATTGCTGTTCGTTATCCTGCTTTGGATATCTCCATCATCTACAGCAGTTGATCGGCTTGCGCTATATTGGATCCCTATTCAATTAGTTGTTTGGTCTCGACTCCCAAATGCGCTGAATTTTTTTGGCGGGAAAACGATTTGGCTATCGCTAGTTGTTATTTACTGTGCTGTCGTGCAGTTTGTCTGGTTGTTTTACGCGGACAACTCATCGTATTGGGTTCCGTATCAATTTTATCCTTGGGTATGGGTTTGGTCGTGAATATTTCCTTACGCATTTAATGACTAAGATAATTATTTCCGTCAATACAGCGTGGAATTTGTTTAATTTCCGTGCAGGCTTAATCAAGGCATTGGCAGCGGCGGGGTATGAGGTAGTGGTGGTGGCACCAGCAGACGAGTATGTGCCACGGCTAGAGTCTTTGGGTTGCCGCTTTGTGCCATTGCCGATGGATAACAAGGGCACGCATCCCGGGAGGGATTTGTTGTTGATCTGGCGTTTTTTTTTGCTGCTCCGTGATGAACGGCCAGATGTCTATCTGGGTTATACCGTTAAGCCGAATGTGTATGGTTCCCTGGCGGCGCATGCATTGGGTATCCCCGTGATTAATAACATTGCCGGGTTAGGGGCAGTGTTTATTCGAGACGGCTGGTTAACCCGCTTGGTGCAGTCGCTTTATCGGTTGGCGCTGGCTCGTTCTTCTAAAGTGTTTTTTCAGAACGATGAAGACAGAGCGTTGTTTGTTTCTGGTGGGCTAGTTAATGCTGCAGTGACAGAGCGTTTGCCGGGATCGGGCATTAGTCTCGATCAGTTTACGCCCGTGCCTTTGCTGAACAAGACCCCGATTCGTTTTTTGCTCATCGCCCGTATGTTGTGGGATAAGGGTGTGGGTGAATTTGTTGAAGCCGCGCGCTTGCTTAAACAAGCGGGGGTGCAGGCGGAGTTTTGCCTGCTGGGCTTTTTGGATGTACAGAACCCGGCAGCCATTTCACGCGCGCAGATGGAAGCATGGACAAGCGAAGGCCTAGTTCGGTATCTAGGCGTAAGCGATAACGTCCGTGAGGAAATTGCATTGGGGGATTGTGTTGTGCTGCCATCCTACCGTGAGGGCACGCCACGCACGCTGCTAGAGGCTGCTGCTATGGGTAGGCCAATAGTGACCACAGATGCCGTTGGCTGCCGTGAAGTGGTGGACGACGGCGTGAACGGTTACTTGTGCCGCCCCAAAGATGCAGCTGCTCTAGCTGAAAAAATGAAATTGATTGCCGGGCTGTTGCCAGAAGAGCGAACGGCAATGGGCTTGCGGGGCAGGGCTAAAGTCGAGCGCGAGTTTGATGAGCAGATTGTGATTGGGAAGTATTTGGGGGCGGTTGGGGCGGCACTAGCTGCTGGTGTTAAAACACGAAAACCGTAGGCAGACACAAATGAACCAGTTGATTATTCAAGCTATTGGTGGGCTAAAGCTTCTGGAGCTTCGATACCACGGCTGGTCTCGGCTTGTTGAGCCTCATGCTTATGGTCGCGATAAGAGCGGGGATGAAGTGCTGCGTTGTTATCAAGTCTCTGGCGGCAGTGACAGTGGTGAGCGTTTTGGCTGGAAGCTTCTGAAACTGAAAGAAGTCTCCTCCTTGGCTATATGCGATACATGTTTTACGCCCAGGCCGGATTACAAACGCAACGATAAAAGCATGGTTGCTGTTTTTGAGCAAATTTGAGTTTTAAACTCATTTGCGTTCATGTGCCCGCTGTTCGCGGCGTAGGTTTACGCTATTCTAAGCCCTGGCTTGGCCAGGGTTTTGCGTTGAGTGAAGATTTGCCCTTGCGCGATCAGGATTTTCTGCCATTAAAAAAAGATTCGGCAGTGGGTGCGGTTGACGATGCGCGCCCTGATCGGTGGGGTGAGCGGGTAATTCGGGTACTGGATCGCCCCGGTCGTCTTTCGCTGATGGAGTATCTGTATTTCGCTGGCGATGATCGCTTTGGTGCATTAGGCGTATCGCTTTCTGCGACATCCTATGTGCCCCGAAGTCGTGATGCATTGCCGCGCCTGTCTGACGTGTCGGCGATTGAGGCCTGTATTCAGAAGATTGAGGACGGGGTGGCGTTGGATGAAAGGCTTACGCGTTTGGTAAGCCCCGGAGCCAGCATGGGCGGTGCCCTCCCCAAGGCGCTGATTGCTATGGTAGGCAATGAGTGGGTCTTGAAGTTTCGTGAATCCGGTGAGCATACGGATACCCCTTTGATAGAGCACGCCACTATGAGGCTGGCACAACAGTGTGGCATTCACGTGGCAGATACCATGGCTGTGCCTCTGGGGCGCGGCCACGCCGTTGCGGTGCGGCGATTTGATCGATCGGGTAAGCAACGTATTCATAGCCTATCGGCTGCCGTAGCGTTACGGGCCATAGGTGAAGAGCCCGGCTACCCCGCGCTGGCGCAGCTGATTCGGCGAAAAGGCTCTGTCGTGTCAAACCATGCACGCATTGAAATGTGTGAGTTGTTTCGCCGCATGGTGTTCAATATTCTTGTTGACAACAATGATGACCATGAGAAAAACCATGTGTTGCTGATGGATGAGTCGGGGTATTTGCGTTTGTCGCCGGCGTTTGATGTACTCCCGACAGGGCAGGCCTTGAGTTTTCAGCAAATGTGCGTTGGGCTGCAAGGAACGAAGTCTACATTGGACAATGCGTTGTCTCAGCATGCATTATTTGGGCTGAATCGGCAGGAGGCTCTGCAACAGATTGCGTTAGTCTGCAGTTGTGTAAGTGATTGGGCGGCTTATTTCAGTAACGTGGGGGTGTCAAAAGCCGACGTTGATCTGCTTCGAGAACAAATTGATCGACCGTTTTTACTTGACCAGCGGCGGGAGTGGGCGAGCAAGACATAAATCCCGCCTGGGTAACCTGGGCAAGTGATAATTTCTCCCGCAATTTGAAGGGGAGGATTACCTTAGTAGCTAGCCAGCAGTGCGATCCATTCTTTAAGCGCCCGTTCTGATTCTTCAAGCGCCTGTGCGTTAGGTAGCCAGCGTTGTGCAAAGGGCCGGTAGGCCCATGGGGTGATCCAGTCGGTGGGGTATACGTCGATATTTAAGCCCGCGTTGACTGCATTTTGATAAGACCTGGGGGTATGCGTGGCCGTGGTCACTAAGGCCAGCTTACCGCTGATGCCCCAGCCTGCCAGTTGCTTGGCGGTGTTGGCCATGTTCTGGCGTGTAGTAAGTGATTGGTCTTCCAGCCGTATGGCTTTGCCAGGTACGCCCATGAGCACCAAAGCCTCTTTCATGGCCTGTGCTTCGGTTTGTGCATTGGGGTAGGTGTCGCGCAGGCTGTTGCCGCCGCTAACGATGATGCGTGGGGCCAAGCCCTGGTGATACAAGCGTGCAGCTTCAATAACGCGGTCAAATGCTTCGTTGGCATTGGCCTGTGATGGGTGACTTGGGTCTGGCAATGCGGGTGTGATGCCGCCACCGAGTAATAAGATGGCGCTGGCCGGGTGGGTTGGGCTGCGGGTATTTTGCGTTTGCAATGCCCGTGCTTTGTTTTCAAGGCCCTGACTTAGTTGTATGGTCACAGGCGGCCAGCCAAAAAAGAGCAGTTGGGTAATACCCAGGGTAACAAGCAGCACGCGGGTGCGGGGCGCTCTGTCGGTGAGATGGAGCGCGCCAGCGAGAAGGCTCAAGGCAACCAGCATGCCTATGGGAGAAGCCAGCCAGGTCAGTATTTTAATCAGAGTGATCATGGCTGGCTATTTTAAAAGGCTTTAGTCAACGCCTGAGCTTTGTGGTAATTTTTTTAAGTAACGGCCGGAGTTTATTGCGTACAGGTTCCAGGCGCGGTTGGATGTAATCTGCCCACCAGCGTTGTACGGGGAAGTCTGCTTGTAGTTGCTGGATCTTCTGTGCGGTTTCCGGGTTGGTCTGTGCTTTGCTCAGCGCATTTTTTAAGAAAACCCATAGTATCGATAGGAAGAAACCCGCCAGCGTGCTGATCATTACGATGAGTGCGCGTTTAGGGGCTGATTTAATGGCGGGTGGGGTGGCGACATCGACCACTTGAAATACGACGGGTTCTTTGGCTTCATCGAGCCGGGCCTGTTCGTATTGCTGGGTGAGCAGGCTGATGAGTGAGTCGTAAAAGCGGATGTCCTGAATTTTTGATCGGGCAGTGATCTTTTGATCAATGGCTTGTTTAACGGCTTGCTGTTTGTCTTCTTCCGTGGTGCCCGCTGGTATGGCATGTTGTTTAGGCGTGGGTACGCCTTCCAGTGCGGAGAGTTGCTCTTCAAGTGATTCAAGCTCGTCTTGGCTGCGCTTGAGATCAATGTTGCGATCTGCCGCGTAGCTCTTCATGGCGCTGATTTCTATTTGCTTGGCGGCA
>JACCDW011046776.1_pt1 | contig 16060 bp, 11 predicted proteins | sample 7449781 | NCBI WGS metagenome assembly JACCDW01 (sample SAMN15323449, study PRJNA562643) | freshwater metagenome | isolation source: river surface water | place: USA:Blue River Watershed | collected 2017-08-18
CTCAGAACCTTGTGATCAAGGCACACAGACGGGTCATCGATCAATCCTTCTTCGGTTTTTTTCCCGGAGCGATGATGTGATCGACGATTCCGTATTCCTTTGCCTGCTCTGCAGACAGGAAATAATCCCGGTCGATATCCTTGGTGATCTGCGCTTCGGATCGACCGGTGTGTTTCGAAAGAATACCTGTCATCTTCTTCTTCATACTGATGATCTCTTGAGCCTGGATATCGATATCGGTGGCTTGGCCGCCGGCACCGCCCAAAGGCTGGTGGATCATGATACGGGCGTTTGGAAGAGCATGACGTTTTCCAGGGCTGCCCGCGGCCAAAAGCCACGCACCCATGGAACAGCACTGACCAATACAATAGGTCCTGATATCAGGACGGATTAACTGCATACAGTCATAGATAGCCAATCCGGCCGTGATAGATCCCCCGGGCGAATTGATATAGATACTGATGTCCTTTTCAGGGTCGACGCTTTCGAGATACAGAAGCTGCGCAACAATGGTATTCGCGATTTCATCGTAAATCGGCGAGCCCAACATCACGATCCGTTCCATTAGCAAGCGGGAATATATGTCCCAGGCTCGCTCCCCTCGGTTCGTCTGTTCCACGACAGTTGGTATGATGGCCATTCCCACTTCCTTATGCAGCACAGGGTTTAGCTTCGTGTATCGAACCACAAAATCCTTTGCAGTTGTCAATACATACATGCTTTAACTTAAGCCACAACTCAGCCAAAGACAAGATGCTTCCTATCGCCGAACCGCAATTGGTCCCACGCCGCGTCGCTCATGGCTTCCATGTTGCGTCGCTCATGGCTTCCACGTCGCGTCGCTGTTGGTTTCCAGCTTGGAGGTGAAGGATCACCTACGAGTTGAATAAAACCATTTAGGTTTTCGACGGACGGATCAAAGACTTTAGGCGAAAAAAATCCTTCCTTTTTGGGCAGAGAATAAGCTTTGAACTCGACGTAAAAAAAAATCTCCAGTCCGGATTTGGACTGGAGATTATTGTATCAGAAAGAATTTTTTAAATTAAAGGCTTAAGTGCGAGCTGGGGCCTCGGTGACCTTGGCATTATCGATCACAAAGTCCAGGGCCTTCTTGAAGAGCAGCGATTCGCGGGCGTGAGGACCCATCGAAGCTTTGATGCTCTCGATCAGCTTGGCATCGAGTTCTTTGCCAGCAGCGCCGCCGCCAACCAACTCTTTGACGTAGGAGTCAAAATCTTCATCGTTCACCTGAATACTTTCCGATTTGATGATTTCGGAAAGAATCAGCGTATTCTTTGCTCTTTGCTTCGCAGTGTCACGCAGGCGTTTGCGCTCGTCCTCGTTGGACTTGGCTGCTTTGCGCTGGGCATCACTCTGGAATTCCATCTCGTCGAACATGCTGTCGATGACCTGGTCAACCATCGAAGGCGGTACTTCGAAATTGTTGGAAGCCGAGAGCTGGTCGAAGATGGCAGTTTCCAGTTGGCTGCGCTTGGCACCTTCGGCCTGACGCTGCAAACGGTCCAGGATATTCGTTTTCAGAGCGTCGAGGGAGTCCACACCCATGTCCTTGGCCAGCTCATCATTGATCTCTGGCAGGAGGATTTCGACGATTTTTTCCAATTTGACAGTGCACTGAGCAGTCTTGCCCACTTTGCTCTTGTCGTTCACATGCTCAGGAACGGCAATGCTCAGTTCCTTTTCTTCGCCGGCTTTCATGCCAGTCAAAGCGTCTTCCAGCTCAGGCAGCAGGTATTTTTTGCCCAGCTCGACCGGAACGCTGTCAAAGGTGAATTCAGGGAACACTTCGCCATCGATCTGAGCTTTTTGCGAGATCGTCACGATGTGGTTGGCGCCAGCCACAGTACCTTCGTCGGTGTCTTTGGTCTTGGCGTGACGGCGCTGGATCATCTCCAGTTCACGTTCCACGTCCGCATTGGAAACTTCCGATGGGGTGGCTTCGAGGTTCAAACCCTTGTAGCCGTCGATCTTCAAAGCGGGCAGGATGTCGACCAAAGCGCTGAAGCTGTAGTCATTGTCTTCCTTCGGAAGATCCATGGTCTCCAGAACAGGTGCGGCGATCGGGCGCAGAGACTGCTGCTCGATGGCGCTGAACAGGTGATTGCGAACCAATTGATCGGCGACATCATAGGCAATCGAAGATCCGTACATTTTACGGATGACATTCATAGGGGCCTTGCCTGGGCGGAAACCGTTGATGCGGGCTTTTTGCTGCAACTTACGATAAACAGAATCAAAAGCGCTTTTCACATCAACTGCCGACAATTCCACCTTGATCCGGCGTTGGACCGTATTGACTTCTTCGACAAGTGCCTTCATATCAACCTCTGATTAAGGCAAAGCGACGCTGTTTGTTGATCCCAGGGGCAGTGCCTGGCTCATCGCTTTGCTGGATGCTACGGAAGCAGCGGACGGCACACAGGCGGTCAGCCACCAGAAAAGTTTGCAAATTATAGAAGCTCCCCTGACTTTGTCAACCGCAGGTGGAGGACCTAAGCTATAATATAATGGAACCGGTATTCCATAGTGGCAAGGGAGGATCTGCGTGATTGTCGAGATCGATAAGGAGCTTGAGGACGTTTTTCCTCGCTATCTCCGTAACCGCGAAGAAGACATGCTGAAAATCCAGACAGCTCTGGAGAAAAAGGACTTTGAATTTTTACGCCATATTGGTCATAAGCTCGCCGGCAATGCATCAGGCTACGGACTGCTTGGGCTGGGCGAAATGGCTCGTGAACTGGAAGCTCACGCTACGGGGCGTCAGTATGAAAAGTGCCGCCATGTGTTCAGCCAAATGAAAGACTATCTTGCCGAACTTGAACTGAAATTCGTCTGAATTCCCCCCTTCAACCAAGGCCGCCGGCTTGATGCCCTCCATCCCTGACCGATACTCCATCTGTCGAGGTTTACTGCAAAGGATGAAGGATGCAAGTCTGGTGGCAGCCGCGTCGGCTCCAATTCTTTCTATCGGCGCACCTTTTTGGGGTGGGGCTGGTCATCCTTCTTTTTGTCTCGTGGCTGTCCATTCGACAGTCAGGACACTTCCTGAAGTCGATGACCGAAGAGGCCGCGCAACAATCCCTCTCCGTGGCTTTGATGACGGTGAACTCCTGGCTCAAGGAAAGTCCGGGAGGACTTGATCCCCAGGCTGAACGTCAGGAACAGTTGAAGCAGATCTCGTCGGGTCACTGGGCCACCATACTCGTGATGAAGACGGATGGCACGCTTGTCGCGCATTCGCCTTTCGCAAACGATCGACTTTATGCGAAGACCGGCCCGGATCAGAACGTGTTCCTGCATCAGGATTGTTTCTTGCGCTGCACGCTGCAGGCTTTGCAGGATCGCTATGGGAAGCTGGACGTTCTCGATGGTACGCACGCGCTTGCGATCGATGCGGCGGCCGGTCCGGTTTATGCAGCGATGGCACGGGTTCAGGATTTGATTGTCGTCACTATTGCCCCGGAAAAGAAATATGAAAAACTTCTGCAGGATTCCGCGACGAGTCTGGTGCTGGCCCTCCTGGTTTTGCTGGTGGTCGTGCTGGCGTTTAATGTTCTGGTCGGGTCTCAGGTCACGCGCCCCATTTTGCAATTGAACGATGCCGCGGGACAATTGGAAAGCGGGGATTTTCATGCGCTTTTGAACTCGGAGCGTGAGGATGAAATCGGACAGTTGGGTCGATCGATGGGGAGCATGGCCCGACGGCTCAAGGATTCGGTGCGGGATCTTGAGCATCAGGTGGAACGCCGGACGGCGGATTTGAAGGATATCATCGAAAAATACGCCGAGACGAACAAGGCCCTGGAGCGTAACAACGCGACCAAGGATCGAATTTTTTCCATCATCGCTCATGATTTGAAAAGCCCCTTCAACGCCCTGAAGGGTTATAGCGGCATTATCAGCGATAGTTTGGATTCCTTGCGACCGGATCAATTGCGGGAGATGGTGGATAAGATTTCGGTGTCTTCCGAGGAAGCTCACGGCCTTTTGGAAAACCTTCTGCAATGGGCGCTCGTGCAAACGGGGGGCATGCGGGTCAAGTGGGAAAACCATAACCTGCGGGAGATCGTTCTTGAGGTCTTTGATCTGATGAAGGTGAATGCCAAGGTCAAGGGCATACGATTGGATATTCAGATCAGCCCGGATATCTGGGTTCATGCTGATCGGATGATGGTCTCAACAGTGATTCGCAACCTCGTGGCCAACGCGATAAAATTCACGCGCTCAGAAGAAGGATATATCCTGTGTCGCGCCACGGACGATCGCGATAAGATTCTGATGATGATCGAGGATAATGGCGTCGGTATCGCGCCGGTGCATATCGACAAGCTTTTTCAAAGAGATGGCTGGTTTACCGAGAAGGGCACCAAGGATGAGCGCGGCACTGGGCTTGGTCTCGGTTTGTGTCGTGAATTCATAAGTCTGAGTCAGGGCAAGTTGGAAGTGGAAAGTCAGCTCGGCAAGGGGACTCGTTTTTTTGTGAGTTGGAAGAAGGGCCAGGGTCCGGCGCCGGCTTTGGATGATAGCACGGATCGGCCCATCAGTATTCTTTACGTGGACGATGCTGAAGATAATCATGACCTGGTGCGGATCTACCTGAAGTCGTTTCCGTGGAAATTGACCTTTGCCGAGGATGGGCAAAAGGGCCTTGAGATCTATAAAAAAGGGCATTTTGATATCGTACTGATGGACCTCAACATGCCCGTGATGGGTGGTATTGAAGCCACACAGCTGATCCGTGAACATGAGCACAATGAACATTTACCACGCGCGGTTGTGATCGCCTTCACCTCATCCGTTCTCCAGACGGACATTGATGCCGCGATCCAGGCCGGTTGTGATTCCTATCTCGTCAAGCCGATCAAAAAGCAAAACCTGGTTAATATCATCAGTCGATTGATGAAGAACGCGAGACTGCGCGGCCCCCATTGAGTTGGACCGTTCGCCGTGCAGCCTGCGTTGCGGTTGCTACCGCGCAGCCTGCATTGCGATTGCCGCCACGCAGCCTGCACGGAGCTGCCGATTATTGACCGTACTGCTGAATGAGTTGGGTCGCGGTTACGAATTGAGGTGCGATGTCAACCGGAGTTCCCTTCAAGCGATCCAGAGCTGCTTTAACTTCTGGACGAATCACGCCCATGCGTTTCAAAAGGTCCTGAGCTTTTTGATAATCACCCCGCGCCTGCAGTTCCATCAATTCCCCTGTGAGTTTGCTCACCGCATCCTTGATCCTACTCTTATCGACGGCAAACAGACCTTTTTTGTCCACGGTGAATGCACCGGCGTCGAGTAGCGTATTCAATTGCAGAGCGATGCCCTTGCCGTGCGCCTCATTCAAACCAAAACGGATGGAACGGAACGCGGAGGCCAGGAAAGTGATGTACATGGAGGATTCATATTTCTTATCCATCACACCCTTGTCAATCAACTGCTGCATCGCCCATAGGCCCGAGATATCCGCCTTGGCCTCTTCAATCGCCGAATAAGCATCCTGCAATGCCGTGCGCACGGGAGTATTATCCTTGGACTCATGAACATGATGCGGCCCGAGTCCGTGCATCACTTCGTGCATGAGGATATGCGTGAAGAAGGCATCGAAAGTCACCGCCTTCTGATCCTGGGGGGCAAGCACAGCTTTGGTGATGGGCACCAGAATTTTTTGAAACTTGGCTTCCTGGATGTTTTTCAACATCGTGCGCTTGGTCCCCATGGTCTTGGACACGCGCACATCATTCGGCAGGTTAAATGCTGCGGTTTGCACGCCATGGCTGGCATCACCGGAGCTATAGATGGAATTCACCACCTTAATCGGTGCCAGGGCTCCGAGCTTGGGATTGCGATAGCGGGCATCGATCGGCAGCTTGTTTTCCAGATCCTGCAGCTCTTTTTCATACTTGGCGAGCTTTGCTGTCTCCGCTTCATCACGGATGGTGACGAAGGCTTCGAATGCAGCTTTGGCATTGAACCATTCATCCTCATACACTTCATAAGGCCCAATGGTCGGCTCGACGCTGGCATCGAGCTTCATCCAGGCCACTTCACTTTCGTAATAATCATTGGTCTGGAAAGCCTTGGCGCGCGAAGTCAAAAATTCCTTCAGCGTCGGCTGGGTTGTCACGGCTGCAGCCTTCAAAAGATAATCCGCGGCGAGAGCCAGCTCCTTCTGATATTCGATATGGTAACCAACACTCGCGAATTTTCCTTGGGCATCACGCCGAATGACAGTGAAAAAACCCTGCGCCTGTTCCTTCTCGGCCTGACTCAGGCCCTTCATCCAATTTTCAATATCCTGCTTGCTCGTGCCGGCAGGATAAAAGTTCGCCTCTTTAGGTTTTTCAGGAACCGCTGGCAGGAAGGGACGGTTTTCTTCAAGTCGAATCCAGGGGCCTTTGTAAAGAGCAAACATCCGAACGCGGGCGCGACCCAATTCACTTTGATCCTGAAGGAGATCCAGCAAACGCGCTTCGTTGCCAGCCCAGACCTGACGAAGGTAGAGCCCGTCCATGATTTGAGCGGCTTGAATGATAAAGGCCAGCGCCTTTTTTTCCGACTCGGGCAGCGCTTTCACGTCAACATTCAAAGGCACGGGTGCAAAGGCCGCCTCCATCTTTTTCAAATCCTGAAGATTTGGAATGGACTCGGATGCGGCCTGAGCCGGTGCCTTGAGAGTAAGGGCCAAAAGCCCCAAACTTATTTTCATTCCCCATTTCATCGTGGCTTATCTCCTTCACGCTTAGCCCCCTAAGCTAGCGTGAGGAGAGGGGAAGAGGAAGAAAAATCGTTCGGCTTAGTTCGCGTACCAGTTGCTAAAGCGGCGTCCCCACTGGGCACAGCCCTGGGCCGACCACTGCGGCGCTAAACTTTTATGCAGGGCAAATTCTCCACCAGCCTGGCCCACAAAGGTGGTGACCAGGGAATCATCGGAGCGCCGATAGATGGCACCTTCCACGGTGGGATACTGCTCCTGAATAAAAAAGATCGAGGTCCCTATCGTGGCGTTGGAGAGGAAAGGCGCTTGCGCGGCGGATGGAATGCTGGCCTCCATCAGCACACGATAATCAGCGTTTTCCAGGACGATATCCCAATCCATCGGTACGCATTGACGAGCCTTGGCATCGAAAGCCCATTCCTGATGACGCCATTGGAATTCACGTGTTTTGCCTTCAAAACGTACGATTTTCCGTGTGCCTTGATCCATGAAAGCAAGGTCGACGAAATCCAAATCCTTCGAATGATGATAGGTCTGGACGACAGCGGTCACGCCGTCTTCATCTTTTTCCGAGAACACGAGGAAGTCCCAGCCATCCAAGGGCATGGCATAGCGACCCCAGGAATTTTCACGGTAACCTTTACCATTCACGGGTACGACTTCTCCCGTCGCGCGCACGGTGATGGTGCCCTGCACTTTGGTGCGTGGCCAAATCGCGTCGACGGTCCAGGATTCGCCTGGAATCCGACCTGCTTGGAAAGTGTCACTGCCGAGGGTGAAGGCCAAACCAGTCTCGCGAGAAAGTTGCATGATGTCAAAAGCAGATTCTTCCACGATCAGATCCCAGGCAAATTCCGCGGTTTCACCCTGCAGGTGCAAAGCAGGCTTTGTGCGCTTCAAACCCGTCATGGAAGCCCAGTAACCGGTTTTGGGGTCTTCCATGTGTGTGTCGATCGTAGCGCCGCTGGCTTCCGTATTGGCGATACCGAAGTTCAGGTATTCACCAGTCGCCGGACGACCGTTGATCTGGCCCCCGATCGCTACGTTGCCACCCCTGGGCACCACCATGGAACCCAAAGCGCCGCCTTTGCCGCGAGGATTGGTGAGGACATAACCGACGATGCCGTTGAAGCGACCGTCGTCGTCATGCACCATGAAATATTCCCATTCGATGGTCATGAATTCCAGAGGATGCTGCTGATTCCATTCTGTTGACAAAAGTTTCCAACCGGCCAGCGCTGGATCCGTTTCCGCCGCCGTCGCGTTCCGACCGTCGAACAATCCCAAAGTCAAAAGTAGGGAAAGAATGCTGTATTTCATAATATTGAATCCTTCATGAGTGCGGTTGCAACGGGGTATACCCGTCTGCGAAGGACAGGTCAAATCCTTTGCGCAAATGAGCTAGGGCTGTTCAATACTTGGCTGAACCTGTGGATGGGAATGGGTTTCAAGGTTCTTTCTGGTAGATCTCAAGGCCCGACGGCCACGCCTTGATGAGGCGCATCCCTGGAATATCCTGTTTTAAAGCAAGGAATTCACGGGCTCCCACGGGATAGGAATCATAGCGACTGTTGCGCAGAAATATAGTCAAAGCAGCAGGTTCTTGCATGCATTCCGGTGATAGCGGCTGGATGCGCCATTCATAGGGGAGATGGGGATAGAGCAATGTTTGGGCGCAGATCAAAGGTCTTGCCTGCGTCCAAAGATAATTGCGCGCTTCGTAAAGATCGCGCAGAGCTTGAAAGGCGATCGGCGGAAATTTTTGATAGCCGCCGCCTGTCAGAGTAAAGAGCAAACAAGCGATCAGAATAAGTCCCTGTCGCGCCCGCATCCTCGTTTGCAGGAGGCGCTGTCCGCCTTCGACCAATCCAAAAAACAAAAAGGGAATAAGCGGCGCTGAATAGTAAGTCGCATACTCGCGCATGTGAGAAATATTGGAGAGGCCATAGATCAAAAGTGCTGGCGCCATGGCAGCAAGCGCAAGAGGACTGAGGAGCGGAATAAAGAGCAGCGTTCCAAACAAAACATACCAGTGCGATTCCAGCACCATGGCGAGCACTGTCCAGGGTTGTGTGAATATGTATTGAATGATCTCACCTTTGCTGGAACCGAGGTGACCCCAAAAACGCAGGTAGGAGGGAACACTCGCGCCTGTGACGCGCAGAAAGTAAGGCTGTACGAGAAGAAGATTGACGGCCAGGACCAGGGTGCTGACACTGAATAGGATATACGAGCGTCGATCACCGGGCCGTAAAACCATCTGCCCCAAAGCGAGGGCCATCATGTAAAACGCTCCATCTTCCTTGACCGAGAGAAAAAGCAGTAGCCAGATCCAAAGGGTCCTCTCTTTTTCCACCCAGGCCTGCAACAAGGAAAGGCCGAAAGGCACATAAAAGACTTCGACGTGAAAACCATGATTCAATATGGAACCGACATAAGCGTTGCAAAGATAAGCGAGCAATACAGCCAGCACCAACACATCATGCTGCAAAAAGCGCTTTGCCAGGGCCCGTAGTGGAATGATGGCCGCCCAAAGCGCGAGACTGTGGACGCAAATCAAGAATAAAGGTTCCTGAAAAATCCGATGAAAAAAGGCCAGAGGGATCATGATGTAGGTGGGATGTATAGCAAAATGATGGCACACATCCAAAGGAGCTGCCATATTGCAGATAGGGCTCGTCATGAATTCACGATAATTGGTGTTGAAGAGCATCCAGTCGAAGATGCTGAAATCTTCCCCGTTCAATCGCAGTCCGAGGTAATGCGTCACCCCAGTTCCCAGATAGGACAGGAGGCTGGCCACCGCCAGTGCATTCCAAAGTCTCGGAGAGCAACGCCAGGTTAAAAGATCATCCCAGCACACCCTTTTGAAAAGCATGACGAGGAGAAAAATCACAACAAGAAAAATTTGTGAATTGCGGACATTGCCAAGCAAAATCGGATGCAGATAGGCACTGAAGAGAGGCAAGAGGAAAAGCCAACACTGGATGACAAGAAAACGATTGAGAATATCGTGCGCCCGCGTCTGGCTGAGACGACTTTGCATGCAACACTCCTGTGGTGTATGGCACCCATCCTAACGAGGAAAAGGAGGCGAGGGAAGTCCAAGTTCGAGCGTTTTGGTGGCTGCGGCCAATAAGACGCATAAACTCAAAAATGTAGTAAATTTACACGAAATATTTTTGCCTTTACTTTAGTCTTGTTCGCGAATGTCTCATAATATAGACAGTGCCTCATCAAGGAATGCGATGTCACAAGCTAAGGCGAGAGGTTATTATGAAAAATTACTACAAAATCGGAAACCTGGGTTCCCTTTTCCTGATGACAATGGCCTTTTTGGCCCCTAGCGCTCAGGCCAGTTTTTATCCCCCGGATTATGTGATCCAGAAGTCCTGCCAGACTCAGGGTCCTGTTGAGATCTGCGCTATCAATCAGCAGTACGGCCACCATCCTCGCGTGAGTCTTGTCTATCGCGGTGAACTCATGGCTGCGCATTGGGGACGTATTTCGGCCCAGGTGAAGCTCAATGGACGTCAGGGTCGTTTTAAGATGACCAACCAGAATTACGCCGAATATTTGGTGCTGAATGATCCTCGCAGCTACCTCTGCTGGACCTTCGACAGCAATAAACCAGCGCCTGAGGGCGAACGACCCGGCCAGTATCCCTGGTGTCGCTATTCCAGCTCTTCGGATGGAGGCAGTCTCGTTTGGGAAGTTGAACCGGCACCTGCGAACGAAAGTGAAATCTTCTTCTATGCTCGCAATCAGTTCGGCCAGGCCAATGCCTGGGATTTGGAAGTAAGTTTTGAATCTGATCATGGTGATACAGAACGGGACGGAAGTGGATTCCGCCAGTCCTATTTCTTCCGCTTCGAACCGTAACGTGAAGGCCTCGCTCGTGCCTCGCTAGCCCGATTCCATCAGGGGCAGGTTCCGGGATTTGCAATGACGGAGTAAGGCGCGTCGATCGCATAGAGGTTGGCGCCGTCGACCGTAAAATTGTAGCGTGCTCCCGTGCCGCATGCTTTCACGAAATCGTAATACTGCCCCATGGCATCCAGCTTGATAACATCCAGTGCACTTGACAAAAGACTTTGCCCTCTCGCGATACGCGTGGCTGCTGCACTCTTCATCACATAGGCTGCTCCTGTCGAACCTGGAGCCAGGATGCCTTTCCCATTTTTATCCAAAAGAACAGCGGTCCCTTCGTCCACCCCAAGGCCCGTAACCAGATTGGGCGCAGCGATCGCACCATCCGCAAATTGTCTTGCCATGAATGCGGCCAGACGTCCGAAGCGTTCACGCTGCCGAAAGTGGCTATCGGTCACAACATTTTTCAGGAAAGGAATGTTGAGCATACCTCGGGTGAAACTTATGGCCGCTTCAAATGGATCCAGTGTCGCGGTACCCGTCGTTACGTTGGCCGTCCCCGCGCTGACAGCATCAAATACAAAAGCACCCATGATAGCGAGGCCCGCGCTGGTCCCGCCGATGACCCCTCCACGCTGGTAAACTCGCTGGACGGCTTTCATCAGTTCGCTGTCCTTCCAGGCCACATAATCAGCCTGGTTTCCACCCGCGAAAAAAATCACTTCGGCGCGATCGACAAGTTTTCCAACAATCGCAAGATCGCTGGCGGAAATGACTCTCGGGACAACAAGAGTTTGAACCGAAGAAAACATCGCGAGGCTGTTGAGATAGGCATCATAGCCATCGGCTCCCGTGGCCCTTAGGACAAGCACATCACCGGCCCTCGTTTGGGCGTCGCCTGCTATGGTGTCGTGGGCCCAGACGAATGCGGAATCCACATCCGGTCCACCTCCCATCAGGATCATGCCCGGACCTCGAGGCGGTCGCACGTCGTCCTGAGGCGAACCCAGTCGCGTGCTAGCCAATACGGATGCTGGTAGAATGATGGGCGTTTCGGGTGCCTGGGCGGTATCTTGGGATGGGCCTGAAGGCTTCTCATCTTGCGGAGCCGAGGTTGAGTCCTGACTCGGATCGACTTGAGTCGCGGCAGGGGCAGCGCCTTTGCGCGTGTCTTGGGACTGGCTTTCTGGGGCAGCGCAGGCACCTAGGATAACGAGTGAGAGAAACGACAAAAAGCCAGGCAAAGCTCGCGGCATAGGGGGATCCTCGTTCGTGGTTGACAGGTGTGTCTATTCCCTCCCAAGCAAAGGTTATTCCAGTCTTCCCATCGCGAATTTTATCCCTATTTCAGAAGCCTTGGTTGTGAGGCTCCATGCCAAGGTTCTGGTCAGTGAACAAAACCATTAACGCGGAAGCCATGGGTCTCTCGAAAAATCGTGACCTATTCAAAATTTTGCAAGCGAATATTAACAGTGGTTTTGGTTTGAAAAGATATCAGAGTGCTTTTCAAATTTATAACAAGACGGGATGGCTCTGCATGCAAGGCTCCTGCGGTTTATGGCTGCCTCCTCCCCAGGAAACGGGTACAATGGAAGCTCAACATACAGCCTCCAGAGAGACATCCCAACGTGATGAAATGGATTCGCCTTCTCACCTTCTTTTGTCTTTATCTCAAGTCCAGCCCTGCCCTGGCCTTGGAAAGTGCGGTGGTATCCTATCGCATCCATATCACGATTCAGGACTCTGATCTGCGCTATGAGTCGAATGCACGCGTGCGCATGCAGATCGAGGATGCCGAATTGAAACCGGGCTCCTGCCTTTATGTGCCCTTGGAAGATCCTGTGTTCCGTCGCGCTGCCGAGTTGCATTCTCTGACTGGGCATTCCGTTCGCGACCCGGCTTCACGTGTGGATGCGGCCCTGCAATGGGAAAAGCCGGAGCAGTTGGAAGAAGTTCGCCCGGGTTACTGGCGCCTGCCCGCTCTCGAAGAGAAAGGACGGCTCAAACTCGGCTACACTCTGCGCATTCCTGGTTGGAAGGATCGTCCCGAACGGCCGCGCATCCTCAGCGATTTTTATCCACGTGTTTTGCCGGAATGTCCGGAACTCGGCCCCGAGGAATTTCCCGAGCTGCCCACAGCTTCGCGTTTTGAAGTGACCATGCAAATCCCCAGCGACTGGTCCCAGCTCAATCCAGGTCATGGATCCGCTGCGGCTGTGCAATATCAGGGCCGGGATTTTTATGTCGTCCTGTATAAAAGCGGCAAGGTTCATGAAACAGAAATCGACGGCCTGCGTCTGCGCTTTCTCGCTCACTCGGAGCAGTTCCTCAAATTGCAAAGACCAGTAAAGACCATCCTTCGCGAACATTATGGGGTGATCGGACGTTGGCCAACGGAAGATCTGCTGCTGATTGAAAGTGAAGAGTACGAGCCGATCAGCGTGGCCGGTCTGGTTCTGATCAACCGTCCGCAGCAGGCTCTCATGCGCACGCTGCAGGAGGATGTGCTGAACTGGAAAATATGGCAGTTGAATAAAGTCCTCGCCGAGCAGTGGTTTGGTTACCTGGTGCGGGTGGGTCGTCTGCAGGATACCTGGCTGACCCAAAGTTTGTCCGATAGTCTGGCTCTCCTCTTTCTCAAAGACTCCGAGCAGTACGGGAATCTCTTCGCATCGGATGATGAGAATGAAGCCTGGTTTCTTTTGAACTTCACGCAGACGCAGGATATCCTTGCGGCCACGTTGAGCCTTATGCAGTCCCATAATGCTCTAGTCGATGAACAGCAAAAATCCCTGCCCGATATGCTGCAGCGGCCACCCTATGCGTTCGTGCGCGGCAGCCAGGCTCTTCGCGTTCTCCTGAAGGAAATCGGTCGCAAGGAATTTTCCCGCTTTCTGCGAGAGATCGTCGGTCAGGCCATTGAACGTCCTCTGACCCCCGAACATGTCCTCAACCTCTTGCGTTCCAAATTTCCTGAAACCCTTGCGCCTTTGCTCTCATCCTACTGGCAAAGTGATGTGTGGCCGGATGCACGCCTGGACGGAATCGATGAAGCTCAGGAAGGCAAGGCCACGATCGTGCGCATGTCCTTCACCAACGATCTCACGGTCCCGGTGGACGTCGTGCTGCAAACCAAGGATGGACAAAAGTATGTTCGACACGTGCAGCCCAAGGATATCGATCGACCCATAGTCTTTCAGGTGCCCTATCGCCATGTGGATTGGGTGAGCATCGATCCTGACCGCAGTATTTTTGATAGTGATCGTTACAATAACAGCAGCCAGTGGACCGACTTGAATTTTTTTCCTGGCACCGCGCGGACGCTTGCTGATGATGCCTACACCATCGTATGGGTGCCGTTCCTGCAAAAACTTCCCGGTAATGAATTATCCCTCCAGCTTGGCTGGCAGCTTTTTCGTTATGTGGGAACGGGTTTGACCGGACTGGTAGTCTATCAACCCGCGACCGGCAAGACCGGTTTTCGCCTGCAATGGGATACGAATAAACCCGAGCATTCCCTTAAGCTGCATCTTCGGGTCTCACAGGATGATGATCGAACGCTGCCGGGTGAGCGTGAGACGAGTCTGACTGTTTCACGACGGCCCTTGTTCAAAGGCATTCCCTGGCTGGATATCTATACGCGCCAACGCTTGAAGCAAACGCTCGGCAATCGCGAGGAAAGCCATTTGGCATCAAGTCTCGGCCTCGTGGTGACAGGGGAAAAGCGCCGAACCTGCGGCTGGAAACTGCTCGGTGATCATGCGATCAGCAGCTGGGTGCCGAACGGTGATTTCAATTATCATCGCAGCGTGGGACTCTTTCGAGCGAACTGCGAAATTCCAGGGTGGCAATGGCAAGGACAACTCTTCACCGGTGTCTCGAAACGTGAAGGCACGGTGCCGCGCGGTGGTCTCTTTCAAGCTCAGGATGTGGAAGAGGCGCGCTTGCGTCTCGATCATCCCAGGCTGCCGCTGGCCGGTCGGATTCAGACCTGGTCCACAGATGTGTCAACTCCCTTGCGCCTGCCCTTGCCCGCAAATTTTCTCGTGTTGCCACGCCGCTCGCTTTTCAAAGTGTATGCCGATGGTGGTCGTTTGATGGAGCCGGATCATCGCGTGCTCATCTCGGGTGCTGGACTGGTTCTCCCCATCGGCGGGGATGTGGTGGGCAAGCAGCCCATCACGTTCTTGGAGTTCAGCCTGCTCGCTGTTCTTTATCGAAAGATCGATGATGAAGTGGACAGAAAGCCCGGCCTGCTCTTTGATTTTGGTGGCCAGCTTTAAGAGCCGGCCCCGGAATCATTCCACACGACTGATTGCGCTCGCTGGGATATAAGCCCGGCTTGTGCTGCCGGGAATTTTCCAGAACAGTTCGAGCGCAATGCGCCAGCGAGGACCCTGATAGTAAGCGACGCGGAAGTTGTGCTGACCCGCTTCCAAATAAATCTTGGCTGTCCGGGTTGTCACTTCATGCAGACCATCGTTATTGATGATTTCAGCACCGTCGATCCACAGAATGGATCCATCATCCGACGCAAGACTGAATTCATAAATACCATTTTTGGGAACATTCACCCGAAAGTTCATGTCCAGGGCGAACCATTCAAAAAGACCTTCGACGCCCGGAAAGCCTTCCGAGAACTGACGATCTTTGATGTTGAGCTGCGAAAGACAAACGGTGCGCAAGGATGCAAGCGCATCGAAGTCGGGCAGCTGTGAAGTGTTGGCCGGCAATTCATAAAGATCCGCGACGATGCCCTTGTCCGGACTTTCTTCGCAATCGGTGAACAGCCTGGTCGCGGGTGTGCTCGGCGCGGGCTGTTCAGGAGCATTCGATTGGTTCTGTTGATCTTTGGTGTCCGCGCCGACTTCTTTGGTTTCGCCTTCGGACGCGGGGCTGTCTTCACCCGAGTAACCTGCGTTACTGGAGGTCTTGTCCTGATTGAGATCAGGCAATGGGCTCATCTCGGGATTCTGTTCCACGAAGATAGGGCTGTCGATGGGAATTTCCCGGAACTGAGTGGATTCTCCACAGGCTGTCAAAGCCAGCGCAAGGGAAAGCGCCAAACAATAGCGCGAATGAACCTTTTTCATGGTTGGTCTCCTCTACTTGCCAAGCCATCCTCAAAGGGTATGGCTCCACTGAATACTGATACTCATTTTTCGGTGCCAGCAAATTCATCTGTGAGAAAAAAATTTCGTGGCGGAAAGGCTTTCAGTTGGCTTGGTGCAATCAGGACTTTACAGAAAGAACTCAAGATTTTTTAAGGACGAATTAATACAAATCGTCCTAAATTGATTTTTTCATACTTGAGGGCAGGATTTTTTTACCATGAGGCGATATCCTTCGCCGTAAACGGAAGTTATTGAAATATCATCACAAAGTCCCTGCTGTAATTTCTTTCGGAGGTGGGAAATGTGGGAGTCGATGGTTCGGTCCTGGACCATGTCCTCGCCTTCC
>JACCDW010185406.1_pt1 | contig 16059 bp, 35 predicted proteins | sample 7449781 | NCBI WGS metagenome assembly JACCDW01 (sample SAMN15323449, study PRJNA562643) | freshwater metagenome | isolation source: river surface water | place: USA:Blue River Watershed | collected 2017-08-18
ACGGAATACTAGGAGCAGGATGTTCTAACTCATGTAACGCAATGCTCCAAACAAAATCATTTCTTAAAGGTCTGCTAGGAATTTCATATACATGAGATAACCATCCGTACATTTCTTTTGTCCGTTTACAGTGTTCAAAGAATAACTTTGTGTATTCTGTTTTCTTAAAATAAAAAACAGTAGCCCAATAAAATTTAATACTACGATCACTTATCCAAGTAAATTCGTTTTCAACATTGCCGTACAAATCAGCACAGTTATCACATACCAATAGGTCTTCAGAGTTATTCCATAACTTGTTTAGGTTAGTTGTTTGAATAACAACATCTGTATCTATTACAATAGTTTCATCATAGGGTGTTAGATCCCAAGATGATATTCTGTCTAAGTTGTGAAATGTTAATTGATTATCACCGTTGCCATAGCGTTTAGTTTGAACAGCAGAAGATTCTACTTTGATTATTTTATCAAAGTATTCAACAAAGTTAGGATATCTTCTTTTTAGATTGTTTTCAGTTTTATCATCTAAAACTACAGATACTGGCTTGCCTAAAAGTTCTTTTATTCTTTTTGCTTGCCCTAATGCTAGAAGACCATATTCGATATCTTCGTTGTCGTGAGCAAATATCAAAAATCCCTGTTTCATAAATCTACTAGGCTTTTAACTGATCGTTGTCTACGGAGTTTTTGGTATTCTTCTCCGTAGGTCATAAGAGCAGATCTGTAAGTCTCTCTAGCCATTGACAAAAGTTCTTGAGGGTTATCTATTTTTACTGGGTTTCCATTCATATCTAGGACCCATTCGGATTCTACGTCAAATCCACCTATCCACTCTTGTGTTATCTTAAACAGCCCCCCACTATAGGCTAGGATCGTGTCCGATTCAAACTGTTCTTTTAACAGTTTGCGTTGTTGGTTAAGTGTAGATTGATATTGAGCAAAGCTCAATGCTTTTTCAAGTTGTTGTTCAAGGTTTTCCATACTAGTAATTATCTTATACTAGTAGGGCTTAAAGAATAATATGATTACCAGGAACCAGCAGTTACTACAGTTACACTAGCCACTGTTATAGCATCAGTGCTGTAGACTCTTGTGATAGAGGCAGCAGCATCTGTATTGACGTTTTCGTCAACAGCCGGTCCTGTACCAGTCTGATCGCCGGTGTCTGCGTCATTGAGTGTGACAATAACATCTAATTGTGTTGAACTAACTTTGGTAATTTGAATTCGGCAATAGTTTTCAGTATATTTAGAGTTATTGCCATATTCGTAAACGTCAATGTTTGTTCCTGCATCCCATTGAGCGTTACCGTAGTTTTGAACTGCGATAGCGTTTAAAATGTTATCTTGCCAATCAACATCTTTAGCAGATCCGGTGCTGTTACTACCGCTAACATCTACGCTGAAATAGCCGCCGGCATTGAACCAATAATTAGCAGCGGCGGCGCCTGGCCAACTGTAGGTAACTTGCCAAACATGCGAACCGTTCCATGCCCCAGTTAAACTTTGGGTATCCATCTGCATCGCTGTCTGTGTAGCGGCATAGACAGTATCTTTATTTGTTTCACAATAGTCGGCAGCAGTTTTGTAGTCGTTGATGTGGTTATGGTAAATCAATCCGCCTGAACTTACATCAACAACAGTACTGTCACTGCCAGTGATATGTTTGTAGGCTTTGTTAATATCTGTTCGTAGATTATCCCACTCTGCAGGGGCAATTGTATTAGTACCAGATAGTTGGCTGCTACTCATTGAGTTACCGTAATAGGTGCTGACAACTCCAGCAATAACGCTCTGGATAGCGTTATAGTCTGCTTGATATATTGTGTCGCCTGTGACTTTTGGAAAATTACCTGCTGTTGCCATGTTTCGTCCTGAAGAAATATACTATCTGTTATTTAGTGTTATTTCTTTTTAACTAAATCGTGGTTAAACGCAAATTCACCTAGGTGTTGTACTTGCCTGCTGAGAACATCGTCTACTAGAATGCGATAACCGTATTTTCTAGCCTTAGTGCAAAAATTAAAGTCTTCTCCTAGGTAGTCATTAGTTTCTTTGTCCCATTTAATTTCAAACCAAGGACTAGGTTCTTGATCAAATACCCTAATATCAGTTAACATGCAACCCATACCAATTCCTTCTACTTCTATAAGTTCTTTCAGTAAGGGATCTTCCTGTGTATGAGTTAGGGCTGACTCCCAATCATAGAGTTTAGTATAGGCAACTGTCTTATAAGGGTGCTGGCGTCGCACATAGTTTGCAGCCACAATGGGCAGTTTATGCGCCAACAGTTTATATGCAGTATAAAAAGGAAAACTCATGTCCGAATCTAGCCACAGAATGTGTGTAGCGGCCCAGGAACGAGCAGCGGCCACTAGATTTTCACGTTGATTGCAGACCAACGTACCCATATTATAAAAGACTTTGGTCTCAATGCCTTTTTGCCAATTGTATTGAAGAAGGCTGTGCAGGTTATGGCTAAAGACGCTGTGTAATAGATCTTTAGTGGGCACACAAACTGCCAAACGTACTTCTTCGGGCGGAACTGGCTCAGGTCTGTCTTCAGGTAACGGTCTAGAAGTAGTATAAGTAGTTTCACTGATTTGTTTAGTCAGTGCCTTTTTCAACATGCTCATCGTGGCTCACCCTCTGGTAACTGTGGATACAGGCCCATTTTTTCTTCTACGTCGCGAGTAACATCACCCACAACTTTTAGTATGGTGTTGCAGGTCTCGGAAAACTGACGATAGCGCCCTTCATCTAACAGTATGGCGCGGCTCAGCACCGACTCTCCTATGCGCCCGCGGCAGACCATATCCACAGCGGCTTCACGCCCTAGACGCTGTACCCAGTAGTCAGCATCCTTGCTTTCTATTTCCATTAGATGCTGTTCAATTTCTTGGGGGCTGAACTGATCTAACCATCTAGCGATTTGATCACGTTCGTGTGCTAGGCCAATAGTCATGCTACCTTCTACAGTTTGATCTAACACGTCTTCTAGTTCTGCTAGACGTTGCATTTGGCTTAGGATAGCTCGGCCGGTAAACTCACCGTAGGGCTCTAAGACAAAATTAGTGTATTCCCACTGGCTGCGGGGTGAGTGGTCTTTTAACAGTTTGTACAATGTTTGTTTATTCATGAGTTCTCCAGTATAGAGATATTTACAGAAATAAACTGTACAGTTAAAGATTTTTGGTCAGTAGGTGTAGGGGTAGTAGCGGCCAGCAAATGAACTGCTCAAGTAGATGTTTGAAGCGCCGCCATAGTAACTCCAACAGTCCGAATACTGATAGATGTTGCGCGATCCCACGCCGTAGTTACGAATCGCACGCCCCACACGGCCCAGTTCGCGAGTATTGCCTGTTGATGAGAAATATCCTGCCATAGTCAGTTATTTAGTGCAATAAATATGTGCTATGACAAACCAAGAACTACTGCGTCGACTACGCGACAACCTAACAGAGCTGGAATTGGCCTATCAACACGAGCCCTGCGAAGAACGCCTACAAGACGTTCTAAACCTGCAGGCTAGAATTATGGAATTAGAATCTCTAGTCCATAATGGTCAATGAGCCGCTGACGGGTATCTAACCAGGACTCCACTTCCCATACAGTTTGGGCACGTTGGCTTATGGTATAGTCGTTGCCCCCGGGCTCACAGCGATCTCCAAAAAAGTGGAAGGGTCTAACACGTTCTGCAATTTGGCTTTTATCCCACCCTCTAGGGTAGATGTCTATGCCCGTTTCTCCTGCTACAGTAGCGTCAATTTCGGGGAAAGTCTTGCGTACTAGTTCTGCTAGATCACGACGATAGCCAGTCTTTAGGTCCCACTGATAAAACTCACTGCGTTCTTCTCGTGTGGCGTTACGACCCACAGGGCTCCAATTGGTCAGGCCTGATCGGACTTCTAGATGCCGCCCAGTTTTAGTAGCCCAGGGCTGTTGTGCTAGGTGCATGATTAAAAAGTCACGAAGTTCAGGGCTGGGTTCCCAGGTCTTGGACTCCTGCTGTATGCCCCCGGTGTGTAGCTCATTGCCCGCACAGTTATAGACACCCGAGACTGCTTCACAGACTGTCTTGCCCACCTGCTCTAGTGTTTTAGGGTAGTCTGAGCCCGTGATTAGCCAAATGGCATGCCCCGAAGATCTAGCCCAGTGCTCAAACTCTCGCTGAAAGTCTGGGTCCATGGCTGCTCTCGAAGGTGTCAGTGTTCCGTCTACGTCAAATACAATGTTCATAGTTTATCCTTTGGGTTATTTAAACACCCACCAACCTGTGGCTATATATTTTGGCTGCTGGCTAGTAATACCCCTATGTGTCCAGGGCCAATCCGTGGGCCATATGAGAGTAAGACCCTCCATGGGCTGAATTTTCAAACCCCAATGGGGGAACTCAGTCCAACCCTCACCCTGATGACTAGTCAAATAGGTCATGTAGACTAAAACACGATTTGACCCCCTAACTGAGCGTTCACAGTGTAACCGATGAAACCCGCCCCCAGGAGGAAATACTGACAGCATAGTAGGATATTCTAGGACCACATTACCCGGTGCAAATGGATAGTCTCGCTGATATTGAGCTAGACACTGATCTAGAACAGCCTGATAACTCTTCATTAGATCAGGCCGTGAATTTAGGGTACTATCCCAAGAATCCTTTATGGACAAATCAGCACGTTGCCCTGAAACACTAGATCTCTGCCGATCCCAAGACCGATCAGCCCAAGACCGTAGTTCTGCCCATAGATCCTGAGATCCCAATGAGTATTGACCTATACACGTATTAGGGGGAATATCCTGTAACATAAGAGCGTAGCGACACAAGCGGTAAAAAAAATCACTGTATAAGTGCTCGAGTATCTAAGACTCAAACTACTCAGCGATCCTTACTACAGTAAATAATACTACACTACAGGGAGCAGAGCAATGCCTATTTCAGCCAGAAAGCAACAGACTGTGGATAGCATACTATCACTAGCAGGTATGACTAATCCGTACAATAGATCGGGCACAAATCAAAAATCAGAATACTACATATACCAAATGGGCTATCTAGCCAGTTATCTAGCCAGTTTGTGTGAAGAAGATCCATTCGTCTATAGAAAGTTTAAAACTCACTGTGAAGAACAGTTGGAACGTAAAAGACGAAAGACCAGCAGACTAGGCGGAACCGCACAGTGAAGAAGTATCTACTGCACCAGTGGCAGTGGGATAGGCTGAACAGAAGACCCAAAGGCACACTGGTAGATGTACGTGTATAGTAGTGTATATAACAGTAGAGAGGATCGTAGACTCTCCTTGACCCCGCTGTAGAGAGCGTGGGGACACTGTGGGAAATATTTGGTTTTTGGTTGAAAGTATTCTACTAAAGCCTCTCTGCCCCATGGTGTTGGAAAAATTTTTACCATAAAAAACGGTGCCAAAATGCCCCAAAAGTCAACCAGAATCGGCTGAAAACCACTCAATTTTGGCCAATTCTGCCATCAAAATGCCACAGTTTTCCCACTATAAGACCCCGCTGTAAAGGTTGACAAAACCAGTTCTTGACTGTATAATATCACTTATACACTAACTACAGTGAGGCGGATATGCAGTATCGTGTTCTAGTACGTTTGGCCAATGGTTCTACTGTTTGGGTTCCATTGACTGCCAACAGCATTGGTCAAGCACAGCAATTGGCTCAGGCTCAGTATGAGCGCAATCGTGTACTACAGGTCATTACTGCACAGTAAGACCCCGCTGTAAAGGACTATAATAATCAATATGCTAACACCAGGATCTAATAGAGTAGGTATTATACAGTCACGAGGTCTGGGAGATCTTGTGATTGCACTGCCTATTGCACTACATTTTCGGGAGCAGGGCAAGACTGTCCTGTGGCCCATCTGTGAAGAGTTCATTCCCAGTATGCGTAAGGCAGCGCCCTGGGTAGAATGGATTCCGCTCAAAACAGACTCTCACGGTAACTTCTTTTACTTTCACGCATATGGTAATCTAAAGTATCGTGACTGTGAGGACATCATCTGCTTGTATCAGTATCTAAGTAATATGCCCGAGCTATCGGATCCGGACTTATTCCCTATACTCAAGTTCGATCAGACCAAGTATGCCAAAGCAGGAGTGGCTTTTAAGAACAAACTCAGACTGGGGGAGTGTATTACCAGAGACCCCGCTGCAGAGGATCGTGTATATAAGCAGGTAGTCAAGCAGGATCGCTATATAGTAGTGCATACTGAGGGGTCGTCGGCTAAGATTAACCTGGACTTTTCAGACGCAGAGTCGCAGGGCTATCAGGTTGTACGTATCGCAGAGGGCATAACGGACAATGTATTTGATTGGCTAAAGGTCATGGAGGGTGCGGAAACGCTTTATCTATTTGATTCAGTGTTTGCTAATATTGCGGACGGCTTAGACATGCCTGTAGAGAAGTGGTTTATTCGCCGCAGTAAAATGGATCTCACGCCCGTGTTGCTGTCGGACTGGAACTATTTCCCACTAAGCCAGTTGACAGGCAGGCCCTAATCCTGTATAATTAACACTATAGCGGGCCTCTAGCTCATGTTGGTTAGAGCAGCGGACTCATAATCCGTTGGTGCCGTGTTCGACTCACGGGGGGCCCACCACTGAATACCAAAGTAAATTTTATGTGAATATCATAGTAAATTTCTGGCGTTAGCTCAGTTGGATACAGCACGTGCCTTCTAAGCACGCGGTCAGGGGTTCGAATCCCTTACGCCAGGCCATTTTGGGCCGGAGTGCCAGGGCCTGTGGCGAATATGCCACAAGCAAAGACCCGCCGATTGTGCGGGTTTCTCTTTTGTGCTATAATACACTTACACTGAAACACAAAGGAGCCTCAATGCTTAAAAATGCTTTTAATACTCTGCTTCGTGCAAAAATTGTATATAATAAAAAGAAGGAAGTATATAAGATTATTGCCGCTTTTAATGTAACAGAACGTACAGAAAAAGGTGCATTTAAGTTTCCCGTTAAAAAAGATTTTACTAGCGGAGACTTTGTTTACGAGACGCTAGAGCAAGATAAAGAACGTATTATTAAACAAATGCAAAAACAATGCCGTACAGATAATATAGAATTTGTTTAATATATAATATAATTAAAGACCCTGTGCCTCTCAGGGTCTTTAATTGACATTTTGGGCCGTTTGCGTTATAATACAATTTTAAGGAGCTCAAATGTACGACCAGTATAAACTGCAACTCGACAAAGCCATGCTACAATTGCAAGCATTAATAGACCAGGAGTTCGAGGAAAACGAAAGTATACAAAATGCATTTAATGCACTAGCGTGTGCGCTCGACGAAGAACTGTACGAATAAACAGTAAAGACCCTACGGGGTCTAGGGTCTTTGGTTGACGGATTGGTAAAACCTTGCTATAATACACACATGGAAGCAAAAAACACACCACGTAAGAAGCGAGTAGACCGCAATCATATCATATATGAACTGCGAGTACCTGCTGGGAACTACATTGGGGTCACTGCCAAGACCGAGTCCACAGTACTAAAGTCCGTTCGTGCTCGTGCCGCAAAGCATTTTTACCGTGCCAAGAAAGAATTCAAAGACTGGTTGCTTTGCTCTGCTCTACGTGAGCTAGACAGCAAGGACCAGATAGAAATACTGGTGCATGAGGTTATCCGCGGAAAGGCAGAAGCGCACCGCCGCGAAGTTGAGATCCGTAGAACTCTGCGCCCTACACTGAACACTGACACTAGAGGAGATTGATATGGACTATACTGTAGAGATGTACAAGATAGACCGTCGTATGAAAGACGGTCAGAAGTTGGTCTACAAGACAGACTACACGGATGTCACACTGGACCAAATGGAGCGCATGTACCCACGGCGCCCTGGTTACATTGTCATGATCCACGAGACCTATGTCAAGCGGACTAACATAATGAGTGGAGCCTCGTTCGTAGAGCGCTACGATACGCCCTACTCATGCTCGCCTAGATCCGAAACCTACTGGAGTACTTAACCCTACACCCAGTAGGGTTTTAGGTTGACAGGGTTGGTAAAACCTGTTATAATTAAGGCTACACTACACAGGAGCGATGATGAAACTTTTGAGCACTGCCAACCCAAAAATCCAAAAGGGCTCTAAGCTCGGTTACTTGAGCTTTATCCTGCACCTTGCACCTGCTGACTTGAGTGGTAAGGAAGTATGCCCAAAGCGCACCGCAGGCTGTACTGCCGCATGTCTCAATACCGCAGGACGCGGTGGCATGTTCCGCAAGGGCGAGAACACCAACATTATTCAGCAGGCACGTATTCGCAAGACTAAGATGTTCTTCGAGGACCGTGCGGGCTTTATGGCTCAACTGATCAAGGACATCGAGCTGGGCATCAAGCAGGCGGCTCGCTTGGGTTTGACTCCCGTGTTCCGCTTGAATGGTACCAGCGACCTTGCTTGGGAGAAGTATGCGGTGCCCGGTGCTCGCAATATTTTTGACCTGTTCCCCACTGTAACGTTCTATGACTACACTAAGGTCCTGGGTCGTAAGGTTGCAGACATTCCCAACTACGACTTGACTTTCAGTGCCGCAGACGGCAATGATGCTGACGTTAAGAAAGCCATTGCGGCAGGCATGAACGTGGCAATGGTGTTTGATAAACTGCCCGACACCTACATGGGTCGCCCTGTAATTAATGCAGACGACACTGACCTGCGCTTCTTGGACCCACGCGGTGTTATCTGTGGGTTGAAAGCCAAGGGCCGTGCTAAGAAAGACACCAGCGGTTTTGTTCGTCGTACTATCCAGATTGTGAGTGCCTAATGCGAGTGAATGAAGTACTACAGTGGGCAGGAACTGCCTGCTTCATGGTCATGTATACTACAATGAGCTTCTTCAAGGAGTTCCATACAGTACAATTGATTGCCGGATGTTTGGGCGGTACACTGTTCTTGATTTGGAGCCTGCGTGTGGCAAATAAACAACAGACTATTGTTAACGTTACAGGAGTAGCCATAACGCTCGTAGGGTTATACAAGGCCCTTGGTTGACAACTAGGTAAAACCACTGTATAATTAGCACATCGACAACGCACTTAGGAGCACACTGTGGACATCAAGCAAATCAACTCTGCGATCATGTTTGGCACTTGGACTGATGTAGAACTGTCCAGCATGATCGATGCCATCAAATGGAATCGTGCCCAACTACAGAAGCAGGTCAAGCGAAGCATCTCGTTAGGCCAGACTGTCAAGTTCACATCAGCCAAACGCGGTATGACCATGCAGGGCACTGTAGACAAGATCGCTATCAAGTACATCACAGTCCGTACCAATCAGGGTCTGTGGAAAGTGCCTGCAAATATGCTGGAGACAGTATGACGTTCCGCAAGTGGCTCCAAGAGATGTGGTTCGACCACTGCGAGGAGTTCGAGGGTTGGTTTCATCGCCAACCCGACTACGACCTGCGGGAATACTTCAACAAATACAAATGGTGGCTGAAACGTGAGTATAAACATCAATCCAAATCTGAACGCTCTTGAGGTAATGGTAGTGGCTGAGCGCCTAAAAGAAAAGGGCGTGACGCACTACACCCTAACCCAGGGCAACAACTGCATCTGGGCCTACTACGGCCGCATCAACGAGTACTACATCTTTAGAGATGGAAAATTGGTTGACATCCAGATTGATTGACAGTATAATACACACATAGACACACAAAGGAGACTCTATGGAAATCTCGGGCCTTACTCCTAACCAAGTAGCCATGCTCGATGAGATGTGGGCCTGTGACTCATTAGAAGAGTTTGAAGAGTTCCTATCAACTCTAGATCCTTCAGAGCGCCTAGAAGCCCTGAGTCTGCAGAGACTGGTCCTGCTTGAAGCCCTCGATGAGCACGTGGCTAAAATGCCACAATACCCTGATGCGGCTAGGGTTATTGTTGACATCATGGGCAAATGAGAGTATAATACACTTACACTAACGCAAAAGGAGCAAAGATGCAAAACCTCAAAGCCTATGTCGAGTCCCGCAATTCTTGGGCTAAAATCTTCGGCAGTAAGCAACTCAGCCTGCAGAACGCCGCAGACCGTCAACGCATTGCAGAAATGATTGATGCGGATCTTAGCCCAGAGAACCTCACCTGCGATGGCGAACTGTCTACCGCCCAAGTCCGTGCCAAGCACGCCAATCTAACTAAGGTTGCACGAGAACTGCAGGCATTTGATCCTAGCGTTAAATTTTACGAACTCTACTAAGGAGAGGCTATGAAGACAGCATGGGTAACCACTATCCTCCGGCAGGAGATTGAAGTGCCGGATGACTGGGAACGAGAGCACATCTACGACTTCCTGGGAGAGTATCAATCGTTTCGAACTGCCTTCCAGGGCATGAGTAACCTGGAAGACACTGCCCGCATCGTGGACATCATGGTGCTTGAAGAAGAAGTAACTGAACTTGGAGAGGAGAGCTTCGATGCCTAATTGGTGCATGAACACGGTAGAGATCTATCACGATGATACTGCGATGCTTGAGCGTGCTCGCAATGCGTTTAACGAAGGACGACTGCTCAACGAGTTCTTCCCTTGCCCTGCGGAACTGCATGAACACGAAGCACCTGTTCGTGACGAGGCGTTGGCTGAGCGATTCATCGAACAGTATGGAGCCAGCGATTGGTATAACTGGCAGGTTAAGAACTGGGGCACCAAGTGGGATGTAGGTGCTGACGGACAGCCTGCACAGGACATCGAAGGCGGCTTGATCCTGACGTTCGACAGCGCCTGGGCACCACCTACTAACGCCTACGAGCGACTGATGGAGATGGGCTTCCGTATCTATGCTACCTACTATGAGCCCGGTATGTGCTTCTGTGGCATTTGGGACAACGGTGAGGACACCTACTTCGAGTATGGTAGTATGTCTGCGGCAGAAGCCCGCAATGAACTGCCTGTAGAGCTCGACGAAGCATACTGCATCAGCGAGTATTTGGAAGAGTGCGAAGCACAGGAAGAAACGGATCAAGAAGAGTAATACTTCTGTTTGCAATCAGTAACCCTGCACAGAGTAGGGTTATTGGTTGCTCTGTGCTTTGTTTTGCGTTATAATACACTTACACTAAACAGCAAAGGAGCAAAAATGCTAACACTTGTAGACACTAGCGTTGAGGAAAATGTTACAATTAAGCGTTACGAATGCGACTTTATTGTAGAGACTGCAGGCGACGGCTTGTGGGGCTGTGAGGCAGGACGCAAAATTAACGTGAGAGGCGTTACTGTTATAGAGGAACAGTATGACGAGGATGAGCACTGGGTGCAGGTTAATGTAGAGCATGACAGCACTTGGGAGATTTACACAGACAGTGGCTTTGAGAATGCTATTAGCGAGGCTGTGGGCTTTGCTGTAACATTTACAGAGCAGGGTATGCAAGAGGACAACTACGCAAGCATGGAAGCGTAATAGTGTAGCACAGCACAGGGTTATTGGTTGACGCTGTGCTGTGTTTGCGTTATAATACACACATACACTAAACAACAAGGAGCAAGAGATGCAACTTACAAACAAGCAAAAAGCAGACAAACTGCGTGAGGCAATTGCACTGCTACAGGATGCAGACGCACTACAACAAGCAGGCACAGCAGAGCTGGATGGGGATGTGTGCTATGAGTTGCACAATGAGATAGAGGACATTATATACACGCTAGAGGAGGCTGTGGAGGAGTTGGAGGCAGAGGCATGATTACAGCAGAGCAACTCCCATCCCTTATTGCTTACAATGCGCCTACTCTTACCCGCATGGCAAAAGAGTCGGGCTACAAAGGGCCTGCTTTCTCCTCTTGTAAGTTCCTGGGCATCACTAACGGCGGGCAACTCTGCTACACGGCAGTCTTCCTTGTTGAGGGCGGGCATGATAGTACTAAAGTATACATTAACCATACAGGCGGTAGGGTTTCTGCAGACGTAGAGTTGACAGACTGGTAAAAAGGCGTTATAATACACTTACACTGAAACACAAAGGAGCTGAAATGTCTAACTACCCTAACATGAGCTACTGCATGTGCAACAATACCCTGCTGGCGCTGAAGCAGGTGATGGATGCAATGCAAGACGAAGGTCCTATGTTCCTGCGTGAACTGTCTAGGGACGAGCGCCGTTGCTACGAAGCTCTGTTCAATGCCTGCGAGGACTTCCTGAATGCGGCTGAGGAACTTGAGGACCAAGTGCGTGAGGAAGCAGACTATGACGGTCAGCCCGACGAAGCGCAAGAGTGGCACGACTTTGACCCTGACTGCTGAAGGGTCTTTGGTTGACAGCGTACCCAAAACGCTGTATAATATACACATCAACAACGCACTAGGAGCAGATATGAAAGTTGGCGACACTTACAAGACACACCAGGGTGGTACCGTTACAGTTACTAAGACTGGACTTATCCACAAAGCGGGCAATGCCTACAGCGGCAAGATCGCCCAACAGGAAGCCAAACAAAAGCCCGCCAACAGCAAGGGTTAATGGTTGACAGCCTGTCCAAAAGACGCTATAATTAACACACACTGAAACACACTAGGAGCACAAAATGGCTACACGAAGCACTATCGCACTTGAGTTCGCAGACGGTACTGTCCAGCAGGTCTACTGCCACTGGGACGGCTACCTTGACAACAACGGCGCTATCCTGCAGGAACACTACAGCAACCCTTTCGTCCTGCGTGACCTTATTGACCTGGGTGCTATTAGCTCTCTGCGTCCTACAATTGGTACCAAGCACGCCTTTAGCTCCTTTGAGAGTGCTGGCGAACTTACCAATGCGGAATACGAACGCCTCTACGGCGACATGACTACATTCTATGCACGTGATCGTGGCGAGGACTTGGTCAAGCACACCTACAAGGACTTCCAGGAATACACACGAGAAGCCCAAATGGAAGAATATAACTACATCCTGCGCAATGTCAACGGCAAGGCTCAGTGGTTCGTTGAGTTCTACGGTTGTGACGGCGAGTATTTGACGCTGGAAGATGCGTTTGAGTTCCAAAAGGCTAAGGAGGCCGAGTATGAGTAAGATGGCAGAACTGAGCTACGATATTGAGCAATTGTACATCGATGGGTTCAGCCCTACCCGGATTGCCAAAATCCTGGACTGCCCGTTGGGTATCGTGTACGATTGGTTGGAAGAAACTGGTGTGGCAGAAGCGCCACAGGAGGCGGAATATGACCCGTTCCTAACTGTAAATTCCTGACACAAACCGGTTGACATCACCGGAATTTGGTGTTACAATATTGATACTGGGAAAGCAATTCCGCTGACCAGATTTACACACAGACACAAGGAGAAAACATGTCTACTTTTGCTTATGCTGGCGTTAGCCGTTTGAACGGTAAGATGAAGGTTCGTTTCGCCAACGACCAAATGCGAGTCAAAGTACTTGCCAAGAACGGGCACACTGATATTGACATTGTGCAACTCAAAACCCCCATGTCCAAAGAGGACGCCGTTGCTTACCTGTTGAGCATCGACTTTGACAATGGCAACGCTGAAGTGCGAGCTGCTATCGAAGCCGAGCAAGGCAAGCGTGAGCCCAAGGCTCCTAAGGCTAAGGTGTCTAAGCCTGCCAAGGTTACCAAGACCAAAGCCAAGCCTACTATGGAGTCTATCAAGGCTAAGGCCGCAAAGGCTAAAAAGGTAGAAGTTCCTGCTGACGCAGAAGACGCTCCTTTCTAATTAACCCCTGCCGTGTGCGTAAGGGGCAGTGCCAATAAGTCCCCTTTCGATAAGGATACATATGACCAAGATCTTGCTGTTCGTGATTCTCTTAGTTGGCCTTGCTGTCGTTGGGCCGCTGTTGGTTATTTGGGCACTCAACACCCTGTTCCCAACGCTGTTGATCCCCTACACCTTTGAGACTTGGTCTGCTGTTGTCCTTCTACATGCGTTCCTGAATCTTGCTGTAAGGGTTAAAAAGTGAACGAAGCCTACAAGGATTTGGAAGAAGTGTTTCATAAATGGGCAAATTCATCCAGATAAACCGTTGACAAAGGGAAGTATTTCCTTTAATATATTAACAACTGCACAGCAGTCTAATATTAGAGGAAATATTCAAATGAAAATGATTAACAAAGACACAAAAACTTTTAAGTTGTTCACCGCACTTTATAACGGTGAAAAGGTTACTCCGGCACAGGCCGCAAAGCGTTTTGGCATCAAGAACATGTCTGCAGAAGTCAGCCGTATTCGTCAAAATGGTTATGCCGTTTATGCACATCAGCGCACTGCTGGTAACGGTGTTACCGTAACCGAATACGAAATCGGCACTCCAAGCCGTAAACTCGTAGCCGCAGGTTACAAGGCTCTTGCTCTCGGCCTTGTCTAAAAACTGAGAGTTCGCTCCTAAGCCCGGGGGTAGTGTCCCGGCAACCCGAGCCCTGCCTGCTGTGAAGCATCGCAGGGCTCACCTTTTGTGGCGCAAATACAACAATCTTTTGGTTGACAGTTTGGGCTAGATCGGTTATAATACACTTACAAAGAAGGAGAAGTGTATGAGAGTTGAAGTTGGTAGCCTATACAGAGTCCAATGCACCGAGTACGAAAGAGGATACGGCCAGCGAGATATGGGTGTATACTTCTTTACTACCGAAGAAGAAGCCCGAGAGTTCTGCGAGAAGTATGCATCGGGCGACTCAGAGTGCTTCTATCGTGCATCCTACACCAAGGTAGCCTAATAACCCTAGTGGTTGACAGGGTATTGATTTGGCAGTATAATAGACACATACACTAACAAGGAGCAGACAATGACTGGAACTGAAATTATCGTAACCACATTGATCGTTGCGGTCATCGTTGCCGCTAAGATTTGGTTCGTCAGTCGTTTCATGTAAGGAGCAGACAATGGTTAGAGAGCACATCGTTTTTTCTACTGCACACGGCAGTCCTTATGATCGTGGTTCAGCAGACAGTTACTACCGTCGTGGTCGCAACCCGCACTGGTATCCCAATGGTACTGGCAATGCACCTCGCATCGAGCAGGATAGCATGACACCCGACGAAGTCGAAGCCTACAATGCAGGCTACGATGACAACGAAGCAGAAGGTCACCACAAGGATTGGTACTAAGATGATTCTAGACATTAACCGCAAACCTGTAGTCCTGTTCGACGCTGAGAACCCCGAGCATCGCAGTGACTATGCCAAGTTCATCGAAACAGGCTCGTGGATCCATTGCGATCGTCGTTATGAGATCTACAATGTAGGCGGACACTCGCAGGCCATGATCCAGCGCCAACTTTTAGAGTATTACCTGCGCCAAGAGTTTGTGGCTAAAAAACAACGCCGAAAAGGTTGACAAACTGGTAAAACCTGTGTACAATACACACATCAACAACGCACTAGGAGCAGATATGAACTACACAGTCCAGCAAGTCAAAGACATCGTAGCAGAAGCCACTCAAGCCGCTACCGAAGCCGCAACCCTGTTCTTCCAAACCCGACTGGGCGGACGCGATCAGTTCGCCTGTGGCTTTGCTTGGGTTAACATCTACGGCATCAAAGGCAACACCAAAATGGGCAAGGTCTTGAAAGCCGCAGGCATTCGTCAGGACTACACCAAAGCCTTCCAACTGTGGAATCCTGCAGGCCTGCCTGTACAGAACGTAGACACACTAGAAGCAGGTGCTGAGGCGGCCGCTAAGGTCTTTCAGAAGTACGGCTTCGAAGCCTACGCTGGCTCGCGTTTGGACTAATTAACTGTTGACAGGGCTCCGGCCCTGTGCTATAATACATTTTTTAAACACTACAGCAAAGGAACAAAATGGCTAAAGCAAAAGCAACCCCTGCTACCAACGTGCTCGAGTTTGACACCGACAAGATCAAAGCTCGCGAGTTGGAAGTGGCACGTGAGACTGACGAAGAAATCATCGAGCGTCTGCGTGAGCGCTTTGAGATCCTCACTGAGATGACCAAGGCAGTCAAGCAGGGTGATGTACGTGCTATGATTGTTTCGGGCCCTCCGGGTGTTGGTAAGAGCTTCGGCGTTGAAGAAGTTCTGGCCAAAGACGATCTGTTTGACAAACTGGGCAACCGCAAGCCCA
>JACCDW010594681.1_pt1 | contig 16059 bp, 15 predicted proteins | sample 7449781 | NCBI WGS metagenome assembly JACCDW01 (sample SAMN15323449, study PRJNA562643) | freshwater metagenome | isolation source: river surface water | place: USA:Blue River Watershed | collected 2017-08-18
CCCCCCGCAAATACGATCTGTGCGCCAAGAACACCGACATATTCGATCTCTATAATCAGGCGAATTTCAGAAATCGCCTCAAAAAACACTGTTTTTTGATGGTTTCTACCCTGAACCCTTCAGAAAATAGCCATTTTGTCCTCCAACGTCTCACCCGCTGCCTCTTCCCAAGCCACTGCTTTGGCTTTGGTGGCGCAAGACATGGCCCAAGTGGACGAGGTCATTGCCAACCGACTCAGTTCAGGCGTGCCCTTGGTGGGGCAAGTGGCGCAGTACATCATTTCTGCAGGTGGCAAGCGTTTGCGTCCTGTTATTTTGTTGCTGACTTGCGGCGCACTGGGTTACCAAGACACGCACAAATTCAGCATGGCGGCCGTTGTCGAGTTCATTCACACGGCCACTTTGTTGCACGACGATGTGGTGGACGAATCAACCCTTAGGCGCGGTCGTCCAACCGCCAATGAGAACTTTGGCAACCCCGCCAGTGTGTTGGTGGGAGACTTTTTGTATTCACGCGCTTTCCAAATGATGGTGGAACCCGGCAGCATGCGCATCATGCAAGTCTTGGCCGATGCTACCAACGTCATTGCAGAAGGCGAAGTCTTGCAATTGATGAACATGCACGACGCTTCATTGGACGAGGCAGCCTATTTGTTGGTCATCCGGTCCAAAACCGCCAAGTTGTTTGAAGCCAGTGCACGTCTGGCTGCCATTTTGGCAAAAACAAGTTCAGACATGGAAGAGGCTTGCGCCATCTACGGCCAAGCTTTGGGCACAGCCTTTCAAGTGATTGACGATGTCTTGGACTATGAAGGCAATGCGGCCGAAATGGGCAAGAACTTAGGGGACGACTTGCGAGAAGGCAAGGCCACATTGCCTCTGATCTTGGCCATGCAACGCGGCGCACCCGCCCAGAGAGAGTTGATTCAAAAAGCCATTGAAACTGGTTCGGTCGATCAACTCAGTAGCGTGATTGCCATCGTGAGAGAAACTGGCGCTTTGGAAGGCAGTCGACAAGCGGCCATGGCTGAGGCGCAACGCGCCATCGACGCCATTCAAATTTTGCCCGCGGGCCCCTACAAGGATGCTTTGATTGCACTGGCCTCGCAACTCTTAGAGCGCCGGACTTAAATCAAGTCAAACTTTAAAGCGCCAGCAATTGCGCAAAGCGGGCCAAATCAATGTTGCCGCCACTGATGATGACACCCACTCGTTTGCTTTTGAAAGACGCGCGAGCCTGAAGTGCCGCAGCAAGCGACAAACAACCTGTTGGCTCCACAATCATTTTCATGCGTTCGGCATAAAAGCGCATCACCTCAATCAACTGACCGTCACTGACCGTGTGAATGTCGTCGACTAATTTTTTGATCAATTCGAATGTGATGGCGCCCACCATGGGCGTCTGAGCCCCATCGGCAATGGTGATGGGCGTTGGAATTTTGACGCGCTTGCCTTGGCGAAAGGATTGTTGAACATCATTGCCTGCTTCTGGCTCAACGCCATAAATTTTGCACAAAGGTGATTTGGCTTTGGCAGCCAGCGCACTGCCACTCAATAAACCACCCCCGCCCAAACAGACAAACAAGGCGTCAAGTTCTCCGACCTCATCAAACAACTCCAAAGCAGCTGTGCCCTGTCCCGACAAAACATCTGGGTGGTCAAAAGGGGGAATGAATGTCATACCTCGATCTTCGGCTAACTTTGCAGCCAATGCGCTGGCATCTTCCGAATAGCGATCGTAAGCAATGACTTGCGCGCCATAGCCTTGGGTGGCCGCCAGTTTGGAAGGCGCTGCATCGCGGGGCATGAAAATGGTGGCGGGCATGTTCAAGATGCGCGCTGACAGCGCAACGGCTTGCGCATGATTGCCCGAGGAATAGGCCACCACACCCGATTGCCTTTGTACCGGACTTAACTTGGCAAGTGCGTTGTAACCCCCCCTGAATTTGAAGGCACCCATGCGCTGAAAATTTTCACATTTGATGAAAACTTCGGCCTGCATTTGTGCATTCAAAGTGCTGGACTGAAGCACGGGGGTTTTGTGGGCAATGCCTTGGAGGCGTTTAGCAGCCTGAAGAACATCGTCGAAGCTGGGCATTGGATTGGCCATGATCTAGCTTTATCGACGGTTGATACGCGTCGACTCACGCACAATTAAATCTGCTTCAATGAATTTTGAAGGTGGTTTTTTATTTTTCAATAAATCCAGCATGGCTTTGGCCGCCGCAATGCCAATTTCATAAATAGACTGCCTCACTGTCGTCAGTGGCGGTAACGTAAATGCAGAGTGCGGCAAATCGTCAAAACCAATGAGGGAAACATCTTCGGGCACTTGAAATCCTGCTCGATGCAATGCTAAACGGGCACCATATGCCATCTGATCATTCGCGGCAATGACAGCCGTAAAGTGCACCCCGCGACCTATGAGCGTCGACATGGCTTTGAAACCACCAGCTTCTTGAAAGTCACTGTAGACAATCAAAGCTTCGTCTTGCTTCATATTTTTGCGGGCAACTTCCGACCGATAGCCGTCCAATCGCTGAATCGCATCTGGATGATCCAACAAGCCAGCGATGAAGGCCACCTCGTGATGACCCAATGAATGCAAATGCCTGACGGCCAAGCATGCGCCTTCGATGTTGTCAAAATCGATGCTGAACAAATTTTCTGCATTCAACTGACGACCCGTGATGACGACTGGCAATGATTTGGAAATATTGATCAGGGTTTCATTGGAAAGTTTGCCCGTCAGAACAATGATGCCGTCGACATTCCGTTCTTCGAGCATGGCCAAACGATTTTGTTCTTCTTCCTCATCCCAGTGCCCACTGACAAAAATAGGCGCGTAGCCTTCAATTCGCAACTCATCTTCAATGCCCCTCAGCGCCTCGCCATAAAACGGACTGTCAATGAACTGGGTCAGCACACCAACGCTCATGGTGCGCCCACCCGCCAAGCTTCTGGCAGCCAAGTTGGGTTTAAAACCAAGTTCTTCGATAGCGGCCAGGACTTGGGATTTTTTGGCCTCATTGACCTGCGCCGTGCCATTCAAAATTCTTGAAACGGTACTGGGTGAGACGCCAGCCTTTGCCGCAACCATGCTGAGGGTTGCTTTGAAAGGCTTGGTGCTAGGGGTTGAAGTGTTTGGCAGCGTCATGGCAGCGTGAATAGACTGAACAATGCTAAATCATGAAATCGTTTTCATATATCAAGATTTAACACCATTAATGTAACCTATTGATTTAAAACATTTTTATCTTACATACTCAAGTTCAGGGTAATTACCTATCTCAAAATCTCTCCTTTTTGACATAATTCTTGAAAGCGCTTTCAAAGCTTTCATACCCCGCCACCTGCACAACCAACGGAGACCCCTATGCAGAAGTCAAAATCGATCGGCGCCTTGCATCAGAGAAGCCGTTCATTCCAAATGAACACCATCAATGCGGCATGTACCTTGATGCTTTTATCGGGCGGCCTTGCGCATGCCCAAGCCACCAAACCCGTGTCAGAAGTTACCGTCACGGGTATCAGGGGCTCGATTGAAGCCAGTGTCATGGCCAAAAAAGCTTCAGATTCCATCGTCGAAGTGGTGTCTGCTGAAGATTTGGGTAAATTGCCTGATGCCAGTATTGCCGAATCATTGGCGCGCTTGCCAGGCTTAACTGGCCAACGGGGTCCCGATGGCCGCGTCAATGTGATCTCTATCCGCGGCCTGTCACCCGCCTACTCTGGCGCATTGCTTAATGGCCGCGAAGTGGTCAGCTCAGGCGATGGCCGCGCAGTCGAGTACGACCAGTTCCCTTCTGAATTGATCGGCTCTGCTGTGGTTTACAAAACACCAGATGCCAGCCTGATTGGCCAAGGCTTGTCGGGTACGGTGGACATTCGTACTCGCAACCCCTTGGACACACGTGGCCGTGAAGTGGTGGTGAGTGTCAAAGGAGAAAACAACTCGAATGGCAATTTGGTCAAGGATGTTGCCAGCCCCTTAGGCAAGCGCTTCAGCGTTTCTTACGTGAACCAATTTGACGACAACAAAATTGGCGTTGCTTTGGGTTTTGCGCGCATGGACGTAGCCACCCAAGTCAAACAAACTGAACTGGTTTCTTACGGTGACTTCACACCCTACGGCCTGCCCTTCTCAGGCACAGTTCCATCTTTGTATGCGCCCAAAGACGCATGGTTTGGCAAAGGTCAAGCCATGTTGCCTATGTTCTGGACTGCAACATCATCGACCAAACAAAACATCCGTGATGGTCTGATGGGCGTTTTTGAATTCAAGCCGAATGCTGATTTGCACAGCAAGGTTGATTTGTACTACTCTCAATTCAGCACGCACGAAGTTGGCAGCAAGTTCTTGCAAACCATGTACGGCAACTGGGGGGCTGGCATTACCACCAATCTGGTCAATCCAGTCACCACGCAAATTGGTCAAAACACCTTCACAACAAGCGCCACAGCAGAGCGTTTGCCTGTCACCACTGGCAACATGGACACCACGCGCAAAGACGACATCTTTGCGTTGGGTTGGAATACCAAATACAAGCTTGACAAGAACCTCACTGCCATCGCGGACATCAGCATGTCTCGTGATACCCGTCAAGAAAAATACAGCGAAGTCTATGCCGCTCCCTTTGACACACAAACACAACAGTGGATGTATGGCAATTTCAAGTGGAACGTTCCTGTCGATGGTTCACCACAAACCTTCTCGCCCGTGATTTCCAACTACTTGTCTAACCCCGGCATCATCAAATTAGGTGATCAGGCAGCGTTTGACTTTGTGGGCGATCAACCAGCCTACACCGGTGCTATCCGCACCCCCAAAATCAAGGATGAGATCAAGTCAGTTCGCCTGTCTTTGAAGCGCACCATGGATGGCGCATTCACTGACTTGGTGGGTGGTGTGAACTACACCCAGCGTGATAAAGATGTCAGTAAAAATGAAGCGCGTATCTTGATGAAGTTGGATGCCAACGGCAATTACATCCGTGATATTCCTGCTACAGCATTGCGCAGTCCCATTGACATGTCATGGGCCGGTATTCCAAGCATGATTCGCATTGATGTGCCTGCATTGGCCAACTCTGGTTCGTTCAACTTGCAACCTTTGTTCTCACAAAAAGTTGACAATGACTCCAACGTCAGCGAAAAAGTGTTGACAGCTTTCACACAGTTGAACATTGACACCAATGTCAACAGCATACCCGTTCGCGGTAATGTGGGCTTCCAAGTGGTTCACACCAATCAACAAGCTGATGGCTGGGAATACCGTGGCAACAATGCCAACCCCGACATCAACCTCTTGTACAAACGTCAAGGTAGCACCTCATACACAGACGTTTTGCCAAGCTTGAACTTGGTGGGTGACTTCTCCAATTCGATCATTGGTCGATTTGGATTGGCCAAAACCATGGCCCGTCCTAACATTGTTGACATGCGTGCAGGTACAAGTACACCTTACGTTCAATTGGGAACCACCAACCTCACAGGTCCTGGCGTAGGTCGTGGTGTTTGGTCAACGGCTTACTCTGGCAACCCAGAGCTTGAGCCATGGCGTGCAACATCTATTGACTTGTCTTTAGAAAAATACTTTGGCAAGCGCAGCTATGTGTCTGGTGCATTGTTCCGCAAGAACTTGCTGACCACCATTTACAACCAACTGACTTCTCGTGACAACTCTAGCTTCCCTGTGGTCTTGCCACCAGGTGTATTGGCTGGCAATGTTGACAAGTTTGGCCCTGTCATGCAACCCATGAACGGCAAGGGCGGCATGATTGAAGGCATTGAATTGTCAGCTGCATTGGAAGGCAACTTGTTGTCTGACAGCCTGAATGGTTTTGGTGTGGTGGTTAGCGCCTCCAAGCTGAACAGCTCCATGAAAGAGAGAAATGCAGACGGTACAGAAAGCAATAACTCCATCAATGGTTTGTCTGGTTTGTCAAACAACCTGACCGTGTATTACGAAAACCATGGTTGGTCTGCTCGTCTGAGCCAGCGTTATCGCTCACCCTTCACGGCGACCACACGTGACATTTTCTTGAACAACACAACCCGTCAGCAAGCGGCCGACAAAGTCGCCGACATGCAACTGGGTTATGCGTTCAACGATGGTCCGTACAAGGGTCTGTCTGTGATCTTCCAAGTCTATAACTTGACCAACAAGACCACGACCAACTTGGTCACACCGGGCGACAATGCACCCGACAGAACCATGTTGCTGCCTAACTACACTTACGGCTTTGGTCGTGTCTCAGTATTGGGCGCAACCTACAAGTTCTAAAACGCCAATCCCCTGCTCAACGCGTGTTGGGTAGGGGATGTTTCAACAAAGAATTTCTACCATGGTCGACCCTGCGGTAAAAAACATAGTGATTGTGGGCGGAGGCACCGCAGGCTGGATGACAGCGGCAGCACTCTCCAAACTTTTGGGCAGCGGTCAATCTATTCGACTCATTGAGTCAGACGATATCGGCATCATTGGGGTTGGTGAAGCCACCATTCCCCACTTACACGAATTTAATTTAGCGCTGGGCATCAACGAAGACGAATTCGTTAAAGCCACCCAGGGCTCCTTCAAGTTAGGCATTGAGTTTGTCAATTGGGGGTCTTTAGGCAGCCGCTATGTCCATGGATTTGGAAAAGTGGGCAATGTCACAGACGGACTTCCCTTTTATCAATTTTGGTTGCGAATGCACCAGTTGAACAAGGCCAAATCGCTCGAAGACTATTCCATCAACACCAAAGCGCCACAAGCTTATAAATTCATGCGGCCTCGCGCCGACATGGCAGGCTCGCCATTGGCAGACATTGCCTACGCATTTCATTTCGACGCAGGTCTGTATGCCAAGTTTTTGCGTTCTTTTGCAGAGAAAAAAGGCGCAGTTCGAACTGAGGGCAAAGTCAAGAACGTCACACTCAGAAGTCAGGATGGATACATTCAGAGCGTCACCATGGAAAGTGGCGAGACCATTGAAGGCGACCTCTTCATTGACTGCTCGGGTATGCGGGGACTGCTGATTGAACAAACGCTCAATGCTGGTTTCGAAAATTGGTCACATTGGTTGCCATGTGATCGTGCAGTAGCTGTTCCATGCGAATCGGCTGGTGAACTTTTGCCTATGACGCGCTCAACGGCACACACAGCAGGCTGGCAATGGCGTATTCCATTGCAACACCGCACAGGTAACGGTCATGTGTATTCAAGTGCTTACATGAGCGATCAAGAGGCCACCGACTTACTGATGCAGAACTTAGACGGCAAACCTCTTGCAGACCCTAGACCCCTGAAGTTCGTCACAGGTCGACGCAAAAACTTCTGGGTCAAAAATTGTGTCGCGATTGGTCTCTCAAGTGGTTTCCTTGAACCCCTCGAATCGACCAGCATTCACTTGATCCACACGGCTATTTCTAGACTGATCAATTTCTTCCCTCGCATGGGATTCGATGCTGCAGACATTGCTGAGTACAACCGACTCACCGTCTGGGAATACGAAAAAATCAGAGACTTTTTAATTCTTCACTACAAACAAACAGAACGCACGGATTCAGACTTCTGGAACTATTGCCGCACCATGCAGGTACCAGAGAACTTGAAGAACAAAATGGACTTGTTTGCCAGCAACGGCAGAATCTATCGAGATGGACAAGAGCTGTTTGCAGAGGTCAGTTGGTTGCAGGTGATGGTGGGGCAACACTTGATGCCCAAGTCTCATCATCCCCTGGCAGATCTTCGAAGCGAGCAAGAGGTGGCGGCCTATGTCGACAATGTCCAAAAGGTGGTGGCCAAATGTGTCGATGCCATGCCCAAACAAGCTGCGTACATTGCCGCCCATTGCGCCGCAAACAAAGCATGATTGCTTATCCCTTAAATCGACGCACTTTCATGGGGGCGACATTGGGCAGTGTCTGGCTGGAAGGCCGCGGCTCGTCTCAAGCTGCTTTGCGATTGCGGGTTGCAGCTTACCCCTTGGTCGATGAAATCATCAAGGCCGCCATTCCTGAGTGGAAAAAAATTCATCCCAATGTCGAAATCGACATTGTGAGCAGGCAGTACCTAGACCATCACACGGCCATGACAACCGCATTGTCTACATCTGCCCATTTGCCAGATGTCATGACGCTGGAGTCGAGTTTTGTGGGGCGATTTTCTCATGGCTCTGGGTTGCAAGATTTATCGCAACCACCTTACGCTTTAGGTCAATTTAGAAATCAATTTGTGACTTATGCGTTCGATCATGTCATCAACGCCAAAGGTGCCATGCTGGCAGTCCCTACTGACATAGGCCCTGGCACCCTTCTTTATCGACACGATTTGATGGCGAAAGCCGGGATCTCCGAAAAGCAACTTTCTGAATCTTGGGAATCGTATGTCGATGCGGGCATTCAGTTAAAAGCAAAAACTGGCAGTTACCTGATTGGCAGTGCACAGGCCGTCAAAGACATTGTGATTCGCAGCGGTATTGGCGAAGGTGAAGGTCAATACTTCGATAAAAACTCACGTGTATTGGTCAAGTCACCGCGTTTCGTTCGCGCGTTTAAATTGGCCCAAAAAGTACGGCATCATCAACTCGATGCGCGGGTCAGCAACTGGTCTAACGAATGGGCCGAAGGATTCAGACGAGGTAGCTTAGCCACCGATCTGACGGGCGCTTGGATGGTCGGCCAAATGGCCAATTGGGTGGCACCCCAAACCAAAGGCCTTTGGCGCGCTACTCACTTGCCCAACCAATCTTATGTTGGCTATGGTGGGAGCTTTTACGCCATACCCAGAAAGTCTGATCCGTCTAAAAAGCGTCTGGCATGGGACTTTATTCAGTTGATGACCATGAACGCAGGCATGCAATTCAAGGCCTTTCAATCGCAAGATGCGTTTCCCGCTTTGCTTGAGACCCATCAAAGCGATTTCTTCAATGAGCCAATTCCCTTTTTAGGGGGACAAAAAGCCAGGCTCACTTGGCGTGAAGCTGCCCAAAAAATCAGAAGTACACAAATTCACAAACAAAATAATTTTGCCGACGAAGTCATTGGCGTTGAACTCGACAATGTTTTGCATTATGGCAAGTCAATTGAAGCAGCTTTGAACGACGCGCACCTTTTGCTTGAGAAACGGGCCAAACGATGAGCTTTCAATGGCCCAAAGTCATGCGCCTTTCACCCAAGTCGGCGCCGTATGTTTTTATCAGTCCCTTTCTCATTTTGTTTGGGATCTTTGGCGTATTTCCATTGCTCTTCTCTTTGTATTTGGCATTTCAATCTTGGGAACCGACCAGTGGCATTGGCGCCATGGACTTTGTAGGCTTGGAAAATTTTATTTTTGCCGTACAAGATCCTTGGTTTTGGAAGTCTTTAAAAAATACCCTGTGGCTTGGCATTGCTTCTGGTTTGCCTCAGCATTTGGTCGCCATCCCCTTGGCGGTTTTCATTCACAACAATATCCGTTGGATGCGCGATGCGGTGATTGGCGCTTATTTTCTGCCTTACATCACCTCGACGGTTGCCATCTCCATCATGTTCAGCTCCCTGTTCTCAACCGATTACGGACTGGTCAATGCGGGTTTGCAAAGTTTGTTTGGCATGGACAACATCGATTGGTTGGGGCGGCCTGAAACCCTCAAACCAGCCATTGCTTTCATTGTTTTTTGGCGCTATGTTGGCTTCAATGTTGTGTTGTATTTGGCAGCTTTGCAAACCATTCCCAAAGATTTGTATGAAGCAGCTACGATGGATGGCGCAGGCCGTTTCCAACAATTCTTTTACATCACACTGCCTAACCTGAGACCGATGATTTATTTTGGTGTCACGCTCAGTGTGATTGGAAGTTTGCAACTGTTTGAAGAGCCTTTCATCTTGACAGGTGGCCGTGGCGGCGCAGACCTCGCTGGTATGACTTCGGCAGTTTATTTGTATCGCATGGCATTTGACTTTAATGACTTTGGCGGCGCCAGTGCCATGTCCTGGATTCTGTTCGTGTTTGTGGTGAGCATCACATGGCTCACCAACCGCGCCTTCAAACCCCAAGGCAGTTAAGCAGGTGGCACCATGCACATGAACTCAACCTTTGACAGCTCTAAGTTTGTAGCCTACTTGTTGGTCGGTATGGGTGCACTGATCATGCTGGCGCCCTTTTATTTCATGTTCGTGTTTGCCACCCACACACGCACTGAAATTTTCTCTATGCCACCACCTTTGTGGTTTGGCAGCGCGCTGCTTGAAAACATGAATATCCTGACTGAGAAAATTCCTTTCTGGAAAAATTTAGGTTGGAGCCTTTATGTTGCCATTGCTTCGACAGCACTGACATTGCTTTTTTGCTCGATGGCGGGTTATGCATTTGCGCTGATGGAATTCAAATTCAAAAATTTTCTTTTTGCTTGGGTTATTGGCACTATGCTCATTCCGTCGTTCATGAACATGATTCCAACCTTCATGGTGATGGATTTGTTAGGTTGGATTGACGAACACAGGGCCCTTTATTTGCCTGGTGCTGCTGGCGCATTTGGCATTTTCTTAATGCGCCAATTTGCTTCTACTGCTATTCCCAAAGAATTAATTGAAGCAGCGCGAATGGATGGCTGTGGTGAGTTTGCCATTTATTGGCGCATTGTTTTGCCATTGCTCAAGCCCGCATTGGGCACCTTGGGTTTGGTCACATTCATCGGCTCATGGAACAACTTCATTGGCCCCTTGATTGTGATGCGAACAGCAGACAACTACACCTTGCCCCTTGCACTGCGAAGCTTGCAAAGTCCGGTGAATACCGAATGGGGCGCGCTCATGACAGGGTCTGCCATTGCCACCATTCCCCTCATGATTTTGTTTGCTATTTCCTCGCGACAACTGATCGCGGGATTGACTGCTGGCGCAGTGAAGTAATTGATTGGAGAAAATAAATGACAACGGTATCAAACCTCCACCTGGAGTTCCCCGAACACTTTAGCTGGGGCGTTGCCACCAGTGCATTCCAGATTGAAGGTGCTGGCCAAACGGATGGCAAAGGCGAATCTATTTGGGATCGATTTTGTAAAGTTCCAGGCGCTATTGCGGATGGCAGTAACGGCGATGTTGCATGCGATCACTACAACCGCATGGATGCGGACTTGGACATGATTGCCTCTTTGGGTGTAGACACTTACCGATTTTCAATTGCATGGCCGCGTGTTCAGCCCTTGGGGCATGGCGATTGGAACGAAAAAGGTTTGGCCTTTTATGAGCGGCTGGTTGATGGTCTCATTCAGCGCAATATCAAACCCCACATTACCTTGAATCATTGGGATTTGCCGCAGGCCCTACAGGATATGGGTGGCTGGGAGAATCGCGAGACTGTTCATCACTTTGTTCAATATGCATTGGGCATGTTCAAGCGCTTAGGCCATCGCATGGGTTCCATTACGACTCACAATGAACCTTGGGTCATGGCAATCTTGGGTCACGAACAAGGTATCTTTGCACCAGGCATCAAAAGTCGAAAAGTCGCAGCCCAAGTCTCACACCATTTGCTGTTGAGTCATGGATTGGCCGTAGAAGCCTTGCGTGAAGCTGGCTGCAAATTACCTCTTGGCATTGTTCTCAATTTGGGCTCTACTGAAGCTGGATCCAATTCACCCGAGGATTTGCACAAAGCCTACATGGACGATGCGCGTGGTCGTCGTTGGTACACCGACCCATTGTTCAAAGGTCATTACCCCCAAGAGATATGGGATGAATTGGGATCCGATGCGCCCCACATCTTGGCCGATGACCTTCAGCACATCGCCACACCCATCGATTTCGTAGGCGTCAATTACTACACTCGCCAAGTCGCTTTTGCGAATCGTCAATTTGATGTCAAAACCAGCGGCCTGGCATTGACAGAAATGGACTGGGAAATTTACCCCAAAGGCCTGACCGACCTCTTGCTGCTGCTGCACAAAGAATATCAGCTGCCAAAGGTTTACATCACTGAGAACGGTGGCGCTTTCAAGGATCCACTCACACAGGGCCGAATTCACGATGCAGACCGCACGGATTACTTGCAGACACACATCGCTGCAGTCGCCAAGGCCATTGCAGCTGGCGTTCCTGTTCACGGCTACATGGTTTGGAGCTTGATGGACAATTTTGAATGGTCCAGCGGTTACGCCAAGCGATTCGGCATTGTGCATGTGGACTACGAAACTCAAAAGAGAACGCTCAAAGACAGTGCCCTTTGGTACCGCGACTTTTTACAAAAATTTAGAAGCGCCAGAAAAATAAAAGAGGCAGCTTGACATGGGTAGCCTGAGTCTCAGAAATATCCATAAATCATATGGCGAGACTGCCGTCATCAAAGGACTTGATTTAGAAGTTCATGATGGTGAGTTTCTTGTCTTGGTAGGCCCCTCTGGCTGTGGCAAATCAACTGCTTTGCGAATGATTGCAGGCTTGGAAGATGTCACTGCAGGGGAGTTGTACATCGATGGTCGTTTGTCAAACGACATCCACCCTGCTGATCGAGGGGCTGCCATGGTCTTTCAAAGTTATGCGTTGTACCCTCATATGACGGTGGCAGACAACATGGGTTTTTCTCTCAAGATGGCTGGCGTTTCTACCGCCGACAGGCAAGCCCGCGTTTTACAAGCTGCAGAATCTCTGCAAATTAGCAATTTACTAGAGCGCTTTCCTAAAGAGCTGTCAGGCGGTCAACGTCAGCGTGTGGCCATTGGCCGCGCCATTGTTCGCAAACCCACAGTATTTTTATTTGACGAGCCCTTGTCTAATTTGGATGCTGCATTGCGCGTTTCGATGCGCATTGAGTTGACGCGCCTGCACCAAGAATTAAAGACCACCATGATTTATGTAACCCATGATCAGGTAGAAGCAATGACCATGGGCGATCGAATTGCCATTTTCAACCAAGGAAAAATCGAACAGTTGGGTAGCCCCCTGTCTTTGTATCAACAACCTGCCAATATATTTGTTGCAGGTTTTTTAGGCGCTCCAAAAATTAACCTGATTGAAAAACCGAATCAAAGCAGCAGCACTGCGCACCGTCAATTGTGGTCGGTATTAACTCAGCATTTACCCCGCGAACCTCACACCATTGGCATTCGACCTGAGCAATGCAAAGTGAGTCAATCGCCGAATAGCATTCCGGCCAGCGTAACTTTGGCAGAGCATTTAGGCGACTCTTCCATTTTGTATTTAAAGATAGAGGGTTTGCAGAACTTGTTCAATTTGAAATTGGACGCCAATGCAAGCAAGGTTCAAAACGGTGACTCACTCTTCATTTCTGCAGAACCAGAACATGTGCTGGCCTTTGATGCAGCAGGTCAAAACATGGGGCTGGCATGATTGACCACGTCTAGAACATCATTCAATTTCATTTAAATCATGCGTCAATTTTTTAGCCTTCAACTTTTAAGCTGTTTGCTTTTTATCGGAATCCCTATGGTTGCCATGTCAGAAGAATTCAAGCCGCCAAGCAACTATCGCTTAGTCTGGTCAGATGAATTTAGCAAGGACGGTTTACCCGATCCCTCTAAGTGGGCCTATGACACGGAACGAAATAAAGAAGGTTGGCACAACAACGAACTTCAATATTATTCAGGACCTCGTCGCGAGAATGCCGAAATTAAAAACGGAATTCTTCATATTCATGCGCGTAAAGAAGCGCTCAAAGATGCGCCAGATTGGGGACGTCAACAATACACCGCGACGCGTTTAATCACCCGCGGCAAAGCCGATTGGACTTATGGTTTTTTTGAGGTGCGTGCCAAGATGCCATGCGGAAAAGGAACTTGGCCTGCCATCTGGACATTGGGCACCAAAGGGCAATGGCCAGATGACGGCGAGTTGGACATCATGGAGCACATGGGTCATACCCCAGGACAAACCTCCAGCGCGGTGCATGTCAAAGCGGGACACGCGGGACAGGCCGTGGGCGGCGTTGTCCAAATTCCCGATGCATGCACAGCCTTTCACCGTTATCAAATGCATTGGACACCGCACGATGTGGTGTTTGGTGTTGATGGCAAGCAACACGTGAGGTTTCCCAAAATGGCCGGCGGTAAAGACATTTGGCCCTTCGATCATCCGCAATATTTGCTCTTGAATTTGGCCATTGGCGGCGACTTAGGCGGACCCGTTGACGATTCCATTTTCCCAGTCAGCTTTCAAGTCGATTACGTCAGGGTCTATCAGGGACCCAAGCCTCAATAAGCAAACTTCTACGCCAACTTTTTGGGGCTGCACTGATGAATTAAACTTAAGCACCAAGACAGACTTAGAAAGTAAATCAAATGGGCGCGCAGTGGAAAGCAAAAGGCAAGGCACAAGCTGCCGATGCCAGAGGCAAATTGTTTGGCAGATTGGCGAAAGACATCATGATGGCCGCCAAAAATGGCGCTGATCCCGCAGCCAACTCCCGTTTGCGTTTGGTCGTAGAACAAGCGCGCAAAGTTTCCATGCCCAAAGACACCCTAGAGCGTGCCATCAAAAAAGGCGCTGGATTATTGGGCGACCCAGTCCAGTTTGAGCGTGTGATCTATGAAGGGTTTGCCCCTCATCAAGTGCCAGTGATGGTGGAAGCCCTGACCGACAACCTCAACCGTACCGCCTCAGAAGTTCGCGTGCTTTTCCGAAAAGGCCAACTGGGCTCATCTGGTTCAGTGTCTTGGGACTTTGATCATGTGGGCATGATTGAAGCAGAGCCAGCTCAAGCTGGCGCTGATGCCGAACTGGCTGCAATTGAAGCAGGCGCACAAGACTTTGAAGCTGCTGACGAAGACGGTGTGACGGTGTTCATCACTGACCCCACCGATTTAGACTTGGTCAGCAAGGCCTTACCAGATCATGGGTTCACAGTGCTTTCCAACAAACTAGGCTACAAACCCAAAAATCCAGTAAATCCAGCCAACCTCAGTGCCGAACAACTTGAAGAGGTTGAAAACTTTTTGTCTGCCATTGACAGCAACGACGACGTACAAAACGTGTTTGTAGGATTGGCTGCTTAAGCTGTATCAATTACTTGGCTGGCGGCTTCGGCTTTTCACCAGTGGCTTTGTTAAGGCAGACAATCTTGGCCGGCTTCTCTTTGTACTCAAACTTGCTGCAGCCCTCTCCAGCCTCTCTCTTTTCCACTTGTTTCGGCAAATCGTCGGGCTTGGCTTTGGGGCGCGTGATGCGCTCCGGCACGGCCGATCTTTCTGGCTTTTTGGCATCGCCCTTGGGTGGGTCGCTGGCCTCAGCGTTGAACACCAACATCATGGCCAAGATTAAGATGAATTTCATGGGCGTCTCACAGTTTATGCATTGAAGCACACCTCATTTTGATCTAAATATTGAATCAAAACAAATTGAATCTATGGGAAGTTTGAATCAATTTGACACTCATTCCCAATGAAAAACCTCTTGCAAAGGCTGGCCCAGCACCTCTGCAATTCTGAAGGCGCATTCCAAACTGGGCGAATATTTGGACGCTTCAATGGCTGCAATGGTTTGACGGGTGACGCCGACTTGCTCACCCAACTCAGATTGCGTCATTTCGTTGGCCAAGAAGCGGAATGTCTTGACCTTGTTCGTCAAGCGGCGTTTAAGCATGGATCCCTTTGCGATAGCCGTAAATCGTGATGCAACTGTGGACCACCTCTGCCAGCACGATGAAGAAAAATGAGGTGTCAACCAACTCCCAACGCGTGGCACTGAAGGGCATCATCATGCCGACCACAATCATGCCAACCATGAGCACGTAATAAGACATTGAAGTCGATTTCATTTCGATCAACTGATCGCGTTCATCCAACAATTCTTGACCAGTCTGTCTGGCCTTGATGATGTTGAAGACACGCACGCCCAAAGCGACGAAAGCCATGACGATCAAAGGCATCGACAGGGCCGCCAAACGGCTCAATTCGACATTGCCCGGAACCCACTCTGAATGATTGAGCCCTGCAAAGTAAATGGACGGGGCCATCAACAGGCAAACCAGCCAAGCCCAAGCCGTTCTCTCTCTTGAATGCATTTTTTAATCTTTCAAGCATGATTTTTGAAAACATTAATGTTAAATATATTTAACATTGTGTCAATATTTTTTTACAA
>JACCDW010376226.1_pt1 | contig 16058 bp, 31 predicted proteins | sample 7449781 | NCBI WGS metagenome assembly JACCDW01 (sample SAMN15323449, study PRJNA562643) | freshwater metagenome | isolation source: river surface water | place: USA:Blue River Watershed | collected 2017-08-18
ATATAGATTTCTTTGAGTCTAATTCGCACCTTTGGAGTGAGACTCCATCACAAGGGGTTTCTGGTATGGGTTTTGCATTACCGCTACAATTTAAAGATGATATCCCTGTTACAAGAAATGATTTAGATTTTATTATAGATACTTTTACTAAGGTAACTTCTGAAGCGCATAACACATCTGTTCAATTAAATGAGTTACATGCTGCCAGATGGCTAACTGGGTCTGCTGGAGGATATCATGCAGATGACTCGGACTTAGATGGCAATGATAATGGTGGATCTCATAATGTTTTTTCAACAATACTTTATTTAAATAATGACTATGAAGGTGGCGAAGTATATTTTAAAAACCAAGACCTACTGCTAAAACTAGATCCTGGTACGATTCTTACTTTTAAAGGGGATCTTAATAGTGTGCATAAAATAAATGAAGTACTTAATGGAACTAGATATAACATTATTTCCTTTTTTAATATAGAAAAAAATAAATAAAAATGGATTTATTTAAAAAAGATAAGCAAGATTTTAAACCAAAGTTTAATTATAATGAGGAGTTAGACTCTTATACTCTATTTAATAATTTATTTTATAGAGATTTAAGAAACTGCCAAGTAATAAAATATCCAGTTAATTATAAGGAAAAGAAAAGTTATGATAAAGCAACTATTACATTTGAATATAATAACTTAGGATATAGGGGAAGATATGATATTAATGGTGAGGCAGAATTATTAATTTTAGGCTGTTCTCAAACTTATGGAACTGGATTGCCATTAGAATGTACCTGGGGAGATATCTTTTCTCAAAAAACAAATAAAAAATATGCTTTATTAGCACAAGAAGGGGATAGTATTCAGGCACAAGTATATAAAGCATTTAAGTATTTTGAAGAATTTGGAAACCCAAAGATAATTGTTGGAGTTTTCCCATTAACTAGATTAGAATATACAAGCATTCCAAACAAATTAAATAGAAAAAATGAAAAACAAAAAACATTTAATAAAGACTCTGCATATATTGAACACGGATTTAGTAATCGTGGTGAGCCAATACAACTATCTGTAATTCCGCATGACCTAGATGAAATCTTACCTAGAGAGTTTTATGTATTTTATAATTTTATGTTTATACAAATGCTAGAGCAATATTGTAAGTCTAATAACATTATTTTAATTTGGAATTGTTATCAGGATCAAGGTTTTATAGATTATGTACAATCCAATATACCGCAAATATTAAAAAATTATTTGCATATATCTTATGAAGATATTGTTCCTAAGTTTCTTAACTACGACGATGTTATTCCTCAAAGTTTAAAAGACTTTGGTTCAGATTTATCTCATCTATATGATGATAGGTATGAATATAAAAAATTATTATATAGAGCAGCAGACTTTGAGCCAGGAAAACATGGTGGTCATTGGGGAATCTATACACATAGATATATTTCTGATTTTTTTTATTTAGAATATTTAAACCGAATAGAAAGTCTTACATAATATGCTTTTAAAATTTTATAAAATTATTATATTTTTTTTAAGATTACAAAGAAAAAAAAATAATAAAGATAGGTTTATTTATTAATGTTAATTTTAGGAATTAATGAAACTTCACACGACGCATCTGCAACATTGATTAAAGATAGTGAAATTCTTTTTGCAGGACATGCAGAAAGATACAGCAAAGAAAAAAATGATTGGTATATTAATGATAATCTAATAAAAGATGTTTTACAATATGGTCAGCCAGATTACATAGCATATTATGAAAAGCCACTGCTAAAGGCCTCTAGACTTATTTTAAGGGGTGGTATAGGTCATTGGAAACCAAAGTTTGATCTTAATAATGTTCCAAGAAAATCATTTAATCATCACTATTCACACGCTGCTGCTGGTTACTATACCAGTAAGTTTAATGATGCTGTGATTGTTGTTTTAGATGCCATAGGAGAATATAATACATCCACTATCTGGGTTGGTGAAAATAACAAAATTAAGTTAAAACACAAAGAAAACTATCCATTTAGTTTTGGTTTATTTTATTCTGCATTTACTAAACTTGTAGGGCTTATTCCAAATCAAGAAGAATATATTTTAATGGGTATGGCCGCTTATGGAGATTGGAAAAAATATTATAATAAGGTAGATGCTTATTTTCCAAATTATCATACACAAACATATAATTTTCATAAAGGTATCTATGACTGGGGATTGGTAAGTGAGCAGGATAAATTTGATATTGCAGCAGCAGTGCAGGCAGTGTATACAACAAGACTGATGGAATTTATGCGTATGGCTAAATTAATTACTAATAAAAAGAATTTAGTATTTATGGGTGGGTGTGCATTAAACTCTTCTGCAAATACTAATCTTTGGAAACTTTATGATTCTGTTTGGATTATGCCAAACCCAGGGGATGCTGGAAGTTCATTAGGTGCAGCAGCAGCATTATATGGAAAACATTTGAACTGGAAAACTCCATTTTTAGGATATGATTTAGGTGAGGCATATCCAGTTGATAAAATTATCGAGGGTATAAGAAAAGATAAGATAGTCGCAGTAGCATCAGGAAGAGCAGAGTACGGACCAAGAGCCCTTGGAAATAGAAGTATATTGGCAGATCCTAGAGATCCATCAATAAAAGATAAGGTTAATTTAATTAAACAAAGAGAGTTGTTCAGACCATTTGCTCCAGTAGTTATGGAGGAATACGCAGATCAGTGGTTTGATATGAAATTTACTTCCCCATATATGCAGTACACGGTAAAATGCTTGCAACCAGATAAAATTCCATCAGTTGTACATGCAGATGGAACATCTAGGGTACAAACAGTCAATAAGCAGCAACACCCTGGTTTATGGGAGGTTTTAGATAGATTCTATAAGGAAACTGGCGTACCAATACTATTAAATACTAGCCTTAATATTAAAGGACAACCACTCCTTAATGACGAAAAGGATATTCGTATGTGGCAAAGTCAATATGATTTTACTATATTAAGGTAATGTGATATAATATTTAAGTACTGCCTTCGGGGGTACTCTAACTTATTCGCTTGAAAGGGGAATAAAATGGTAACACAATTTGGTCTGGATCTATTCAATGATCCTTTTTTTATTGGCTTTAACAGAGAGTTAAGCCGTTTGAATAATGCACATAAAGTCAACTCGCAATCATATCCTCCATATGATCTTATTAAACTAGATGAAGATACATATAGGCTATCTATTGCAGTTGCAGGATTCACTAAGGAAGATATTGATGTTTCAGTAGATAATGGAACATTGATTATTAAAGGTGAAATTGCTGAAGTAACCGATGCAGAAGTGGTTCATAAGGGTATTGCATCACGCAAGTTTACTAGGTCATTTGCTCTTGGTGAGTATATGGAAGTGACTGGGGCGGAAATGAAGGATGGTATGCTACATATTAATGTGGATCGTATTATTCCTGAAGAAAAGAAGCCTAAGTCAATTAGTATAAATTAACTTTCAAGGCGCTACCTTGGACAACCTGAGTAAGTTGTAAAACTGCTCATTCTTTGCTATAATAGAGGTAACAAACTTTAGGAGGGTTTATATGGCTGTTAAAGGCTCAGTAGAAGCAATGATTGAGGTTGCTAAGAAAGAAGTTGGAACGATTGAGGGTCCAAAAGATAATGAAACAAAGTACGGCGCATGGATGAAGGTAAACTTCCAACCATGGTGCCAGTCATTCGTTTCATGGTGTGCATATACTGCAGGTGTAGCAAAGTTTCCAAAGACTGCTTCAACAGTAGCGGCATCAGATGAATTTAAAAAGCAGGGTCGTTGGGCAGATGCTCGTAATGATGATCCAACTCCAGGCGACTGGATTTATTTTGATTTCCCAGATGATGGGGTAAATCGTATTTCGCATGTTGGTCTTTGTATAAAGAACAATGGCGATGGAACAATTCAAGTTATCGAAGGTAATACTTCAGGAACTGCAAAGGGAGATCAACGCAATGGTGGTATGTGTGTTGAGAAGACTCGTGGTTATGTAAAAGATAATAAGAAGAAGTTGATGAACGCAGTTGTTGGTTGGGGTCGTCCAGTTTATGCTGGTGAAGAAAATGCTCCACTACTTTCAAAGCGTGATGCAGCACCTACAACTGCTACAACTGCTGTACCTAAGAAGGCTGCACCAGCAGCATTTAAGCCACTTAAAAATGGTTCAAAGGGTCAGGCAGTAAAGAATATTCAGACACTTCTTGGTCTTAAGGCAGATGGTGCTTTTGGTCCAGGTACTGAAAAGGCTGTTAAGGCATTTCAAGCAATAAATAATCTTGCTCAAACTGGTATTGTAGATGCAAATACAATGAAAGCATTAAAGGCTAAGTAATGGAATCAACTAAGAAAAGTTTGTTAAAAACTATTAGTTGGCCATTCGTACACCTTACTTTTGTTGCTGGATTAATATATTTAGCATCACATATTTTTTTAGGTGAGGCTGAGTGGGAGTATGTAGGTTTGTATGCTGTTATCTATATGTCATTAGAGATGACATTTTACTACCTACATGAAAGAGTATGGGCTAAGTTTGGAAACAAGGTACGATAATGAGTGAAACTTTCTCTCCAACAAATATTTTTGGAGGAGCAATTGCTGTATATGAAAATGTATTAGATAACTATGAAGATCATATTAAGATTGCAAACATGTTGTCTAATGATGATTCGTTGGAGATAAAGTTTACTGATTCCACAGTACTGAGTTGGGCAAAAAATGAATCTCTTGAGCGTATTTCTGAATACAGTGAGGCAAGAACAGGAAGTCAACTTCATGTAACAACTGATTATGAAAATGATGAGTTAAGTAAACTTCATAATATATATACCGATATTGTTTTTACAAGACTAAAATCTTATAAAGACATGTTTGGAATATTTGAAGATATCTATAATCCAGAAAATTTTCAATTATTAAAGTATGAGACTGGACAGTACTTTAAGGGTCATCATGATTCAATTCCAGGCACTAATAGGTCAATCTCGATACTTATATACTTAAATGATAATTATGAAGGAGGAGAGATTGAGTTTATCTATTTTGATACCAAGATAAAACCTAAAGCAGGAACACTAATCATGTTTCCTTCTAACTACCCATATAAACATGTGGCTCATCCAGTTACAAAGGGAACTAAATACGCTGTAGCAACATTTTTACATGAAAGGTAAATAAATGAGAATTAAAATTATTAGATTTATTGTAAAGGCCCTAGGCTATGAATGGTCTGGAGATCACCTCAACTTACCAGTATGGTATGTAAAAGAAAAAAGAAAAAATAAGTAATGCCTATTTACGATTACAAATGCACACAGTGCTCATCTACTATTGAATACAAAAGAGATTTTGGTGATAGTACTGAGCCTGTGTGCTGTAGTGAAACCATGCAAAGACAATGGCATTCTCCAGGCATCATATTTAATGCCAGTGGTTTTTATTCTACTGATAATAAAAAGTAATGTCTTTTGACATTAAAAGTCATTGGTAGTATAATAGTAGTATGACAACACAAACCGTAGAAGATATTTGGGTATTAGATGCAACAGATAGATGCGATTCTTGTGCAGCACAAGCGTATGTAAAGGTTATAGGAAAGTCTGGAGAACTTCTATTCTGTAATCATCATTATAATAAGATAATGGATAATGCTGTTGGATATGACAAGATGATGAAGTTCATGGTTGAAATTATTGATGAACGAAAAAAACTACAAGAGTAAGTAATAGGTGTAAATTGATTATACAAATTATTGGGCTTCCAGGCTCAGGTAAAACAGAACTTGCAAAAGCACTTAAAGAAAGAATTAATGCTATTCATCTTAATGCAGATGAGGTTCGTGCAGGAATAAACTCTGATCTTGGTTTTAGTGAAGCAGATAGAATTGAGCAATCCCGTCGCCTTGGTGAGATGGCTCGTCTTATTGCTAAGCAGGATGTAGCACCAGTTATTGTTGATTTTATTTGCCCAACAGACTTAACTCGTGCAGCATTTGGATATCCAGATATTCTTATTTGGGTAGATAGAATTCAAGAAAGTCGTTTTCCTAATACAGATGCAATTTGGGAACAGCCAAAGGCAGACCTTAGAATTGAGGCTGGAATGACTGTTGAAGAAGAAGTAAATTTAGTTATTAAAACATTTGAACTTCATGATTGGTCAGCACCTACAACACTTATGCTTGGTCGTTATCAACCATGGCATGAAGGTCATCATGCACTATATCAAGAGGCTGGAAAAAGAACTGGCCAGGTATTGCTTGGTGTTCGTAATACCTTCAACACTAGTGAAAAAGATCCACTCACCTTTGATGAAGTAAAGGGTTATATATCTAAGGATGAGTTTATGGATGGAGCAATGGTATTAAGACTTCCTAACATTACTAATATTGTCTATGGTCGTGATGTTGGGTATAAAATTGAGCAAGTAGATTTGGGGGCAACGATTCATGCTATTAGCGCTACTCAAAAACGTAAAGAAATGGGCATTTAAGTTTGTTTTTGAAAATAAACTTGCAGATGTAGACACTAGAATGTACTTTAAAGAAGATAAAAATGACAGTAACAAAGGCTAGATCATTTGTTAAGGCTTTAAGTTATCGTATCTGGGGAACACTTTCCTCATTTATTGTTGCATATATCCTAACAGGAAATGCTACTCTTTCAGGTGCAATAGCATTTTGGGAAACGGTAGTTAAAATATTTATTTACTACGCACATGAGCGTGGATGGAACTATATACAATGGGGGAGAACAAATGGGTAATAATAACAAACATCCTTTCAATACTACTCAAATTAAAGATGGTAGAATTGTTAAGTTAAGAAAAGATGGTAGAATTAAGGCAGATCTTGGTCCATATTATGTTAATCATAATAAGCCAGTAATCGTTAAGAAGTCTGGAGAATAACATGTATGAATACTATGTTCGTAAAGTAGAGAATGTTGTAGATGGTGATACCATCGATGTTCTTATTGATTTAGGGTTTGACATTCTTTTTCAATCTCGTGTTCGTTTGGCTGGTATTGATACGCCAGAATCTCGTACATCTGATAAAGCAGAAAAAGTTCTTGGCCTTGAGTCTAAAGAATATTTAAAGAAACACCTTAAAGATGCTAAGTCTGTAGTTATTAAGACTGAAAAGATGGATTCATCTGAAAAGTATGGTCGTATTCTTGGATGGGTTTATGTTGATGGAGATACCGAATCAATCAACGATAAAATGATTAATGATGGCTATGCTTGGGGATACATGGGTGATACCAAGGTAAAAGATTTTGATGCACTCAAAAAGGCAAGAGCAAAGTCTGGTAAGTAATGAAGCATATACTCTATTTTACAGCAGAATGGTGTAATCCTTGTAAGCGTACTAGACCTATTGCTGAAGAACTTGATAGAGAAAATGTTATTAAGTTTCAGTTTATTGATGCTGATGATAACGGAGACTTGTGTAGAAAATTTGAAATTAAGGCTATACCTACCTTTATTTTAATTGAAGACAACAAAGAGATCCGTAGGATGAATGGTGCTAAAACTAAAGAGCAGATTGAGGAGTTTATTAATAATGAATGAAGAAGATAATATAATTGATGACTTAATCCTAACTGGTGCGCTTGAAATTGCAGGCATCGATAAGAATACTGGTGAATTTTTATATTCAGTTACTCCAAAACTTAAAGACATAATGCCAGAATTATATAAAGAGCATATTGATAATGTTAATAAAGACATAATGGCGCTATGGGAAAAAGGTTTTGTGGACATGGATTTTAATGATGATAACCCTATAGTCAATCTAAACCCAAAGGCTCACAATATCGATGAGATAAACAGGCTACCTAAGCACCTAGTGTTTGCTTTAGACGAGATCAAGCGTCATATCCTAGGTTAAAGTCTGATATAATGGATATGTTCTAGGAGGGACAGTATGCCATATCGTGTTGGAGCAAAAGGAAGTTACGGTTGTTCTGGCTACCCTGCAGTTAAAGAGGGTGGAGAAGTCATGGGCTGTCACAAAACTAGAGCACAAGCAGCAGCACAAATTTATGCTATCAATGTTTCTGAAGGTAATATTGGTAAAGCAATGCCTAATTTAAAAGAGGGCGACTTTGCTATGACTGCCCATGGATCTGATGAAGATATTCATATTGGTCAAGTGGTTCATGTTATGCGTGAAGGAATGCTTGGTGTTGAGGGTGGAGAATATACACTAGAGGCATCAGCAGAAAATCCAGCAGTACTGCTTCAATTATTTGAACAAGAAGAAGATGGATATTGGGAAGCAACTAATCTTTATACTGGATGTATGATGAGTTTAATGGTTGCTATTGATCCACTACCACAGGAACCAGAGGCGAGTGAAATGGCGATGGCAGAATACGATGCATCAATAGGAAAGACAGATTGCTGTCCAGAAGATATTGAAAAGAAAGCACCATGCTGGGATGGATATGTACAGCGTGGTATGAAACCAAAAAATGGAAAGATGGTTCCTAATTGTGTACCTGCAGCAAAAGCAGATGATCTTTGGGAAGATGATGATACAGTTATTTACGAAACTGATTCTGTTGAAAAAGCAGAAGGGTATTCTCCACCAGCAGGAGCAAGATCTGCTGCTCGTAGAGCAATTAAATTTAAAGAAGATGGCAAAGCAAACGGTGCTGGAACTGCAGTTGGTTGGACTCGTGCAGGGCAGTTAGCAAGAGGAGAAACTTTATCTCTTAGTACTGTTAAGAGAATGTACTCATACTTTTCTCGTCATGAAGTAGATAAAAAGGGTAAAGATTGGGGAAACACAGCCAACCCATCCAATGGATACATAATGTGGCTTGCATGGGGTGGAGATGCTGGGTTTTCATGGAGCCGTGGTATCGTTGAAAGAGAAAAGAAAAAGGCTGATACTACTTGGGTAGGAAGCGCATTTAGTTTTAGAAAGCCATAAATATGTTATATTTATTGGTACTGCCTTTGACATTGATTACCTTTTGGGCTATAATTATTACAATAAAAAAAGTTAAGAAAAGGTTTTCTGCGTATCCAATATATCGTCAAAGTGATATTCACAATATGTTAAAACATTTCTTTTCTTTAAATATTCAAACTGAATCTAAGCAGAGTTCACAGTTGACAAAACGCTTAGAAAAGGATATGATTAGAGTTATAGTTATGGGTGGTCAGGCCTATTGGGTAGCAGACAACACATTCTATGTAGCAGATGCTTTAAATGGTGAGGTAGATACCGAATCAGCAAGACCAGTAGATGTACAAAATATGTCTAAGGTAGAAGTAGATAAAATGCTATTCATACTGGATAGCCTAACGAATGGAAAAGTGGGAAATGATCGTAGCAGTACAGGGAACGAATGAGTTTGATGACTATGGAATCTTCATTCGTGCAATGGGTGTAGCACTATCCACAATGCATGAAGATGATAAAGAGTTTGTAATTTATTCTGTTGGTCCTGCTCGTATTAATTCTTTTGTTTCAGAGTTCTCAAATTTATCTGAGCGTGGAATGAAAGCAAGGGGTCGCAAGATTAAGTTTTATAAAGTTGCAAGTGCATGGCTTGAAGAGAATATAAATCAGATTAACTATTTAGCGTTTCTCAGTAGACCCAAGCAGTCTGGATCTAAACTTGTAGAACTTGCTGAAAAGAATAATATTGAAGTCGGTCTATTTCGTTTTTAATGGGAGATAAAATGATTATAACAGATTTAGTAACAATGGAAAAAATTGTTTCACAGAACAGATCTTTGGCATGGATTGGCTGGGATGTTGTAGAGCGTAAGAGAACTGATATGGGCAGAACCGCAGTTAATGGTGTAAGAGTCAAGGGTCAATGGTATACACAAAAAGTGTTTAAGTTGGATCGAAATGGCTGGGATATTCCAAATAAATATAAAGGATAAGTATGAAGCAGCATGTATGGAAAGACGATGCTTCATGCCTTGGTCTAGATACTAATATATTTTTTGATAAATATGAAGAAGATACAAACCTTAGACTAGCAATAGACTCAATATGTAGTTCTTGTCCAGTAGCAAAAAAATGTTTTGCTGTTGGTGTTTCTGGAAAAGAGTGGGGAGTTTGGGGCGGAGTTTATTTAGAATCTGGTGAAATATCTAGAGAGTTTAATAATCATAAAAATAAAACAGATTGGGCACAAACATGGAAAATGTTGACAATGGACTAAGAGAAATTAAACTATTTGATACATTTGATAGTCCAATTACTTTAACTGTTAAAACTAAGTCACCAGCAAAATGGCTACTAGTTGATAGAGAAACTGGTCAAGTCTTTCAGGGTAGCCCACAGGGGCACTGGGATAGGCTAGATCCAGTTATAAAGGATTGACATGTATACAGATGCAATGCGTAGGGCATTTCATGCTATACAGGCCCCTAAAGGTTTTTCTGTTGAACTTATTGACAATGATGCCTTTCTTACTGTAAAATTAGATGAGAGGCATTTTATAAAAATGAACCACGATGAAAAAATACAGGCTTTGCAGTATGTGGTTAACCTAAAAAAGGCCTTAGAGATGGAAGGTGCAATTGTGTTGGTAACTAGAGAGGCTTTGCAATGATTAAAAATTCTCTTTTGATATTTTTGTTATTGCTAACATTTTTATTTATTGTTGCATATGCATCGGCTTTTCAAAAAATATCACAACTTACTAAAGAGTGTGGTAAATTAATTATTGATAATATTGCACTAAAAAAGTTTATTGATGAAGAACTTAATAATACTAAATTAGATCAAGAAGTTCATAAAGAAAATTTTGTAAAGTTTTTATCAGATTCAAGAGACTGGGCTTTTTCTTATATTGAAGAAGTACAGTCTGAACTTAAAAAGTTTATACAAGAAATTGAGCCAGAGATTAATTATTTTAATGAGTATGGGGACATAGCATCTATGCAGCCAAACTACTATTCACTTAAAAAAATATCAGAAGCATATTATGAATTAGCAAAATTACTTCCAAAAGAAGAAGATCCTAAATGAAAATAGGAATATTTCAGCAACTGCAGCATACAAAAGAATCAATGAATGTTGGGTTTGACACTTTCCTCTACACATATAATTATAATTCTATAGATCCATTTGTTTTTATAGCAAAAAATTTTGACTTAGATTCAAACATTAAATATATGGTTGCTATAAGATCTCATGTTATTTCACCGCAATATATTTTTAAAATTCTACAATCTTTTTATTATTTAAATAATGTAAATGGAGAAGCAATTGTTTTAGACAGGCAAAACTTTTCAGGAATAACTGCAGACAATATAAAGCCAATATCGGTTTATATTAATTTAATCACTGGATGTATTGATGATGAAAGACAAAAGCAATATGGAGGAACTATTCAAAATATAAATGATAATTCTACCTTTGAAGAAAGATCTAATCATTTAATAGACTTTCTTACTGAATTTAATAAACTTAACGATAAATATTTTAATAATTTTTTTCATTTAAATCTTTATATAACCACAACCAATCAATATGTTTTTGATCAGGCAGTTAAAAATAATAATAAGATGATCATTGAGTATACAGATTATCGAGATAATACCTTTAATATAACTGATCCCGCAAATGTAATGCTTACCTTTGGTCCAGTTATAAGAAATACACAAGAAGAGTTAGACCTTATAGATAAAACACCTAGCGATACCGTAAAACCTAATACAGTTTTTTGTACACCAAAACAATTAAGGGAAATGTTATCAAAATTTGAAGAAAAGGGAATAGAAGAAGTTTTATTTTGGGGATTAACTACAGAAGATATAGACAATATCTATACCTTTACAAGAAATTATAAAGGAAATAGATAAAATGAGATTTTATACATTCAATTCTGATTTTGAGTTAATTGATCTATTAGAAGATGCTGGCTTTACTGGGTTTCTTTTTGTTTATCATCCAACAAGTCCAGACTACTTTACACAGATAGCAAGAGATGTAGACCTACATAAAAAAATCAAATATATGGTTGCAGTTCGTCCATATGTTGTTTCTCCAGAACATCTTGTTTCTTTAACTAAGACTATTACTAAGATATCTGAAAGGGATAGTATACAAATTAATTTAGTATCTGGCCATATTAAGCCAGATGAAAAGAACTTAATTAGAACTATTGGGAATATTAATAATAAATCATCACAAAAAGAAAGATTAGAATATTTAATAAAATATGTTGATATGCTTAATACATTGCCAATAGAAGATAGGCCAGACTATTATGTATCAACTACCAATGACCTAGTATTTAATGCAGTTTCAAATTATGATGATAAGATGATAATTGACTACAAAGATTACATAGATAAAAGATTTAAGATAAAAAATTTAAACAAGATTATGATAACATTTGGACCAATTATTAGAAATACCAAAGAAGAATTAGATTATATACATAAAGATTCTAGTATCAGTCGTGGTATCAATAATATCTACTTTACAGAAGATCAATTAGTAGATTTTGTTAAAAAATTAGAAACAGAGGGAATTAAAGAAATAATGTTTTGGCATTTTTCAAAAGAAGAATTAAAAAATATAATCAACTTTGTTAAAAAATATAACGAGGAGAGACAGTGAAGGATATTATACTATCAACATTAACAGGTTTTGGGTGCGGTGCCGTGTTCGCAGCATTCAAATTGCCAGTGCCAGCACCACCAGTTTTTGCGGGAGTCGCAGGAATTATTGGTCTGTGGATTGGCTTTACATTACTAACACGAGTTATATCCTAGGAGGAAACTATGAATAATCTAATCAATGATAAGACTAAGGCACTACTAGCATCATATGGTCGCTCAGTACTTGCATCAGGTCTTGCACTATATATGGCGGGAGTCACAGATCCAAAGGATCTATGGACAGCACTAGTTGCTGCTATCGCTCCAGTAGCCATTAGAGCAATCAACCCTAATGACAAGGCATTTGGTGTACTTCCAGATGCTGCGACAGTTGATAAGGCTCTCAAGTCTGCTAAGGCACCTAAGAAGGCTGCTAAGAAGGCTACAGCAAAGAAGAAGTAACACAAAGTGATTGGCCAGTCTAGAGATAGGCTGGCCTTTCTGTGTAATGGTATACTTTTAAATATGAATAATTTATCATACGAACTAACAATAAAAGATAAGTCAAAGACTGCTGTAATATTTTTAACATATGTTCGTCTTGAATATATTCCACAAAGCGCAGAGTGTTTTAAAAATCAAACCAATAAAGATTTTGACCTTTACATATCTAATAATTCACCAATGCAAGAAAGATGTGTGGAAAAAATAAAAAAACACTTATCAGATATTGGAACAAATGTTTATGTTAGAAATGATGAAAATAAATATAAAATTTTTTCAAGATTCTATATGGCAAAAGAACTAGAAGCAGAAGGATATGAAAAGATTATATTTTTAGATGATGATGAGATTTTTCCAAATACTTTTATACAAGAATGCTATGATCAATACGAAGAGGATTCCGTAAAAACATTTTGGGGTCATAAGATTGAAAAAATTTATAAACGTAAAATAAAATTAGAAGGTGATGAATTGGGCAATTATGCTGGTGGTGGTGGATTAGTATGTTCATCAAAAGTTTTTACTAATGAAGAACTATTTAATTGTCCAGATAAATATATGATTATTGATGATCTTTGGTTATCTTATTATTTGTTAAAGTTTACAAACTACAAAATAAAAGCCCTTAAAACAAATATAGAATTTTTAAAAGATAGAAAAGCAACAGTATTAACTCTTGGTAATCTAAAGCAAGATTTTTCTGATGAGTTTATAATACCAAACTCCAAGCATCTTCCAGTATTGGTATAATGATACAATGAAAATTGATATAAGAGATTTGCCAATATATTATATAAATCTAAGCAGACATACTGATAAAAATATAGAAATGACTGAATTAGGCAAAGAACTTAAATTAAATAATTACTTAAGAAGTGAAGGCGTTGACATGCCTAGTCATCCTAAAGCAGGATGTGCAACTTCTCATTATAATATTTTAAAATCTATCAAAGAGCCAACAGTTATTCTTGAAGATGATTGTGTTATTGTTAATAAAAAAACTATTATAGAGGTTCCAGATGATGCTGATGCTGTTTATCTTGGCTTATCAAATTGGGGATATTTAGACAGCAGTTCAGAGTTAGGAAACTTTTCATACAAAAGACATAAAGACTATGATAATATCTACAAGGTAGATGGTATGCTTGCTACACATTCTATACTTTATATATCTAAAGACTATATAGATATTTCAACTAAAGTGGCAAAATGGCATGCTGATAATGATAGACATATTGATCAAGGGTTAGCATTAATTCAAAAATATTTTAATGTTTATGCACTTGGAACACCAATGTTTTATCAAAATAGCAATAGGGTAGCAACCAATATTAGGCTGAAGGGTAAGTAATGGCTAAGTTTGGATCTTTGTGGGTAGGTAACCCCATGACAAAAATACAAGAAGTATCTTTATCCTCTTTTATATACCATGGGCATGAATTGACCCTGTATGTATACGACATGGATATGCAGGTCCCAGAGGGAGTTCAGAAGGCTTTTGCAGGGGATATAATGGACGAGTCTGAGATGTTCTTGGTACAAGATACCTATGCAGCCTTCTCAGATCTATTTAGATATAGAATGATTAAGAAGACTGGTTTAGTATGGGTTGATGCAGATACTATCTGTTTATCCCCTGACTGGGATGGCCTTGGAGATACCTATGCTTGTCTTGAAAATGATACTGTTGTTGGTGGGGTTTTGGCATTACCACAAGACTCATCAGCAATTAATTATTTAATTAGAAAATCAACTCAGTTTGATAAAAATAAGATTAAATGGACTGATGTTGGTCCAGCACTAGTAGATAAAACATTTAGAGAATTTAGTTTAATGGATGATGTATATCCTTTGGAAGTATTTTGTGGAATTCATTGGTCTCAATGGGAAAAATTATGGAACCCAAAGTATTTAAAAGAGATTAAACTATTAGAAAAAACATCAAAGAGTATATCTGTGTATCATTCAATGACAACTCGTGGGGGAATAGATAAGAACTATTTTCCTCCTAAATCTGCAATGGAATATTTTTATAATAAGTTCGTAATGAGAAAATGGGGATAAGATGAATAAAATAAGTATTGAATATGATAAGGGTGCTAACTTCTTATCTCATTTGATGAAGAATTATGGAAGCGATAAAGGTTCTCCTCATGAGGTAGATATTACTCCCTCTGGCTGGATCGCAAATAGGTATACAGATATTTACCATATCCTATTTGGAACAATTCGTGATGATGCTAAGAAGATTTTTGAGTGTGGCATTGGAACAAACAATGAAGATGTGCAGTCTAATATGACTGCTAATGGCATACCAGGTGCTTCTCTCAGAGGATGGAGAGACTACTTTTGGAATGCACAGATATATGGTGCAGACATAGATGAAAGAATCTTATTTGAAGAAGATAGGATTAAGACATATTATGTTGATCAAACTAATCCAGAATCAATTAAGATAATGTGGGATAAGATTGGTGAATCAGACTTTGATGTTATCTTGGATGATGGGCTTCATGAGGCACATGCTAATATTACTCTTCTTGAAAATTCTTGGGATAAATTAAAGCATAATGGTATATATGTTATTGAGGATACATATTATACATATGAGCCAATCAAAAAATATCTAAAAGAAAAAGGATATAACTTTATATTAGTCACCTTTGATAACACGGCTAGTTATTGTTTTATTATATTTAAAACTACAGTATAGTCCCTTTGGCAGGAATCGAACCTGCGACACCAGGCTTAGAAGTCCTGTGTTCTATCCACTGAACTACAAAGGGTTGGCTGGGCTGGCAGGTATCGATCCTGCGGCATCCGAATTAACAGTTCGGCACTCTACCATCTGAGTTACAGCCCATTAGTACACCAGGTAGGACTTGAACCTACGATAACCGAATTATGAGTTCGGGGCCTTAACCAACTTGGCTACTGGTGTGTA
>JACCDW010855383.1_pt1 | contig 16057 bp, 19 predicted proteins | sample 7449781 | NCBI WGS metagenome assembly JACCDW01 (sample SAMN15323449, study PRJNA562643) | freshwater metagenome | isolation source: river surface water | place: USA:Blue River Watershed | collected 2017-08-18
AAATTCATAACTTTGTCAGAAGGCGGGCATAATAAAATCTTTGATCCCGGAGTAAATTCTTTAAATTCGTATTCTAAACGTTCTAATCTATCATAAGGACGTTCTTTTAACGGCCCCATATTTTGTAGAGCGTTACGTGTTATACGATGATAAATTTTATGCTTACCATTACCTAAGTAACCTGTATCTATTGCATAAAATTCTCTACCAGTATTCCAGCAATGGCGAATAGCTTTCTGACTGCCACCACCAAGGCCACGTATCACTAACGTGTTAGTTGTGTCTTTTTCTCTATCCCAGTCTGATGCTACTGCACCTGGAATTCCAGAAATAAAACTTGCTAAGAAGGGATCGTATTCGTGCCCCTTCTTAGCATAATTGATTCCTCCTGCGGAATCTATAGCTGCTACTTTACCCATAAATTTCTTTGCTCGCAATATTCTGTATAAACTCGTTCTCTATGCCATTCATCGGCAAAGTCGCCTTGATTAGAAAACTCATGAAAGCATGGTGTTCCTAAAGTATAATGAATTAATTTAGCATCTGAATTAAAATCATATTCAATATCTAACCAATTCCATTCTTTTGGAATCTCACCAACTAGGTCTTCCGACAGCCAAGTAAATCTATGTACTTGTGCCCCTGTTGCATTTTGCACAAAGTCTGGTGTAACTGTTCTGTTAGCAGGATGTCCGCAATTCCATAGTATTACGCTTGACCAATTCTTACAGGGGTAATCTTCGTTCTTTGCGCCTAGGTATTTTACAGGCATCCTTGTCTTGTAATCGTGTTTAGCAACCATCACAGCCTTTGATTCATCTCTTAACTCCCACAATTTAGATATGTCGTCTCTTAGTATCATATCGCCGTCAATAAAAATTGCCCAACCTTGATAGTTCATAAGATGTGGTACAAGGAATCTACTATAGATAAAATGGTTGCTGCCGTCTGTGTGCTTTTCTTCGTAGCCTTTTAAAATGTTTAATGCTAGTGGAGATATCGCAACAGGTTGACTTGAATGTCTAATTATACTGTTTGAGCAAACATGATATGCTATTGCTTCTCTGTGGTCATAACCAATAAAAACAGGTATCATTTTCTTTCTATGTCCTCTTCTACACAGTTAGAACCGTACTGTATTTCAATTATCTTTAAAGGCTTGTCTGTTTCATTACACAACTGATGCCAATTGTTTTTGTTGATATGTATGTGTTGAAACTTGTTATATACGCCTACTAATTCTACATCTGTTTTTACATTTAGAGAATAGACGGTGGCTGTGCCTTCTGCTACAAACCAATGTTCTGCTCGATCGTTGTGCCTTTGCATCGAAAGACGTTTGTGGGGTTCTACTGTTAATTCTTTAAGTTTTACTTCTTTACCGTTTTCGTGTAGTACACGGTAATTGCCCCAAGGTCTTTCTGTCTTAGGAGCCTTCCAGTCCTCTAAAATCCAAGAACTGGAATTCTTTTTATCTTCGCCACCGACACCAAATGCAAATTGCAATCTAGGATCTTGTATATCCATTTCTGGAATATTTTTGTCAGTGCGGTCGCCACCATTGGCAAATATAATCTCGTCGTTAGGGAATAGTTCTAGTGTTTCTTTAATGAAGTGTTTAGCACTGCCGTCTGAGTCTGCAAGGTCGCCGAAAAATACAACCTGATCAACTATCTTAAGGTTTTGTATTAATTCTACCCTCTCCCATATAGGCATAAATGCGCGACCCTTTTTTCTTTTAAGCCATGCATCAGAGTTAACACCTACTATTAGCCAATCACCTAATTTACGTGCTGCACGGAAGTATGCTAGGTGTCCGGAATGAAGAGGATCAAAACCACCTGTAACTAGAACTATTTTCATGCATATATTTATATGCGCAGATAATGGCTAATTTTTATTTAGGATGTAAGTAAAAGTATTAAATCCAACTAGCGGTTCTCCATACGCCGTTAGCATTTCGTGTTGTGCAACACTTACAGAATTTTTAAGAAATTTTAGATTAGTTTTTAAGAAAACACGCCCGGCGGAATTTAAGAATGCGAAAAGATTTTCTTTTAAGTCTAGCCAATCTTTAGCTGTATAATAAAATGTATTTTCATCGCCTGAATTAAATGTAGTTCTTAGGCCTGTTATAACATCATAGGTGTCGGGTAATGTAAAGGCGGTTTGTTTTTTTATTTCAAGTTCAAATACATTTAAATTATAGTGCTGATGTATTTCAGAGATCGTTGTCTGTAAAACAGGTTTGATCTCAGTTCCGCTAGCAGTATGCCCTAACTTATTGCACAGAGTTACAAACTGGCCTGCGCCACAACCTATATCGAGAATTTTTAAATTCTTCCATCTGTGCAAATTAAGATAGTTAATAGTATTAAGTTTATCTCCTAATTTTTTAAAATTAGGTGGATAGTATCCGCTAGTGGCATAATAGTTGTCTTGATTGTCTTTGCACCACTGTTCAGTAAATTTGTCATAGAGAATAGATTTTGCCCACTCTAATTCTATATCAGAATAGAATGCATGACTAACATTGTCTCTATAAGATTTTAGATCCATTTCTTCTGCGTAGTACTCATTTCATTCATTAAAATTTTATCTGTATAAAATTTTGTATTAACAGAAGCTATACTAGGAATAATTGTTTGAATATTTAGGATTGACTTATTACACTGCATGTCAGCAGGAAAAAATCCTGTTTCTCTTATGCTTGCAACTAACTTTTCTGCAGCCTTGGGTTTAATGATATATGCCTGTAAACCCATAGCATACTCGGAAGATATTCCGTATTTTTTTCTTGATTCTGGACTGCTGTATTCTGTTACAGTGAATGCTTGACTAGATTGATTTAAATGTTGATTTCCGTAATCGCCTGTAAACTTATTATAAGGATCTAACATTAGAAACTCGTCAAACATATCATATATATTTGATGGCAATGGACGTAACAACATGCCGTCGTGTTCAAATATAATTATAGGTTCGTTTAGTTCTATAGACTTTAACCAAAGGCTGTAATGTGATAAAAAACAACCTTTAACACCTAGGCGATCCTTTTTCATTTTTTGAGAAAATGGTCTAACACCTAAGCGAGCCATTGTTTCAGTAATAGCTTCTAGACCGTATACACCGTCAAATCTTTCTATGATTAGATCGTGCTGAGCACCGCTAGCAACACAGTCGTTTGCTAGTGTCTCGCTTTCTTCAACGCCCTTTAGTCTAATAACAAATGATTTCATAATTGCCATGGCAGAGGTATGTGCCTCTTACCTCCAATGTGCCTAACATAGCCTTCTTCTTTACTAGTTATTGCGCCGCGGTATCCAAGTCCTTGATAGTAGATACTCATGTCCATTTCGCCCATAATAGTTAATCCGTTCTTAACTACTTTAACTTCTAAGTCATTATATGGATGAAAAATCATGCAATCGCTAGTTCGCCTTAGTCCAGGATTAAAAGTAAATCCGCACCAAACTTTTTTGTGATATTGATTCATTAGATAATAGTAATCACCGTTTGGCAATTCAAAGCGTTCTTCTTTCATTATGGCATGATTCTTTGTGTCGTGATGTCCTCTTAGCCATACCGTGAAAACCTTAGGATCGGTTTCTAATATTTCAAAGCTCTTTTCTATAAAGCCTGGATTGAAAAATTCCCAATCTTCTTCGCAATGAAAAATGTATTCTGTTTGAACTTTGGCGTATGCTAAATCAATACTAGCTATTTGACCAATGTTTGTTTTATTTTCTATAATTTCTAATTCGCAAGGTATGCTTGCAATTACTTTAGAAAAGTCTTGAGGCTTACCACTATCTTCGGTAATTATAACTTTTTGTATCGGGTATGTGTTGTGTTGAAAAAATGACTGTACTGTTTTCTCTAGCAGATCAGTCCTTCCACAAGAAGTGATAACCATTGTAACGGTTTTCATTTTAATGATCCTTATGTAAGTATAGCCAGTCTGTGGTTAGTTTTTCAACTAAACGATAACCATAAGACTCAGCTACTTCTCCGCCGTGACCTGCTTCTAAAATAATTACAGGTTTATATTTTCCGATAGTTTCTTCTGCGCCCTGTAACACAGCAGGTTCAAATTCTTCTACGTCTAAGTGTAAAAGATCACAGCGAGGAAGATTTAAACTATCAATTGTAATTATTTTAATAGATCCTTCAGGATTCTCTTGGACTTGCCAAACACCCATATTTCTTCTCTTTTTACCCGAAGGGTGTTTAAGTGTTGCATTAATAAAACTTTTACCTAAACCAACATTGTGTACGTGATACTTGCTATCTGAGCAATTTAATTGCAGACATCTAAAGTTATCCGGGTGTGGTTCAAAAGTGTAGATCTCTTCAAAATAATTTCCATAAAACCTAGCATACATACCGCAGTTGCCTCCGGCTTGTACTACTAGCTTTTTCTCTTTTACATATTTTAAAAAGGTATCTCTATCATTAATCCAATCTCTTAGGGGGCTTGCAAATGCTTTAGTATCAACATTAACCCACCATAATTCGTCGATGCCTTCGACACCGACTTTTCTAAGAGAAATTTCTGAAGTATCAAAACTGTCTTGCATTATAATGACGCATCTTCCATGCCTGCTACTCGTAGCTTGACTATGTTAGTAATTTGCCATTGCTTTTGATCTAAGGCCTTAAGAACACCCAACCATTTGTTTCGCATTAGAGCAAATTCATTAATGATCTTTTCGTAGTCTACTACGTCTGCTTCACCGTCAACATATTTTTCAACATCTCGACTGCTCAAAGCACGTTGGTAATTTTCAAGATATTTCTTAAAAAATGAGCTACGTAACCTACGTAACTCAATATTTAAATATTCAAGTATAGCTTCAATTTCTTGAAGTTGATTAAAGCGGTGCTCTACAATACCAGGCATACTAGCTGCTGCCTTTTCGATATTTCCTGATAGCTTAACTTCGGAACGAGCTGCTGCCAGCTCGTCCTCGAAGTATTGTATTGCACTAGGAATTTCAGAAATATCTCGCGATATTTTGCTGTACCATCCCATTAATATTCCTCGTCGTCTTCGTCATCGTAGCCGTCGTCGTAATCATTTTCTAGATAATAGTTAATAGCATCGTCAAGCTCGTTGTCTGTACCAATAACTTCTTCTAGAACTTCATCACTTACACCGTAATCAGCAAGTAGGTCTACATACTTTTCAGCAACAACATCTAATTGCTTTTTATCAATGTATTCCTTAAACATTATCCAAATATCGGCAATCTGACTTTCATTCAACATCGTGTTCGAGCTCCTCGTTATAGTCGTTTGATACTGCGCTAGCATCAGGGGTATTTACCTCTAGTGCCTTTTTATTTGCAAAATCATCCATGACCATTTCGAGTAATTCGCCACTCCAGTTCTTTCTGTATTCTAATGTTTCTTTACCATTAGAGTCAATGTACTTGTAACGGTTACCACTCTTCTCAAGGATACCCCACTTTTCAAACATATCAAACAGACCACTATAAGGGTCCATACCTGTTTCATATGGGATCTTAACTTGAACACCTTCAAACGGCTTGGCGTAACGAGTCTTCATTACCTTACAAGCTGCACGAATACCGTTTACTTCTGAAGTCTTGTTGCCGTCTTCATCTTCCTTGAGCTTGAGCTTCTTCATAGCAACAACAATACTTGATGCATAGATAAAGCCTGCGCCGCCGGAGATCTTGTCGTCCGGATCAAACATATCTTGGCTAGCGTATGTGTGATTGGTTACAACCATACCAACATTATGACTACCAAACATGTTTACACAGTTAGTAACTAGTGCCTTGAGTGCCTTGGCCTTACGACCCATGTCACCCTTCATATCACCAGCTTCAAACTGATTAACTTCAGTTGGAGTCATAAGCATGCCCAACGAGTCAATAACGAATAGAACCTTTGGTCGATCCTTTTCGTCCATCTCTCTGTAATCTTTCATGAATACAGAAATGGTCTTGCCCACATCGTCAATCATAGCCATGTTGAGCTTGAGCAACTTGTCTTCACTTGTGTCAACACCTAGAGCATGTAGCCATGACTCGTCCAACGCATTTTCTGTATCAATTAATACAACATAAATGCCCTGCTCTTGTGCGTGACGAACAATGTTACCTGAACAAATATAACTCTTACCAGAGCCGGATTCGCCAGCGAAAACAGAAACCTTACCAAGGGGAACACCCTGCTTAAAGTCTCCGCTGGTTAGGTAATTTAAAGCATAGTTGCCAGTTGAAACCCAATCAGTCGGGGCATTAAAACCAGCACTCATGCCTGTAATAGATTTTGTAAGTTGTGTCCTAAATTTAGTAGGATCGAAAGCCTTTACTGCCACAGTAATCTCCTATTAGAAAGCCAGAAAGGGGCGACACTATGCCGCCCCTTGTGTTTTATTAACCGTTATTCTGACGAGCGCGGATCATTGCAAGAATGTCGCCTGCACCGCCCTTAGCTGCCGGTGCTTCTGCTTTTGGAGCAGGTGCTGCCTTGGCTGCTGGAGCTGGTTCGTCATCGTAGTCTTCTGCAGGAGCAGTACGGCTAGTTGCTGTAGAATTAGCACTTGCCGCAACCTGAGGATCGCCAGTCTTAGCACTGACACCTGCAGGACGGAAATACTGACTCCAACGATCTGCATCGTATGCTTCGCCGTCTACTGATGCTTCAAACATTTCCTTTAGAACCTTAAGTTCTACATCAGTTGGCTTCTTAGGTAGGAAGTCGCTTAGTGTGAAAAGACCGTGGTCGTTGATGGCCTTCATTTCAACGTCTGTTAGTGGACGTTCGCGACGAGCCCAGTTACTAGTACCATAGTCTGCATAACCACCCTTTGAAGTCTTGTTCAAACGGAAGTCAACACCATGTGTATAGTCTGTGGGCAATTCTTCCATATCAGGATCCATTAATGATGCCTTGATAATCTGGAAGATCTGGGGACCGATAATGAATCGGCGGATTGGATTCTCTGGCTTAGAATCTTCATTGAGCGGGTTGTCTACAACAAAGCCCTGGAAGATATAAGAACGCTTCTTCCAATACTTACGACCCATGTCTTCAAGGCTTGGATCCTTAAACCATCCGCGAACTTCGCTTAGGATAGGACAAGTTTCGCCGTACATTTCCATGCAGGGTACTTGTACTTGAACTGGACGTGAATCTGTTTCACCCTTGATGCCTGCGAAAGGCAGCTTGATCATTAGGCGTTCTGCCCAAAAATAATCTGCGCTAGGGTTACCGTCTGGAAGGAAACGGAGTGTTGAACTCTGTCCTTCTTGCATATTCCAAAATGGGAAAATTGCGTTGTCACCACCACCTGTAGTGGTACCGCTTGTGCGGGTTTCTTGCTCTTTGAGCTTTGCTCTGATTTCTGCTAATGATGCCATAGTATTTGCCTCCTATAAGTTGCCTATGTGCTTTTGTGCCTAAAATGTGTAGCACTTTGTATATACTACACGATTATATTTATCTTGTCAATAGTGATTTGACAAAATAATGAATGAACTAGCGAATTATCTTAAACCCGCTAGCTCACGCATACGTTCAAAGTCTGAGTCCACTTCCATCTGCTGTGGTTGTGTGCGCATCTGGAACTGTTCAAACGTTTGATTGATTCTTTCAATAAAGGCCTTTGCGGGTTCTATGAACTGCTCGCCGTAGTCCTTTTCAACCATGGTTAGAACTGCTGTCTCGCCTTTTGGAAATTGACCTGCTTCTTTATCGTAATGAGATAAAATAAATTCTCCAATTGGTGTTTTGTTAGGGTCCTTACCCATTGCCTTTTTAATCGCGATGTCTTTTGCCTTCATGTAATCGTCTGAATCAACATCGCCGTCTTTGTCTAAGTCTTTACCTTTTTCTTCGCGTGTGTCAGCATCGCTGTCGCCGTACTTGTCAATAAGTTCATCTAATACTGCATTGTAAATTGCCTCAAAGTCGTCATCGGCGTGAGCACCTATGTCTACAGCAATTTCACTGTACATGTCGCTAACAATATTTCCTGCTTCGCCTTCTGGGCCTGGACGACCTGCCTTTGAATGAATGTTGTATAATGCATCCCAGTCTTCGTCTCTAGCGATCTTAGCTAGGATGTCTTCAGCTTCGCTACTGAAACCTTCAGCGAATTGTCCCATTAATCTATCAAGGCCTTGTTCTAGTTCAATTTCTTCAGGAACACAGTTAGGTACTTCGCGGCCACCTTTTTTCTTAGTGCCTACCATCTTGTAACCCTTCCAGCAAGGATCGTCTCCGCCGCCTTGCATCTTGCCTGCTTCGTCCACTAGATCATCTGGACCTAGTTCTTTTGCCTTAGTAGCTTCACTAACTAGTCTATAGATATATGGAAATACGTCTTTTAGTTCTTCGTTAAATTGTCTAATAGTTAGTTGATCAATCCAATTTTCTGCAACATCCTCTGGTACTTCAACATCTGTTGGAGCTTCAAAAGATTCGAAAGCTTCTGTGTAGAATGATTTGCGCTGTAGGCCTTCAATTGTCTTCTTAACAGTTGTGATTCTTTCATATACTGCGTCCATGTATCCTGCTAGGCTTTCTGCCATAACTGCTGAACGACCCATGTAATTTTTAAACTTGCGTAACTTGCTTAATTCTTCTGACAGGCCTACAATGTGTTTTCCAAAATCATCAAATGGCTTGCCGCCTTCGCTTACGTGACGAGCCATTGCACGAGCGCCGCCGAGATGCTTGAAGGGATACTTAAATCTTTCACCTTCTGCACTTTCAATATAAATTACACCAATATTCTGTGTACGACCAGCAGCTAGTTCGTGATTAACATTTTCTGTGTGCTTGATTACTATTCTTGCATTGTCAATGTTCTGATAGCTAATACGGCTCGTACCATATAATTTTGATTCGTTCATAGTTCCTTCTCCGGGGCGGTTCGCAGCTAAAAATTTATAATCTCTTTTGTCCAAGTTTGACTTGTTAATATCTCTAATATCAAAATTTAGGCCACGCTTCTTTCCAAACACACGAAGTTCTTTTAAAAAGTTAAACCAACCGGTTTGTGTAACTTGTCCTTCATTTGATATAAAATCTTTGGAGTAAATCACTGTTAATGATTTTTTCTCTGGATTTGACGGATCTTCGGAAATGTTTACACTTACCTTCCCTAGAGGGCGGCCGTTATCAGTATATTCAAAATCAAAAAAGCGAGCCTCTGTGGGAACGTCTGTTACGTTACCGTCAACATCGCCTATGGTTACGTTTGAAAAACGTCCCCTGATTTTATTAAACAAATCTTCAGAAATCTTAGTTAAATCCTGCATAGTGTATTTATGTCAATAGTTAGTACTTACGAAAATTGGCATGGGTGCTATATAATCTGATTCAGTATCCGCTTGATTAAATGTGTTATAAATCCTAGGATCCCAATCTTTTAGCACATCCATCATTCGTATAGCTAATAATACAGCAGATATAAGATCGTCTGTAGCACCTAGTTTAGCCTGAAATGTAGACCCAGCAGCTACGAATGTTTTTAACTCGCTTATTAATGGTTTACTATTTACTGCTAGTTTGTCGTTTTCAATCATAGTTTTTAAACGACTACACGCTGTAATTTTTGCACCGTGTGTAGTATTAAAGCCCTTGCGGAATTTACGAACATGCCCTTTTCGTATAGGCTCGCTAATAAACATTCCTGGGATATTTTCTTCTCCAAAGTCGTTAATAACAATTAGTGCTGCTTCACCAATACCGTTGTTTTCAACACTCCAATAAACGCTGTTGGGAGATTTAGTTTCTTCTGCAATATAATTACAAATGTCTTTTAATACTCTAATCTGTCCCGGTATAGCAGTAGTATTATGCTGCCACTCTGCTACTTGTTCATAGGTAGGTAATTCAATTACTTGAATAGCTGCATAGTTGCCGCCTGTTCCCATTGAAGGATCAAGTGCAACTATATAGGTATATTGACTGCTAGGCTTTTTGTACCAACGTGTTTGGCCCATATTTACCATAGGAGTTGAGCCCTCCATGCCAGCAAGTTTAATACTGTTAATCAGTGTTTCATCAAAAACTAGGAACTCGCAACCGTATTCACGACGGAAGCGTTCTTCCCCAATACGTCCTATTTCAGCTTCTTTCCACTTGTCATCTCTATCAGGATGCTCGCTCCAATGTGCAGTGAATGAGAAGAAGCCGTTAATACCTACATCTTGTTCATTACCGTGTTCGTCAAATTTCTTTTCAGCATCCTTCCAGATTTGAGCAAATGTGTCTTCGTCTGAGTTAGGAGTAGATGTAATAATTGCCTTACCACCAGTTGCTAGCGTAGGCGAAATAGAAGTCCAAAATTCTTCAGCAATGTTAGGTGCTACGAATGCAAACTCGTCACAGTATAGCAATGATATAGACATACCACGACCTGTGTTGCCTGTTGTAGTAGCACTAACAATACGACTACCGTTTTCAAATTCTATAGAGCCTTTGTTATAGTTAATAACACCTGCTCTAATGTGATCAGGACAACACTCGTATACATAACGTATACGCTGCATAATTTCTTGAGCACCTGTATACTTGTGCGCTGCAATAAGAATAGTTTGATCAGGATGAAACATTGCATACCATACTAGGTATATTGCAGCACAGGTTGTTTTACCTGTCTGACGTGGTAGCATGTTTATATTGAATCGATGGTTGTGATAACTTTTTAAAAGTCGTTCTTGATAATCAAATGGTTCAAACAGCAACTTACCTTTTACAGGATGCTGTATGTAAGCAAAGTTTACTGCAAAATGTAGATAGCCGTTATCAGGATCCATGCATTTAAGCAGATCCTGAATTTGTTCTTCGGTGTATGTGTCTTTGGTATTAGCTTTTTTAGTTAATACACCGTCTAATGATTTACTTGCCATACTTTTATTTACTCAAAAAAATAGGGCCATACGGCCCTATTTGGTAGGTTATTTTGAGCTTAACCCTTACGTAGTTTCTTTAAAACTGCGCCTGCAACTGCTTCGCCACTCTTGGCGCCGCCTTTTTCTGCACTCTTTGCAATCTTAGCAAAGTTCTTACCTGGCTTTCCAATATCTTTTCCTGCGCGAGCTTTTTTAGCTGAATAGTCACCGGTCGAACCTTCTTTTAGACGGCCGTCTTTCTCTGCAGATTTTAACATTGCAGCACGATCTTTATAGCTGCTACGCTTAACGTCTTTAGCTGCTTTCTTTTCACCGGGTGTAGGATCCTTAACGTGTTTTAGTGGATCAAACTTTTCATCTACTTTTTTTTTATCGAAAGGATTTTTCTTCTTGTCAGCAACAGCCTTCTTCATTGGCTCCTTCTTGTTGCCGTCTTTGTCCATATCAAGAAAGTCTGGCTTTGCTTTCTTTTCTGCAAGGGCCTTTACAAGACGCTGCTTGATTGTTTCAACAGCCATTGGATTGTCACCGTCTTGTGCTTTCTTAAACATCTTCTTTTCACGGTTAATACCACCGCTTAGATCCTTCAACATAGTGTTGTGATCTGCATACTTCTCTTCACCGTCTGATCCGTCAGGAGTATTATTCCACTCTTCAATATCACCTGCGATTGAAGGATCCTTGACGCGAATGTCTGCTGGATTCTTTTCGTGATGTAGATCATCACCACCTGATAGCATTTCATCTGTATCCATATACTCTTCTTTAGGAGTATTGTCTGCGCCTTCGCCTGGAATCATTGGACCGTCAACAATATCGCGGAACTTTTCCATGTCTGCTCTCATTGGCATCATACCAATTGATACAGGCTGTGCATCTTGTAGTCCAGCGTTCTTCATCATTGCAATTAGATCTGCAACATGTTCCTTGCCGCTAGCATTTAATGAAATGCTCATTGTTACTGGATTGCCTACAGGCTCGTTAGGCATAGGTGCTGGCATACCACACTCGGTAACTGCTGACTCGTTTAGCTTCTTAACTGACTTACCGCTTTCGATATCAGTCATTCGCTGAATCATGTCTTTCATATTCATTATTATTTCTCCTGTGTAGAATCAGCACGTTCCTTGCGAGCTTTTTCTAGTTCTTTTAGTAAATCCATTACACGATTACCACCTACTTTATCTTGGGCACTTTCGCCGCCAAGATCTTCTTTAGTTAGTAGTGTTTCGTATTTGCCTGTTTCTTTAGGCTCGTTCTGCTGACGTTCTACGGAATCATTAGCACCTCTAACCATTACGTGAGATCTATGAATGCCGCAGCACTGACCTACATATTCTTCTAAAATTTGAGATGTAGTTGGATAGTTTAGTTCTACTTCGTAGTAGGTAACTTCTGTATTCTGTAGATTAGGAAAGTCCATAGGTCTTTCCTGAATAGGTGTCTTCTTGCCTGAGCTCATTTTAAGTATGCTGTACTTGTTTAGTGCAGTTTCTAACTTATCAACAAAACCCTCAGGCAATGGACCTGCAACCCCAATTTTAAAAGGGTATACTTTTTTGGACTCTGTTAATATATCTGTAAATGATCTCATTGCGCAATGATCCTATATCTTATGTATTATTTATCTTTGTTCATGCCTTTAAGACGTTCTATGAGACTGTTTCTATCAGTTACTACATAGCCTTCGCCGTTAATGATTCCGCTTGGATCATTGTTGCCTTCTTTATCTAGCTTTTCTTTCTTAAGCTGTAATTCAACCATTTTAAGTTTTTTATCTAGCTTGGCAACTTTAGCATCAAGACTTGTTTTAAGCATATTACCTGCTACTTCAAACACTCGCCCTGCATATCGACCTTCAACATTCATACCAAGGTCCATTAAGTCTTCGTAGGCTTGCATAGCTTTGTCAGCTACTTCATTTAGTTCGCCGTCGGCTAGTTCACCTAGCCCTTTTACCTGTGGCAGTGCAGCAGCTATTTTATCAAATTCTGCAATATCACGAAATGTTTTTTCTTGTTCTTCTATTTCGTAGCGTTTTTGCTCTTTTTCCTGTTTTTCAGCATTCTTGATCATTTCCTTGCTGTCAGGTAAGTTTAGCAAATCTTCTAGTTTTTTAGTCATAGTCACTTTCCATTAACTGCTACTATTATTTATCGTTTTCGTCCAGTATGGAAAATATCGTGTTCGTTAACTACTCTAAAAATAATACCCTGTTGTTTACACCAAGCTCTTGCAGCTTCCCATTTGGCTTGATTTACTACCCAGCTAGCTTGATTATGTCTGCTGCGTCCTAGTTTTTCTTTTAGGGTTTGATTTTCAGGTTTTACTTCTATAACCTCAACTCTTTTTTGTCCGTTTTTATCTGCATAGGCAATAAAAAAATCTGGAACATAAATTGTATGTTTTCCAGTTAGAGGATTTCTATAAGGAATTCTTATTGCTTCACTAGCCCAGTTTGTTACAGCAGGGTGTTCATCGCAAAAGCGCATAAAGGCAAATTCCCAACCAGAACGATATGTGGGCGTTTTGTTGCCCATATATTTTTGTGGGTTCTTGAGGTTGTATTTTCCCTGCGCAAAATGAGCCATCTTACACTATAATATTGCGCTGCTCGCTTAGGTTAGGAACTGTAATCCTATAACCGATAGTGCTGCATGAAGATCTATTAAGGTTTAATATTTGAGCAATGACATTACTTAACTGTACGTCATTGATGCCCTTTAGTGTATCAATCAATTCAAATGCTGGTATTTTGTCAATGCCAGCTTGCTGTAAAATAATAGCGGCTGTGTTAACTGCGGCTACTTGATCAAACCCTCTCTTTTGGAAATAACCTATAACTGCATCAACTTCTGAAGGTGTGTAATAGATTTCCTGATTGTAATAACGATTTAATAATTTATTAGTGTCGTTAGCTCTATCTGTTCTGCTTTCGCTTGGTAGTGATGATGATGCTGGCATAATATTTCCTTAACGATTTGATGCAATGGCATCTGACGCAATTTGTGCTATTTTTCTATCTCCAGATGCAGCTCTATTAATTATGTCAGTTTCAATAGCACTTTGTTCAGCTTTGGTTAGATTTTTAAAGTTACCAAAGTTTCTACTGTTCCAATCAGGGCTGTAAGAACCTGTAGCAAGTGCTCTTGTAACCGTAGTTTCTAAAGCTCGTCTATTGCTGGTTAAACCATTTCTAATTCCGTCGCTGTTGATCGTTTTCGACTGTGCTATAGTTACCGGTCTACTAGGGCCACCTGTGTCTCGTTGTGATGCACCTCTAGATGAAGGGAAAATAATTTGACCCAGTCTATTCAGCTGTCTTCCCTGTGTAGTGGTATTTAGAATTGATGTTAGAATGCCCCTTGGGTCTTTTCTACCACTAGATAGATTTCTAAATATTGATCCTATTGTATTAAGACCTGTGTTGTCATACTTGTCAAACTGAGGTATAACTACAGGTTCAATATTACGTACTACTGCTGCTTCAAAACCGCTGAAAGCTTCTTGTGTGTTTAGTGGGCTATGAACTTGGTCGTAGCGTGTTTCAATGTCAGTGAATCCTGTAGGTTCGCCGCCTTCTTGTATATCGCCTGTGTTATAAAGTACACCTTCGTATCCTACAGTCATAGAGTGTTCCATTATACCACTGCCGTCACTGTATTCCATATCATCGTGACCCCAGGATGTTAGAATAGGATTAATTAGGGTATATGAAAACCATTTCTGTCTTGACAGCTGATATATTCTTATATACGAAAAGAAGGGACCGTTAGCGTTGTTATCTAGACCATATCTAGGAACTTGATTTGTAAATTTATCTCTAGCACCGTAGTCTAGAGGTACGCCTCTACTATTTTTGTGACCATCTTTAACATAATACTTGTAATATTCTTCAAGCATTGCTCGAGTAATACCTGTATTATCGTCGTGCAGTCTTATAGTAACATCGTTGTAATCAACTTTAGTTTGAACACGCTTTTTTCTATTATATTGATTCTTTGTTTCTACTGCTGCTGTAAATTTTGGAAGCTCAACACTTTTAACTAAGACGCCAATTTCTTTTCTATACCTATCACTATTAGCAATTTTGTCTAGTGGTGCCGAATACTCAAATACCACATGATATAAAAACTTAGTCTTGGGGCCTAATGCATGGCCGTGTTCTGTGAACAACTGCATAGCATGACGTGCATCTCTAAGATGCAACTCACTATCAGTGTTAATTAGATAAAGGTCTGTAGCTCCGATTCCCATACTAATATTTATCTTTAAGAATTAAGTGCGTACAAAACAAAAAAGCGAGAACTAAAACTAGTCCTCGCTTCTTGTTCGAATGCCAACGTTAGTAGTGTTTTAGATGCTACCTGCGTTAGTACCACCAGTGACCTGTGTACCACCGTCAGCGTCTTGAGTAGCTCTAGTAGTAATTTCACCGACTCCAACTGTATCAGCACCTTCAGCACCATACTGAATAGCGTTGTCGTAACGTATTGTTAGTGATACTGTTACAGGATCGTTAGTTGCGTAAGCTAGTGTATTGTAGTTAGCACTTTCAATGTAGCAACCTACTAGATGGAATCTATCTAGTACTGCTGCGCCGCCTGCGTTACCGTTACCACCGTCTAGAATTTCAATTCTAGTTTGGAACTTGTATGTACCACCTGCTACTGCGCTTGACTGTTCAAAGAAGTCAAACTGTCTCTGTAGCTGCTGACCAACGATCTTCTGAACGTTGTTATTAGCATCTTCACGTAGTGTAAGTGTAATTGGCTCCCAAGTGTGCTTACCAGCTAGATATGATCTGCTGTTATAAGCATCAATTGTAATCTGTTCAAATGATAGGTTTGGACGGGTTACGTCTACTACCTGTCTTGAAATTTCTCTGACCCCATCAGGGCCACCTGTTGTACCAAAACCGTCCAATAGCACTCTAAAGCGATATTGTAGCTTTGGCATTAAAAGCGAACTGTTAGAACCTGATCCTGATGTTGGGATCGAAATGTTCTGTAGTGTTGTGATTGGCATTCTTTAATCTCCTAATACATGTGTATTTATCTATATTGGCCCCCCATTTCTGAGGGGCCTCTTATATTAGCCTAGTGCTGCAATTTCACCTGTGTTCTTAATTCTCAATGGAATGTAAATGAACTCAA
>JACCDW011406337.1_pt1 | contig 16057 bp, 18 predicted proteins | sample 7449781 | NCBI WGS metagenome assembly JACCDW01 (sample SAMN15323449, study PRJNA562643) | freshwater metagenome | isolation source: river surface water | place: USA:Blue River Watershed | collected 2017-08-18
ACCTGGACGAGCACTTCGAGCCTGAGGACGCCAAGTCCGCCGCCTCTGGCGGCTCTAGGGCCTCTACTGCCAAGACCAAGTTCTCTGACCTCACCGAGGAGGAGAAGAAGGCGAGGCGGAGCGAGGCAGCCAAGAAGGCCGCTGCGACCCGCAAGGCTAAGAAGGCTGCTGAGGAGGCTGCGAAGGAGCCTGAGGCCGAGGAGAAGGTCGTGAAGAAGGACAAGGGCGGCGCCCCTGCTCCTGCTCCCACGGCGCCTACCTTCAAGCCCCTGAAGCTCAAGGGCAAGGAGTACCTCACGGTCCAGTTCGATGGCAACACGCACGTCTGCGACCTCGAGGAGAACTGGCTCGGCGTCCTCGTCGGCAAGAACATCGTCAAGGAGGGCTATGAGTGCCCCTTCGGCGATGACTCGGACGACGAGTAAACAACACAAAACCCAACACAAAACAAAAAAATCAAAAAAACACTAACACAAGCAACTGGAGTTCCCTGATGCCCTGGGGAGGGCTATATGCATGGTAACAAGAAGCGAGTGAAGGTAACAAACTAAAAAAAAGAAAAAAACAGGAAGTAAGGTGGCCCAAGGGGGTGAGACCTTTTTCCATTGGGCCTATTGTATTTTTTGCATATCTTTACTGTACAACACAGTTAGACTGTGCAGATTTCTTCTGGGACTTGGCTGCTGTACACTGGGTGCAAGTCCGCCCATCAACCTTCAACTGCTTACAGGGTTCACAAAATCCAATCATCTCAAAGAACTGCTTCTGTCGTGCAACGCAGTTCTTACAGGGAGGCAAGAAGTTGTCGCTCTGTAGCTCGTGCATGTTGTAGGGAATGAAACAGTCAGGACAGAGGTCCTTCTCCATCGCATACTCGCGAAAGGCTTCATCGACACACGTCTTACACGTATCAATGCCACCATCTTGTCTTGCAACGCAACTCGAACACGCCATGGTACTTGGTGCTGAAGCCATAGTGTAGTATTGGGTGCTAGTCAAATGCTGACTGAAGAGATTCAATTTTTTGCATCGCTTCAGTGGGGTATGTCATGAAAGATTCAGTATCAAGTATTGTTTAAATTACCGCACCCATACAAAGAGAAGCCTATCATTCTCCCACTCAGGAGACCATCTATGAATATGCTCAGGTGTGATGAGGACAGCATAGAGAACCTTTTCACTACATGTCTGAAGAACTTCCTCAAATCGAGCGGCAGGAATCTCTCTGAATATATCCTCAATCACAAGGATACCTCCAGGGGCTACAAAATCAAGAGCATCTCGCAAAAATGTGAGCTGGTGCTCAAGACGATGGGATGCATCCTCAATCAAAATATCAAATTTGGGTCCGCTTCCACATGCTTCTTGAAGACTCATACGAAGACCACGACTTAGTCCTGCATCTACACGATAGCAATTAACATTTGTCAAACCAGCTATCTTTTTCAAGTAATCTTCATTGATATCAAACGCATCAATATGTACGTTCTTAAAATATTCTTTCCACATCAAAATAGAAGACCCATTCAACACACCAATTTCACCAAGTTTTAAAGATGGCTTAGTACGAAGGGGGCGGAAAAACATGTCATAAATAGGCGTATAAGGGTGGCGGTGTGTCTCTAAATTATAAGGCGATTTGTCTGTCATGCACTTTGTTGCAAGATGGCACAGAGGTGTAAACATCTGTGTACAATCAACAGTTATCTCTTGTAGCATTCTACTGCTATTCTGTAGGACGCCATACTCTGCAGCATCACAAATCCGTTCTGGGTCCTGCTCAAACGATGAATAGGCTGCAACTACCGCTAGGTGTTGAGTTGTTTGAGCAATACCTTCTTTTGTTGCAGAAAAAAGAGTATGTGGCGCACCTGTTTCATCCAGGAACTCAATATTTACACCTGGGCTTGCAGTTTGCAAATACCGCCAAAACTCAGGGTGAACAATACTATGACTACTGATTTCTGTATAGAATAGATGAGTATCTGAGTGTTTGCATTGGGATTGCACAAAGTCATGAATCGATTGTGTAGAATCGATGTAATGAACAAGAGGATGAAAGTTCGGTAGAAGAATATCACTCATAGTGGGAGGAAGGCGAATACATACAGCGCTGACCTGAGATAGGATTAGAGAATTCCAGATTCGGCTGAGCGCAAACTGCTGGTTGGAAGTGTCAGGAGTTACAAATACCATAACTTTGTTTCGAATATCAGCGAGACTCCGTGTGTGAAAGGCAGGAGGAATGATTCCTCCATGATCCTCAAGAGGCGTGGGCATTCTAGTCAGGGATAGTTTAGGAGGTTTAAGCACAAAGAGGGCATCCCATAAAATTGGAATACCCTTTGCAGGTTTACTTTACCGTAGACTATCATGAAAGGCTATCTCTATATACTATCAAGCAAATACACTATATCTCATGGTCTTTCCAAGTTAGGTTGTACAATGAATCCAGTTCATCGTATGTATACATATAATACAGGAGATGCTCCTGGTATTGGACTTGAAAAAGAATATACAGCACTCTGGGAACTCGAAGTCTCTTCCCTTGACCACTTGAAACAGTATGAATCTCTTCTTCATGCAACATTTCAGGACCAACGAAAGCGGCAAGTGAAATCAGGACTCTGGACAGAATGGTTCACAGTTTCTGTGGAAGCTGTTCGAGAGTTTCTTCACACACAACCCTATATTCTTCGTGAACTCTCAGGTACTGAAATCGTGGCGATTCATCGAAATGCTGAACGAGTACCTTCTATCCAAGGCCATGATAACGAAACCCAACTGACTAACCTCTTTGAGAAGTTCTGCAATGTATTCTTACCTCGAAAAGTTCCACGCAGAATTCAAGCGGAACTTTGGAAGACATTCTCTGAACTCTGCCAGACACCTGATATTCAGAAATACCGTGGAATTGTGCAATGGCCAACTGGTACTGGAAAAACTATTGCAATGCTAATACTCATTGTACTTCTGAAAGATTGGTATAGTCAACAAGGACTCATCTATCGTGGGCTTCTAGTCTCCCCAAAGAATGATATCTTTGACACAATTAAAATCCATTTTAAAGGGCTGAAAGAGTTTGGAATTACCCTTGTAGATGGCTCTAATGCAAATCTTTCAAAGGTAATTATACCTATTGATACCCACATTCTTATCTTTGCATGCCATGCGTCACTTGTGAATACGGAGACTCTCAATAAACTTCCAACCATTGGACATGTCCATTATGATGAAGTTCACAGAATTGGTGGCGATACCTTCTTTGGTTTATTAAAAGAGAAAATGAATGAATGGAATAAAACTGTACTTACAGGTACATCGGCTACACCTCTTACTTCAAGTGAAGAACAGCGTCGCAAGCTTCAAGAACTCTTTGGAGACCCACTGCGAGTTCTACATAGTTGTACCATCGACCAAGCGGTAAGAGAGAAGTGGATTGCGAAACCGCAGTTTAACATCTGCTGTCTTCCAAAAGTAAATCGTAAGCTTCTCTTACAACTCTTTGCAGAGTCCGTTGTAAAAGCCATTCAAGAGAAAGGAAATTCTTATAAACATATTGCATATGTGCGCGATTCAGTAGAGGACGTCCTTACTTGCTATACGCATATTCATGCTCTTCATCCAGAACTAAAACTATACCATGCCATTGAGGGTGGTGATAGAAATGATAAAGAATTCCAAGAAGTGGCGCCTTCCAAAACAAATCCTGCTTTACTCTTTGCTTGCCAGCGCTATCTTGAAGGCTCTGATATTGCAGGTCTTGAATCTACTGCTGTATTAATCGGTGATACAGTCTCTGCACATACTATTCTCCAAATTGTAGGTCGTGCCTTGCGTCTAGATTATCCTGAAAAAGTTGGAATTTGCACGATTGCAAAACCGGTAGACGAAGGGATTACAGAGGATGATGTGCTAGAATCGATTGTATTGAGTATTGTAGATATTCTCGGTATTGACCAAAGCACGCTTGACAAAAAAGATAGGATTCGAACCATTGTGGAAACTTATATTTCAGATGTTGCAATCCATGGTAGGCGTCTATCAATTGGGGAAACGATTGAACGTATTCAAGCGGCCTATCTTCGTAGAGTCTTTACACAGCGGACTACCAAAGAAAAATACAGTACGCTTCAGCAATGCAACCGCGATTTAGGGCTGAAATCAAAACTTGAATATACGGATGCAGTTGATAGGCATCCTTACTATGTAGAAAATCCTCAGAAGGTCTTTAATGAAAGTTGGATTTCTTGGTATGATTTTCTAGGAATTGATACAACTCAATATCCGAAAACAAAAGGTGAATTTATTGAAATATGTAAACATCTTGGTCTTACAGATGAAAAAGTATATAGGATAAAACGTCCTGAACGACTTCCAGAACGACCTATTGACATGTATGCAGATTGGACAAATTGGGCACAAGAGTTTAATCTGGATATGGACTGTATTTGGTAAGTTATGCAGAGTTTACCGTTGGAATCCATCGCTGGACAGCTTCCTGTGCCTTTTGCTTATACAGACTAATTTTTACGTGCTTATGGCGAATTTCGTCAAAGTCCGATTGAAGTGTAAGCTGTTCCGCGAGAGAGGGAATAGGAAGGGTAAGGGATTCAATAGAACTGGGATAAATATGGGGTTGTGCAGTTCCAGTTTTTAGGAAATGAATATCCTCTTGAATTTGTTTCATAGAATAGTACAGGAAATCCATATTCATTCGCTCAGATGTTACCGAGAAGCAATCAGATGCCCATACAGGGCTTGTATATCTCGAAATATGTCCTGCATTTTCACCTGACTGACTGATTAACGTAGTATAGGCATCACGATTGGACACATTATGATATCCCATAGGTGTTAACCCACCCCCAATTACTGGAAATTCTCCATCTACAAGGTCTTTCTTGGTAATCATTTTGCCACGTTTAAATTCACATACATCTCCTAGCTTTACACGTTCCTGCCCACGACCCATTTCCTTCACCTGAAAGAGAATCTGCTTCTCCAGTATCTTAAGTATTTCCTCTTCTTGGCATGCAATCGTAGTCCAACCATCAATAGCTTCTACAATCTGCTTTTGGCGTTCAAGCGATGGAAGGGGAATATGGATTTCATGAACATGTTGAATAGTCAGATTCTTGTGATTGGCACCCACATATCCATCTTCCAAAATCTTGATATTATTCTTCAGATAATAATACACATATTTTGTGGTAGTATCATCGTTACATGAGAATACAATCGTTTGTCCTGCTACAGAACATTTAGAATCAATGAAGATATGAGATTTTCCACTTCCGTTTGTCCTATTTACAATAATCACCAAGTCGTCAATATCTGGTGTATCTGTATAAAGCTTTGTAAATTCGGCCCCAGTATGAAACCTAAATTTTCCTGATTCTTTTCCATATTCAGTAGGATGTTTAGGGTACGTTTTCTTTTTTAGAAGAGTCTCTAGTTTTACCATCTCAAAGCCTTCAACCTCGACAGCCTCCTGTGCAACATACTGTTTATAATTCAGAGAGTAGTGTTTGGCTTGCAAATCCTTAAGGGATGCTTCAACGAGTACCTTTTCTGCAATATCAAGGAATTGAACAGTTTCTGTAGGACCAACGCCACGCTGAAAGACAAGCATTGATGTTTTTGTCGTGGTATTTGCGAAAGCTCCTGCAGCAATATCTACAACATAGTGAATCTTATACTCCTCAGTAATCTTCTTTCGTAGTTCAATAGCCTTCTTAGAAGCACCGAAGAAGAAGCCCTGGGGAAGCACAATGGCACAAACACCTCCCTCAACTGACAATGTCGCCATAGCTAGCTGAACACCAGCTGAAACCTTATCATCATCCTCAATTCCAATGCTGCGAATATCGAGGTTGACTAGATACTGTTTCTCAGTACCTTTCCCTTTGGTATATGCAAATTTATATTCCTTACCTTTGGTCTTATCACCACCATAGGGCGGATTCAGAAAGCAATAGTCAACCCGTAGACCTTTAAAAGGTGCGTCTGGGCCTAGCGTAATCGAATCACTAAAGGAGTTTGCATTTCGAATCGTCTCAGTTCCAAAGGGCTGGCCCGTCATAATCAGCAAATTCAGAAGCGTTGTTGTAATGCTACTGAGGTTCATATCCTGACAATAGATAGAAGCTGAATCCTTTTTCCAGTTGAGTTTAGAAGGTCCAAGTACTTGTTTTACGCCTTTTACATATTCGGCAGCGAATCCACCTGTGCCACAAAACCAATCTGCAAATGTACAAAGCGAACCATCAGACCGACGAACTGTCTTTTTAATGTCATACGCAAGTTTAAAAGCCAGTCGACAAATGACACGACTGGTAAAGTATTGACCCTCATCAGACATTGTACTCATTCCACGACTTAACATATGCTCAAAGATATCTCCAAGAACATCAGTTTCTTGGAGAGTTTCAAGGGTCACGCGGTTGATTTGTTCCACGATATCATAGACAAGTTCAGCCTTCTGAAGCTCATGCATTTTAAAGAACGGCTTGGTCTTTGGTTTGCTTCGAAAGGATGCAACACCAGCCCTAATTGTACTAAAGAGCTCATTCTCATCCTTCAAAGATGCAATAAAAGACCAACGACATTCTTGAGGCAGGTTAAGAGCATCGGCTTGGAGCTCAATCATACGATATGCAAAGAAGAAGATCATGTGTTCCAGTGCTTTTTCAGGATTGAGTCCAGCACGATTCCATAGAAGATTATGAAGGTCTTCAAAGAAAGATTGCAGATTCTCTTTTGTTACAGGTTGCTTTGATGCAAGAGACTTCTTCACAGCTTCCTTTACCTGAACAGCAACTTGGTGTGAAATAACTTCATTGATTGCAGTCGTTTCAGAACAGGACTTCTTTCGATTTTGGTGAGCAAGAAATCCGCTCTTTTGTTTGAAGACCTTAGCACATGTTTCACATGTATAGTCTGGCATTTTGTTCTTGTATACCGGAGACTTAGTTTTTATCTCTCAATTTTTTACCGATTTTAGGTATTTTTAGGTTGCGCACGTCTTTACCCAATTGATATACTTCCTTCTAGAATTAGGTTTGGTTTCTTCTATGGTCTCCATAAAAATTGATAAACGCATTCTCTCTTGGTGGATATCAAACTAAAATGCCCGGTAAGATTACGATGTCCTCCGCCGCTGCCATTCCTGAACAGCGCCCTCTTAACAGCCCTGTTCTAACTGCAAATGTACCTACAAAGAGTCCGCATCTGAAACCTAGTCGCAAGATTTCTTCCGCGGATGTTGCGGCAGAACCTCCAGCCCTCGCACTTGAATCTGCGCCGCCCGTTGCGGCCGAAGAGCCACTGCTGAAGGAAAACCCTCACCGTCACGTCATCTTTCCTATCGAACATGGTGACATCTGGGCCAAGTACAAACAGCACATGAGTGTCTTTTGGATTCCTGAAGAGATTGACCTCAGCAAAGACCTGCGCGACTGGAACGAGAAACTCAATGACAACGAGCGCCACTTTATCAAGTATATTCTTGGCTTCTTTGCGGGCAGTGATGGAATTGTCATGGAGAATCTTGCTATGCGCTTCACGCGTGAGATTGCAACTCCTGAAGCGCGGTTCTTCTATGCATGCCAGAATCTGATGGAGACTGTTCACTCAGAGACCTATAGTCTCCTTATTGATACCTACATCGATAACAAACAGGAGAAGCTTGACATTCTGCGTGCCATCCAGACCATTCCCTGTGTGCAGAAAAAGGCCGAGTGGGCGCTGCAGTGGATTGAAAACAAGGATGCGTCCTTTGCAACTCGTCTGCTAGCCTTTGCCGTCGTAGAGGGTATCTTCTTCAGCGGTGCCTTCTGCTCCATCTATTGGCTCAAGAGCCGTGGTCTGATGCCAGGTCTGACAGTGAGCAATGAGCTGATTGCGCGTGATGAGGGACTCCACACGGAATTCGCTTGTCTCCTCTATAGCAAGCTTGTAACGAAGCTCAGTAAACAGGATGCACATCACATCATTCGTGAGGCTGTGAAGATTGAGAAGAACTTTATCACCAAGGCACTACCGTGTGAGCTCATTGGTATGAATAGTAAGCTAATGGCGGAGTACATTGAGTTTGTGGCTGACCGTCTCAGCTCCCAGCTCGGCTATCCCAAGATTTACTACACAAAGAACCCGTTTGACTTTATGGAGCGTATCTCGCTGGAGAGCAAGGACAACTTCTTCGAGAAGCGTGTGACGACGTACCAGAAAGCCAATACGGCTGCGTCCGCCGAGGAGAAAAAGTTCTCCACAGATGCTGATTTCTAGACTACATGTTGCTGGGTTTCAGACTTTTGCTCAGAACTAGATGTACTTTTTTCAGAGATTGTGTCATCGTCACCTTTAACAATTGTATTGGTTTGTTCCGAGACCAGGTTCCGTAGACTTTTTGTATGTAAAATGAGCCGTTTTTGTTTCTGAATGACACTATATTTTGTATAGGATTCTGCTGCTTCCCTCTCTGCCTTTTTGTCCATATCCAACCATCGTTTGTGTTTACGAATGCAGGTATTGTAACAAATATAAAAAATCAGGTCCGTGATAAAATTTACAGTATTGGCTCCTTCTGCTTTTCGAAGATTGTTGACTTCGTCATGGAGTTTCTTATATTCATCGATTCGATTGCAAATTTCAGGATACTGTGTTTTACGACTGTAATACTGTTTTTCAAATTGAACTCCAAGGTCATTCCACTTGGACAAATATTCAGTCGATGTTGCATATTGAGTATGGGGACGGAAAAAGGTATTCAGTGTTGTAATAATAAGACTTACTATGGCTACCTGTGAGTAGAGAGTTTGAGGAATGAGCGTATCGGTTTGCGCTTGTGCCGTTGTAATCGCCGTCAAGAACGTAATCGTGAGATTAATAGGAGTCGAAATTTGGGACCAAAAAGCACTGGCTACATACTTTTTCCAAAAGTTGTACCCAATCTCTCGGTCTAGCTTTCGCTCTACAAAAATCATTTCTTGGGCGGCCATTTCAATTTCACGGGTATCAAATTCATCATCCATTGTGTATTCTAAGAATGTACTTGCATTGTCTTAATGTCCTTTTAAGCTACAAGCCCTATATGTATATTCAAATTAGAATGTAAAGCGTGTAGATATATAAAAAAGCATATTGAAAAGTCTATCAAGGGGTCCCCTAAAAAATTGAAACACGTTTTCCAGGGGAATTGGGTATACCAATCTATCTACATCCCCCTTTCCAAGCTTCAATGGACAAGCTTGCAACGGAGGCCTTGGAATATGTTCAAATTACGTGGGCCGATGAAAAGCCCATTTTCAGTAGCACAACCACTGAACTTCTTAGTCGTGTGATTCAGCCCTATGGAGACTTTTACAAAAGCCTCTTGGATGATGTTCCAGAGGCTCTCAAGCCCTATATGCATCGTGAGCGCATGCTCTTTGACATGTTTCAGAACGATTCGATTATGGTCTTTCGATATGACCCAGCTGATGATTCCGATGATGACGCAGAAAGCTTCTACAGCAATTCAGAGCTCGAAGAGGACGAGGAGAAGGTCAGACACTTTGTAAATGGAATTCGTCTTCTTGATGAATACTATTTCAGGGAGCAGCTGTCTGCCAATGAATTTACAGGAGGCTATTGGGAACATAGCCATCACTGGGTTCTCAGTCGCGACAAACTCTTCAAGGCTCTTACTTCGAACTAAAGGAATTCAGTGCGAGTGTAAAATTGAATCCAAACCTTTTTCAGTACGATGCAAAAAGAAATGCAGCGCCAAATTGTAGATGGCATCCCCTACTTCATTGACAAGCACAATACAGTCTTCCTCTGGGACAGTGAAGCCGCACCTTATCGACTTGGGACCTATGATTCAAAGGCAAAACACGTTACATACGATGACGGAGTTGTCAACGGACTCACCGATAGGCTTTCCTCCTGGCGAGCCAAGCAAGTCGCTCGACCCCGTAAACCCGCAGGAGGCACAGTACGTGGCACCAAAGGCCGAGGAAATCGAAGCAAGCAAGCCGCTCCTGCCGAGGATTCTGAAGGTGAAGAGTGAAGACTTCTTTCAATGGAGGCAACTTCTTGGCACCTTTCAACGAAGTGTGCGGAAAAGCATTCAAGAGAAGGATAAATAGTTCTTCACTTATAGATTGTTATTAGGATTGCCACAGCCTTGACCACCACTGACTCGGAGAGCAAGGCTCTGCGGATTGTTCAGTTTTCCCATAAGAGTCTGCAGACGTTCTGTTTGACTCTTATATTGATACTTATATCCTGGTCTGGCAGCTTGCACAGTACTTACATAGATATACTGGGTCAAATCACGCTGGTCTGCAATGACAGCTGAAGCATTTTGGGGTTGACCAGGAACGGTTCCCTCGGGCAAAGCATTTTGTATACTCGTACTCATCCTCTTTCTGCTGAGAGTGTGTTCATATTTTTTGTACAGGGGACGTGTAATTCAAATAGGTTGCAAAGAGAATGCCACCTTGATTGTAATAGGATTTCTCTTGATTGTTGGCAAACTGCCAATAGGTAACAGACCTATCACCCTGACTTCTCATAAGAGCCACATTGCTATTGTAGAGTTCTACACGACGAAAAAGCTCCCAGCTAAGGGCAAGTTCATTGTATTGACCATAATACATTTGCTGAATACTGCTCAGTTGATTAAAGCAGACACACAAGGGTCCAGTTCCTCCATCACAGGTTTGCATTCCTATCTCCTGTTCGGGCACAGTATAAACAGTTTCAACTATTCTACCTTAGAATGACGACTCCTACAGACCATATGGTTGATTTTGCAGCTGAAGAGGAAGCCCTTTATGAACTTTGTAACAGAGGCGCTGTTGCAATCTACAAGTTTTTTGAACTGTTCACAGTGAAACTTCCTGACAGCAATGACCCTTCTGCGCTAGCCACGGTGCGCTTTGGAAAAACGATTGAAGATGATGAAGTGGAGCGAGATGTAGCTAAACAAGTACGAGCCTATGTGAAAGATATGAAGAGAGTGATTCGTGCGTCTCCCAAAGAGTATGATGTTGAAGAAGGTCGTCGTAAAATCTTCTGGTTTCTAACCATGATGTTTCAGCACGGTGTCTTTGCAGCCAATCAACAGAGTAAGATTATGACGTACGCGCAATTTGTCTTTCATGAAACAAAAGAGGATGAGGATTGAATCGGAAAAAATTGGAACTTTGGTTTGAATGCATCTTGGTAGACTTCCAATCCTTCCAAAATGCTACCGAAGATCTTTGCAGTGTACCATCCTTCCACGGAGACCTTCCAGATTCTCCAGACGGAGATTCTGGAGGATGGCACTGTGAGCCGACTCAAGTGTTGGGCTCGCCCTAGTCTTCGTGATTGGTCTACTACCTCTGATGAAGAGAAGATTGACCTTCTCAAGTGGGGGAATGGCCAAGAGTGGTATGTTTGTAAAACGAACCGTGCACTATCTGATACACACCCCACCATCTATCAGACGCAGATTCACGGAAAGTCCTATTCCTTCTGGTTCCTGAATCATATGCTCATCTGGTCTAACTACGCTGTCTATCGAGAGCGCCATGGTGCAGGTCGTGAATCCTGGATGAACTCTCCCATGATTCCCGTGGTTGAATTTCAGACGAAGCAACTGTATCCACGCACTCAGACTGGTATGTACACATATTGGTCTGAGACATCCAAGGAAGACCTTGAGGTAGTATCTGTTGCAGCACGCGCGCAAATTCGCGATTCTGGACAGATGGAAGAGAGTATTCATGAGCATGTAGATCCTCGCTATCTTCGTATTCGAACTCCGAGTCCACGCGAGGAGGACTGGCAGACTCCAAGCGAGTGCTGCAAGTCAAATAGTAAACACCGCGGTCGTGGATTCAGCGATACCACGGAACAGGTCTATGAGAATCTAGGAAGTTCGCATCGCGGTGCTAGCTGTACGGAAACGGCATCTCTTGTCCTCCTGCTTGGTCTCGTCTGTATGTGGGGAACAACTCTCGTACTGCTGTCTGTCTAGACATTGTACTTAATATGGTAACAACCAATCTCCAAACCGTTTCATATCAGCCTTCTTCGAGTCGCCAACGCGATAATTATAATGTAACAAACAACATTTTTCCAATAGAGCTGGGTCTCGTTTGGTCAGTGTCAGCCTCGCACCATTTGGATACAAGTCACGGGGCAGAACTGCTACAGGAACATCAAGTGCTTTGGCGGCAGTATTCACCCATACTTGGTCCTCAGGTTTCTGTGCCCACAACGCTTGGTCTGTAATCTTAAAGATGCCACCATCGGCACCATGTCGAAATGCAATGACACCTGTACATGTATTGGGGCATCTCTGTTGGTCATCCGCAGTGCAATCCTGGACTTGCTCATCACATTGCATCCAAAGGGGGTGCTCGTCTAGACGAGCTTTCAAGTCCTCTGCAACGTTCTTATAGACGGCAATATCACCGTCCAAGTAGATACATTTTTCAATTGTCTCATCTTTTGCAAAGGAATCGAGAAGAGTTAATTTGAGACGATTTAATGTACTAAATTGGCGACTTCCAAAGGGCACAATTTGTGGGCCAAAATCTGCAAGAGCATTGTCCCATAGGCTACACCGAACTCCTTCGCGAGTTAAAAACTGGTAACTCGGTTTATCCGCACAGACAACTAAAAGGGGTACTCCAGGGCAAGAGGTTTGCCAGAATTTGGTAAAATTCCACGTCATATACTTGTATCCATTACTCGTCAAGGTCCAACAGAGACAACCCTCTTTCACAAATGGCGCGAGCTTCATACTTTTGAGAAGTAGAAGTTTTTCTTTACATAGTAGGATTCATGGTATTGGAACTTTTACCCTATGCGGTACCTGTACTAGGACTCGCTGTCTGTTCGGCATGGTGTGCCATTCAGTCATGTATCTATGCAAGACGAACTCGTGACCAACATGATAATTTAAATCGTCGTCTGATAGCTCTCGAACAAGCACCACCCAAAGTCCTCATTCAAACTGCACCTCAACCCGTCTATCCATCTCCTGCACAGCCAAAGCCGAGCGCACCACCTTCCTATACATCTGTCTATCCGAATTATACACCGCCTTATCAGGTCCAAACACAAGTGTAACAGAGTATCGTGAAAAAAAAATTGATAGTTTGAAATGGAATATGAGAGGCACCCAAATCCCAAAGCAGGTCATGAGAGCAACCCTTTCAAGATGTGCATCAAGTGCAACTTTATGATTGCACCCTTTCCGCCACACTCACCCGCTGAGTGCCCTCTCCTTCTCAAATGTGCATATTGTAGTACCTGTGGTGTCTACAATGCGCACTTTCCTACACAATGTCCTAAGCGGGCACGTGGTACGCTCCCAAGCAAGTTTCTGCCGAAACCCATTGAAGAGCCCATGAGTGAGTCTACGCCGCCTCAACCAGACCATGTCTTTCGTCTCCCCTCTCATAAGGACATCAAGCCACCGACGGATACTGAGTCTGAGGACTATCCTAAGTTACAGGAAGCCTACCAACAGAAACTCAAGGACTGTGAACTCGTCTACAAGGAATATTTCAAGACCCATAATCTCGTTACACCCCACGCTGCATCTCTGGATACACTTCGTGAGGCTATCAAGCGTGATATGAAAACCCATCGTCGTATTACACTCAAAACTCCCTCTGAAAACCTTTCTGCCCCCTTTGTTCCTGCCCCGAATCCTGTCAAGATGAAACGTACTAAGAACCCTAACCACCAGTAGAAGGAACCTGGACATGTCTCGCTCGTCCTTTTTCAAACAGTGTGCGACACGAAACAAGCGCCGCCGCGCATCTAGTAAATCACGCCGCACTGCGAAGCGACGTGCTCGCTCTCGCTCTCAACGAGGTGGAGGTTATCTCGGATACTCGATTCAACCGTATGCCACGGTTATTCGTAGGCCGCTTGAAGAGGATAGATATGCGGCACCTATAACAGACTTGTATGCGGATGTCCAAGAGAAGGGTGTTATTCCGTAAAAAATTGAGATTGCAAAAGGTTTGTGGTCTAGAGTAGAACTATGCCCAACAAACAAGGAGGTAAAAAGTACAAGGCTGGAAAGGGTGGAAATGAGCTCGTGGAAATGCACGAGATTGACTGGGACGGAGGACAGATGCCAGGTCGTGTGATTCGAAATCTAGGAGACCGTAATCTTCTGATTTATTGCAACGACAATATCGAACGTATTTGTCACATTCGTGGAGGTCTCCGCAAAGGAAGTTGCTTTCTTGAAGTTGGTGATATTGTCCTTCTGAGCGTTCGCTCTGAAGGTATGCGAGCTTCAGAGGGAACGACCAAACTCAAGGGCGATATTCTCGACAAATTCGCCCGTGAGACACATAGGCTGCTGAAACGCGATGAAAATGTCAATGACCGTCTCTTTGTAAATATCGAACAAATGGATGCGAGGCAGCGTGCTGATAAAGACCATATGGGTGAAGATAATGACATTGGCTTCATCATTGAGCATGGAAGTGATTCTGAAGAGGAAGATGACGAGGATGAAACTGGAAAAACATCTGAAGAAATGAAGGCCGCACGTGCAAAGCGAAAGGCAGAGGCTAACAAAAAGCGTCAGGAACAGATTAAAACAAAAGAAACCGCCCGAGAAGGAGATGGAGACAGCGATATCGACATTGACCGTATCTAATGGTACGTCTCAGCCGTCGTCTCCTGCACAGGGTCCAACACAACCTGGATTGGAGATTCCCCAAATTCCACTTCTAACGCATTACTTTCACGGTGCATCAGACCCTCAAAGTGAACAACCACTCTTTTTTTCAATTCAATCTACATTGAGAAATTTGTTGGGAAAAGAGGCACAAGAACTGAAAGAACAAGTTGATACACTTGTACCGAAAGTTACACATGCCCAACAAGTACGGAAATCCTTCCGTGAATGGTATGGTCGTGAACAACTGCATCTGCTTGAGTTCTTAGAGTCACCTCTTACGAATAAGACAAACGTATCTCAGGTTCTTACAATTGTAAAACGGTTTGGGCGTGCAGACTATTCGAGTGCCAAAACAAAAGTGAAGGATTTGGTCTTAGACCTTAGCTGTAATTCAGTCTATGAGTCTTTGCAAACAGAGTTTAATCTAGACAAACCAGCAACCTTTTTGACGTGGACGCAGCAAACAAAAATGCTGATTGACCGCTGGAAACTTGCAGCATCCGATTTAGAGATTGTCGAACGGCGACTTGAAACTCAGTTTATACTCTTTTCTGATATTCAAAAACGGGTTCAAATGCTTCTTGTACTTCCCAACGGAGAAGGCTATGAAGCTTTGCTTGCTTCTATGGAGGCCTATCTCAAAGCACAGTTTCAGGAACATACTTTGGAATCCACCTATCAATGCTATCTTTTAGCTTTGAAACGCCTTCTTATCATATCAGATGCCATGGCAACAATCCGAACCTTGGTGAATACACCTCTGGAACCTATGTGCCCTATTTGCTTTTCAGAACCTGTGAGTTTAGCCTATGAGCCTTGCGGCCATACTCTATGTATCCATTGTAGCACACGTCAAGGTCATATTTGTCCAGTGTGTCGAACCCCTATTCGCGACAAACTGAAACTGTATTTTTCTTAGACCAATGGACATTTCAAATCGGCACTAACAATATCTTCCTCTTCTTTCATATGAATTAATAAATCCTTACAAAATGTATATTTCTCATTATTTGAATAGTGTTTTGATGGTATAATTTTAGAATGTTCCTCAAGTATTTTCTCCTTTATTACCGAGTGTTGAAACATTTTTTCTTCAGATTTAGAATGACAATAGACCATTTTTAGAAATGGTTTAAATATTGTATCAGGTATAATCTTGTTCTCTTCATAAAGTTCTATACAACACTTTGCTGTAAAAGAAAATCTTCTATGTGATTTATACCATTTTGAATATTTAGTAGATTCCCATGAAGTCATCTTACTTTTTCTATAGTATGCCACATTTAAATGTTCAAGGGTCTAAAACGGTGGCAGTCCATGGGTAGACGGCCAAGACCCTTTGACAAATAAAAGGGTTTTGAAGAG
>JACCDW010399166.1_pt1 | contig 16055 bp, 13 predicted proteins | sample 7449781 | NCBI WGS metagenome assembly JACCDW01 (sample SAMN15323449, study PRJNA562643) | freshwater metagenome | isolation source: river surface water | place: USA:Blue River Watershed | collected 2017-08-18
CAGGCCCGAAAACGTTTATGCCGCAAGGATCCGGACAAAAAAGAACCCCGGGGTCTACGGGGTTCGTTCGGGGCTGAAGGGGAAGGATTACTCCTTCTTCTTCTTCTTTTCGCCGCCCTTGCCGCCCTTGCCCTTGGCAGCGGCTTCGAGCTTGGCGAAGACTTCGGCGAGGGAGGCGTCGGCCTTGAGGACCGCGGCCTTGACGGCTTCACGGACGGCCTTGCCGGCTTCCTTCTTCTCTTCGTCGGTCTTGGCTTCCTTGGCCTTGGCCTGAGCGGCCTTGACGGCTTCGTCGCTCTGCGCGGCCTTCATGGCGTCGGTGAACTTCTTCCAGGTGGCTTCGTCCACGCCTTCGGGGCGGGCCATGGCCTTCTTCTCGCCCTTGCCTTCCTTCTTGGCAGGGGCCTGGCCTTCAGGCTTCTTTTCTTCGGCGGTGGCGACGCTCACGGTGAGGACGAGCGCGAGGATGGTGAGGAGGTGCTTCATGTGTGTATGGGGATGCACCTACGATAACCCCCGAACCCCGGGGGAGTTTCAAACCAGTTATTTATTTTATGACGCTCGGGGCGCTGGCCGCCCGGCCGGCCGGGGGCAGGATGGGGGCGTGACCCCCTTGCTGATCCATGTTCCGCACGCCTCGGACCTCATTTCCGAGGGGGAAAGGGCCGATTTTTCAGTTTCCGAGGGCGAACTGGGGGCCGCCCGCAGGATCCTGACCGACTGGTTCACGGACGAACTCTACGCCGACGGGGCCGACCCGGAGGACGTGGTCGCGGCCCCGGCCTCCCGGCTGGTCGTGGACGTGGAGCGTTTTGAGGATGACGCCCGCGAGCCCTGCGCGAAATCCGGGATGGGCGCCGTCTACGTCTCCACTCCCTGGGGCGCCCCTTTGCGGAGGGTGAGCGACGAGCGCCGCGAGCAGCTGCTTGCGGCCCATTATCGCCCGCATCACCAGCGGCTCGACGAGGCGGCACGGATCCGACTCGCCCGTTTCGGCAGGTGCGTCGTCCTGGACGCGCACTCCTTTCCGACGCTCGCCCTGCCCACGCAGAGCGACTTCTCGCCGCCGCCTGAGATCGGCATCGGCGCCGAGCCGGGGCACACCCCGCCGGCCCTGCTCGCGCACGCGGTCGGCTTCTTCGAGGCGCGCGGATTCAAGGTGGGCGTGAACACTCCGTTCAGCGGAGCGATGGTGCCGTCGGCCTTCCTCGGCCGCGACGCGCGCGTGACCTCCGTCATGGTGGAGGTGCGACGCGACCTCTACATGGACGAGGCGGCCTGCGCGCGGAACTCCGGCTTCGGCCGCATCCGGGAGGTGCTGACCGAATTCCGTTCGACCCTCAGCGCGGTGCGCTGACCTCGGCGGCGTCCTTCGCCACCTCGGCGCGGAGCAGCGTCATCGCCTCGTCCCACATCGCCCGGGCGTCGGGCAGCCGGGATTCGCGCGCCTCCTCCGGCGCCTCCTTCCAGGCGGCTTCCAGCGTCTGCCATTCCTTGATGAGCTCCTTCACCCGGGGCGTCTCGATCCAGCGCTTGGCCGCGGCGTCGAATGTCTTCGGGTGCGCGGCCTTGAGCTCATTGATGACCCGGACGCCTTCCTGCACGATCATCGCCTTGCGCAGTTCGGCCGGAGCCGAGACCACGTTGTCCTTGGGGTCGAGCCTGAGGTCGGCGGCGCTGCGGGGACGGGCCGGCGGCGCTTCCGACGTCCGTGAGGCGTCCCTTCGGACGCCTTCGGTTGCGCGGCCGGCGGGCGACTCCGCGGCATCCTGACGCAGCAGGGACCAGGTCAGCCCCGCGGCGACGATCGCCGCCAGCAGGGCCGTGGGCCAGACGCGCGCGGAGGCCACGTCAGCGTCTCACTGGATGATGACCGGCTGAGCCGGAGCCGGCGCCGGAGCCGCGGGGGCGGGCGCGGCGTTCTGGCCGGCGGGCAGGGTGACGGATTGCACGCGGACGCCCGGGGGCAGGGCGTCCCCCTGGGGCGCGCCGTTCAGCCGTCCCATCTCCTGCTTGAGGCGGGCGAGTCCGGCCGTGCGGATCTGCTCCATCTCCCGCATGATGGATTCCTTTTCGCCGTCGTTGGCCGTCTTCCACTGGCCTTCGAGCTCGTGACGTCGGCGGAACATCTCCTTGAACTGCTCGTCCTGCAGGGCCGCGCCGAAGGCCGCGCGCATCTTGTCGCGGTCGCCGCCGGAAATCTCCTCGACCATCTTCTTGCTGTCGCTGTTGAAGTTGCTGAACTTCTCCTCGAGGGCGGCCTTGGCTGCGGAGGACTTCTCCTTCACCATCTCCTTGTTGCGGTCGAAATCAGGCCGGACGTTCTCCTTGGTGTTGAGCACCAGTCCGCTGGTGCTGCGGGCCTTGACCTCGCCTCCGGGCGCGGCCGCGGCGCTCCGCTTCACGGCCTGCTTCTGCGGGGCGGAGCCTGCGGCGGCGGGCTCCGTGCCGGGGCCGGCGTAGCGGCTCACGGCGATGCCGGTCAGCACGATCAGGCCGACGGCGAGGATGATGAACGAGCGGTTGTTTCCCATGGGGCGGAGTTTTTCTACTTCAATTGAACCGCCGGGGAAGGGCGAAGTTCCGCCGCGTCGCCGTTTGCCTCGACTCAGGGCCGCAAACCCCGCCAATAGAGGGCATGTCCAGCGCCCCTCCGCTCACCGGCCTCTCCTTCATCGGCTTTTCCAAGGGCCGGCCGGGAGGCCGCGTCTGGCGCGCCTTCGACCCCGCCGCCGGCGCCGAGCTGCCGGAGTCCTTCCATACGGCGCAGCCGGACGAGGCGGAACGTGCCGCTGAGCTCGCCGCCGCGGCGGCCCCCGTGCTCGGCGCGCTTTCCGGAAAGTCGAAGGCGGCCTTCCTCCGCGCGCTCGCCGACCGGATCGCCGCCGCGACGCCGGCGTTGGCGGCCCGCGCCATGCGGGAGACCGCGCTCCCGGAGGCCCGTTGCCAGGGCGAGATCGGTCGCACCGTCGGGCAGCTGCGCCTCTTCGCCTCCCTGGTCGAGAAGGGCGACTGGATTGACGCGCGCATCGAGCATGCCGACCCCGAGCGCAAGCCCGTGCCCAAGCCGGACCATCGTTCGATGTGCCGCCCGCTCGGTCCGGCGGCCGTCTTCTGCGCCAGCAACTTCCCTTTCGCCTATTCCGTCGCCGGCGGTGACACCGCTTCGGCCCTCGCGGCCGGCTGCCCCGTCGTGGTCGTCGCGCATCAGGCGCATCCCGGCACCGCCGAGATCATGGCGGGCCTCGTGCTGGAGACCGTGCGTGAGGCCGGCCTCCCTGAGGGCACGTTCTCCCTGCTGCAGGGCGACGGCCGTGACGTCGGCCAGCGCCTGGTGAAGCATCCCGCGATGCGCGCGGTGGGCTTCACCGGTTCCCGCGCCGGCGGCCGCGCCCTGATGGACCTCGCCGCCGCGCGTCCTTCGCCGATTCCCGTCTACGCCGAGATGAGCAGCGTGAACCCCGTCGTGCTGCTTGAGGAGGCCCTCACCGCGCGCGGCGAGGCGATCGCCGCCGGCCTGGCCGGATCCTGCACGCTCGGCGTGGGGCAGTTCTGCACCCAGCCCGGCATCCTGCTCCTCGTGCGATCGGCCGCCTCCGAGGCCTTCGTCACCAGGCTCGCCGCGCTCTTCTCCGCCGCGCCCGAGGGCGTGATGCTCACGCCGGGCATCCGCCGCGCCTACGCCGCCGCCGTCGCCGCGCGCTCCGGCCGCAAGGACGTCCGCGTCCTGGCTTCCGGCCCCGCCAGCGACCGCTCCTGCGGCGCCGGCGCGGTCCTGATGCAGGTCTCCGCCTCCGACTTCATCGCCGACGCCTCTTTGCACGAGGAGGTCTTCGGCCCGTGCTCGCTCGTGGTCGTTTGTGACGACCTGGCGCAGCTCCGACGTGCGCTCGACTCCATGGAGGGCAGTCTGACCGCCACCCTGCACGCTTCCGACGCCGAGCTCTCGCGGCACGCCGACCTCGTCAGCCGGCTTTCCGCGCTCGCCGGACGCGTCATCCTGAACGGCTTCCCGACCGGCGTGGAGGTCTCGCACGCCATCGTGCACGGCGGCCCCTATCCTTCGCTTTCCGACGGACGCACCACCTCCGTCGGCTCCAACGCGATCTACCGCTTCACCCGGCTCGTTTGCTACCAGGGCTTCGCCGACGCTGCCTTGCCGGACGAGCTCAAGGAGGCGAACCCCCTCGGGATCTCCCGCCTCGTCGACGGCGTCCGGCGCGGCTGACCGTCAGCGGCCTTCAGCGCGGGCCTTGACGTGGTTCATCACCCGCAGCTGCACCTGCGAGACGATCTCCCGCGTCCAGATATTCCAATACGAAGCCGGGGCCAGGTTCAGCAGGTAGCGGCTGCTGCCGACGAGACGCGTCCGTCCTCCGGGGAGGGGTTCCAGTCTGAACCCGCCCTCGAGACTGGCGTACGAGCCGTGGAGGTGCGGGGCGTCGATCTCGCGTCCGAACAGCGCCGCTTCCCGCATCGGCGGCGGCGTTTCGAGGACTCGGAAGCGGAGCTCTTCGCCGGGCTTCCAGACCGAGATGATTTCGGGCATGTCGCCCGTGCTCAGGCGGCAGACGCGACGGACGCCGACGCCGCCTTCGCCTTCCACGAAGGTCTCAAGCGGGTGGGCCACGCCGAGCACGAACAGCGATTCCGTCGGAGCGGGCAGGCCGCGGATGTCCTTGAGTTCGGCCCAGACCCGGGCCGGGCTGGCGTCGATTTCGACGACCGAGCTCACCTCGTCCTCGAGCGGTGACGGAGGGGTGAAACGTTCCCCCGTGGCGAAGAGCATCAAGGTGAGCCAGGCGGCCGACTGCAGTCGGCCTTCGGACAGCGAAGTGCGGCCGCCGATGAAGTGTCCGATGAGCGCGCCGATCACGCAGAGCAGCAGGGCCGGCAGCGCGGCCATGAGGATGCAGAACACGCCCTCCATCGCCGCGAAGCCGAGCATGGTCATGACGGCGGCGAGCGTGCAAATCGCCGCGCCGACGGAGTGGCCGGGGCTGCGTCCGTCCCGCGCTGAGATCAGTCCGGCCACGAAGCCCGTGGTCAGCGGCGTCAGGATGACCGCGCTGAAGATCAGGTAGGCGGACCCCTGTCCGCGGGATTCCATCGGCGTGTGCTCCTGCCAGAGGTAGACGCCGCCCCAGCTCATGGCCGCGACCGCCAGCCAGCCGATGAACGCGGGCACCGCCAGCCTTCCGGCCAGCCGCCATACTCCGTCGCCTTCGTCCTCATCTGCCGTCGCGCCCATCCAGAGCGCCACGCCGGCGCCGAGGATCGGGACGCAGGAGAGCAGGCCCCAGAGCGGGGCCAATCCCCAGCCAAGACGACGGGCTCGCAGGCTCGACATGACCAGGGCTCCGACCACCGCCAGCGCGCAGGCGACCAGCAGGGCGGCCTCGTGGGAGGCGACATTCTCATTCCAGCCGCGCTGCAGCATCATCTGGAGCGCAGGCGTGATGCGCGCCGTCAGCAGCGTGGTGGCCAGCAGCGCCGCGGGCACGCCCAGGAAGAGGTAGGCCGTCCTGCCGGGAAACGAAGGGCGTTCGCTCATGCGTCCAGTCTCATTCCACGTCTGCGCTTAGCAATTTCATATCAGGGCGCGGCGGCCGCTGCCATTTCCGCTCATTCAGCGGAAAAGCAGCAGTTTCCACCAAGTCCGTGAGTAGGGCAGGGCGAGGTGCTCGAGGCAGGCGGCCGTGAAGGCGTCCTCGACTTCCTCCGCCGGATGTCCGTCCAGCAGTTTGGCCCCCTCCAGTTCCGCGCGTCCGCGCCGCGCGGCATCCTTCACGTGCGTGTGCTTGATGACGTGGGCGAACCCGAGGATCATCGCGAGCACGCCGAAGCCGGCCGCGGCCCAGAGGAACCTGCCGCGCCCGGAGAGCGCGAGCAGCGCGAAGATCACCGGCCACGCGTTCCCCCAGAGGATCATGAAGGAGTCCCAGGCGGACAGTCCGCCCAGCTTGCGGTCGCGGTGCTGCAGCGCATGCCCAGCGAGGCGCGCGGCGCGGGCCACGTCGAAGAGGGTGCGTCCGTGATAGGTTCCGGGCGACAGCTTGATGGCCGGCTCGTGCGCGGAGTAGAAGTCGTTCACGGCGAGCGAAGTCTCATCGACGTCCACCTGGGGCACCTCTCCGCGCAGCAGGATGATGCGCGCCGCCTGGGCGCCGCTGACCCCGCGCACGAGCAGCGTGCCGCCGTGACGCCGCCGCAGGGCGAGCAGCCGTCGCCAGGCCATCCAGGGCAGCAGGACGGCGAAGGCGCCGCCCAGGCAGAGGGCCAGCAGGATCTTGAATTGCAGTCCCGGCACGGGAGCAAGGTGCGGGGGATGCGGTCCGGCATCAAGGCGGGAGGAGCGTCCGAGATGGGGGGGATAAGGGGCGGTGGAATCGGTCCCGGGGCCAACCCGTCCGTTGACCCGAAGCGGCGGGTGTGCGAGGATGCGGCCATGGACATCGAATCCGTCCGAAGCCACCTCCTCGGCCTGCAGGACCGCATCTGCGGGCTCATCGAGACGGTCGACGGCCGGGCGCGTTACTTCTCCGACGAGTGGACGAGGCCCGAGGGCGGCGGGGGCCGCACCCGCGTGATGGCCGGCGGCGCGGTGATCGAGAAGGGCGGGGTGAACTTCTCCGACGTGCGCGGCAAGTCCCTCCCTCCCTCGGCCACCGCGGCCCGGCCGGAGCTGGCGGGGCGCTCCTTCCGGGCGATGGGCGTCTCGTGCGTGCATCATCCGCTCAACCCCTACTGCCCGACCTCGCACATGAACGTGCGCTTCTTCTCCACCGAGGGTCCCGATCCGGTGTGGTGGTTCGGCGGCGGGTTCGACCTCACGCCCTATTACGGCTTCGACGAGGACGCGGTGTCCTGGCATCGGGCGGCGCAGGCGGCTACGGGACCGCTCTACCCCAAGTTCAAGTCCTGGTGTGACGACTACTTCCTCATCCGCCATCGCGGCGAGGCCCGCGGGATCGGCGGAGTCTTCTTCGACGACTTCAACCAGGGCGGATTCGACGCCGCCTTCGACCTGATGCGCCGCGTCGGGGACGCGTACGCCCCCGCCTACGCGGAGATCCTCCGTCGGCGCAAGGACACGGCCTACGGCGAGCGTGAGCGTGAATGGCAGGAGGTGCGCCGCGGGCGTTACGTCGAGTTCAACCTCGTGCTCGACCGCGGGACCATCTTCGGCCTCCAGTCCGGCGGGCGCACCGAGTCCATCCTCATGTCCCTGCCGCCCCGCGTCCAGTGGCGCTACTGCCATCAGCCGGCGGCGGGCACGCCGGAGGAACGACTAGTCTCGCATTATCTGAAACCGCAGGATTGGCTGAAGGGCTCCTGATGACCTCGCGTGAACGCTTCCTCGCCGCCCTCCGACGGGCCCCGCACGACCGGACGCCCGTCTGGATCATGCGTCAGGCGGGGCGGTATCTGCCCGAATACCGGGCGCTGAAGGCCAAGTCCGACTTTTTGCACATGGTGCGCACGCCCGACCTCGCGGTCGAGGTGACCCTGCAGCCGCTCCGTCGTTTCGCGCAGCTCGACGCCGCCATCCTGTTCAGCGACATCCTGGTCATCCCGGAGGCGCTCGGCGTGGGCTACCGCTTCCGGGACGAGGGCGGCATCGCCATGGAGCGCTCGCTCGGTTCCGTCGCCGACCTCGCGACCCTGCGTCCGGCGGGGGCCGCGGACCGTCTCGCGTACGTCTATGAGGCCCTGACCCTGCTGCGCCGCGAGCTCGGCGACCGCAAGGCCCTGCTCGGCTTCGCCGGTTCGCCCTGGACCCTCGCCTGCTACCTCGTCGAAGGCGGCGGCTCCGAGGACTTCCCGCGCACCAAGGCCCTGGCGAAGTCGGACCCCGCCTTCATGCACCGCCTGCTCGCGCTGCTCGCCGAGGCCGTGACGGAGTATCTCCGCCGTCAGTTCCTGGCCGGCGCGGACGCCGTGCAGATTTTCGACAGCTGGGCAGCCGCGCTCGACGGAGCCGACTATGAGGAGTTTTCGCTCCGATACATCCGGGCCGTCATCGAAGGCCTGCCCAAGGACGCGAAAGTCATCCTCTACGCCAAGGGCAAGTCCCCTGACGCCGCCGCGCTCGCCGCCACCGGCGTGCCCTGCCTCGGTGTCGACTGGACCGTGCCGCTCTCCCGGGTGCGCGCCCTGGCCGGCCGGCCCATCTGTCTGCAGGGCAATCTCGACCCCGTGCTGATGACCGGCTCGCCTGAGGCCGCCGCGGCCGGGACGCGGGCCGTCCTCAAGGACAACGCCGGCGACCCCGGGCACGTCTTCAACCTCGGCCATGGCATCACGCCGGACGCCCGGATCGAGACCGTGCAGGCCGTGCTGGAGGCCGTCGCCGCGGGCTGACCGCCGCCCCCGTTTGACACCGGCCCGCGGTTCGACTGGATGCTGTCATGGCCCGCAAAGGCATCCTGCTCCTGAACCTCGGCTCCCCGAAGAGCACCTCGGTCGCCGACGTCCGGACCTACCTGCGGGAGTTCCTCGGAGACGACCGCGTCATCGACTACCCGGCCTGGTTCCGGTTCCTGCTGCTCGAGGGCATCATCCTGCGCACCCGCCCCCGTAAGTCCGCCGCCGCCTACGCCACCGTCTGGACTCCCGAGGGCGCCCCGTTGCTCGTCACCACCGAGAAGCTCCGCGCCAAGCTCGAGGCCGCGACCGGCCTCCCCGTCGTGACCGGCATGCGCTACGGCGAGCCCTCGTGCGAGCAGGCCATCCGCAAGGTCCTCGAGCTCGGCATCGACGACCTCTTCGTGATGCCGCAGTACCCGCAGTACGCGATGTCCTCCTACGAGACCGTCGTGGTGAAGTTCCAGGAGGAGCTCGCCCGCGTCGCGCCCGGACTCAAGTACCGCGTCCTGCAGCCCTACTTCGACGACCCGGCCTACATCGACTGCCTCGTCGAGTCCGCCCGCCCCTGGCTGTCGAAGCCCTTCGACAAGGTGCTGTTCTCCTATCACGGCGTGCCTGAGCGGCACCTCCGCAAGGGTGACGCCTCCAAGGCCCACTGCACCAAGGTGAAGGACTGCTGCTTCCAGCCGTGCCCCTCGCACGCCAACTGCTACAAGCACCAGTGCGTGCGCACCACGCACCTCTTCGCCGAGAAGGCGGGCCTGCGGCCGGAGCAGTTCGAGATCTCCTTCCAGTCGCGCTTCGGCCCGGAGAAGTGGGTCCCGCCGTACACCGACGAGCGCCTCGAGGCCCTGCCCAAGGAGGGCGTGAAGAACCTCCTCGTCATGTGCCCGGCCTTCACCGTGGACTGCCTCGAGACCATCGAGGAGATCAGCGAGGAGGGGAAGGAGGAGTTCCTGCACGCCGGCGGGGAGTCCTTCGAGCAGATCCCGTGCCTCAACGACCAGGACGTTTACGTGAAGTATCTGGCCTCAAGGGCCGGTTCCTGGCAGGCATCGCACCACTGAGCCGGCCCTTCAGCCGAACAGTGACGCGACGGGCTTGCCGCCGTCGGTGACCGGCACGGGGCGCGTGCCGGCCATCAGGTCCTGCGAAAGGTCCGCCTGCAGCGCCGCGAGGATGGTGGCGTGGAAATCGGGAATGCTGACGGGATTTTCCACGACCTTCTTCGAGAGGTCGTCGGTGGTGCCGTAGGCGCCGCAATGCTTCAGGCCTCCGCCGGCCAGCACCATCGAGAACGCCGTGCCCTGGTGGCCCCGGCCGCCGCGCGCGTCGAATTCCGGCGGCCGGCCGAACTCCGTGGCGATGACGATGAGGGTCTTGTCCAGCAGGTCGGTACGCTTCAGGTCGGTGATGAGCGCGGAGAGGGCGTCGTCCATCTCGCGGATCAGCAGGTTCTGGTTGTTGATGCCCTCGTTGTGGACGTCCCAGCCGGCGCCGTTGATGAAGTTCAGGTTGTGCGAGACTTCGACGAAACGCACGCCGCCCTGGATGAGGCGACGGGCCAGGAGGCAGCGCTGGCCGAACTCGCCGCCGTAGGAGCGGCGGACCTCCGCGGGCTCCTTCGCGAGCTCGAAGTGCCTCATGAACTGCGGACCGGCCAGGCGGAAGGCCTCCCGCTGGGCCTCGGCGTAGTCGGCGACGGGCGAGCCCTCGACCGGGGAGCCCCCGAGGCCCTGCAGCAGGGCGCGACGGCGGGCTTCCGACTCGCCGTCCAGTCCGGCCGGGCGCGAGAAGCCGGCCGGGCCGGTCTCGGTGTCGACGAGATATACGAAGCCGTCCTTGAGTCCGAGGAAGCCCGGACCGCGCGACACGTTCGGGTAGCCGATGAGCATGTACGCCGGCACCGAGGGGTCCACGGCGCCGCGCTTGTGCGCGACGATCGAGCCGATGGAGGGATACACCGCGTTGCCGCTGACCATGCGTCCAGTGTGCACGAGGTTGGTGGCGAAGGCGTGCTCATCGATGACCTTGTGGTTCACGGAGCGGACGGCGGTGACGTGCTCCATCAGCCGTGCGGTCTTGGGCAGGTGCTCGCAGAGCCGCACGCCGGGGACGGAGGTCTCGATGGAAGGGTAGAGGGAGCCGGGCTTCTTCTTCGTGGCCTTGTTGTCGCCGACGACCTTGGGGTCGAAGGTGTCGATCTGGCCCATGCCGCCGCCGAGCCAGATGAAGATGCAATGCTCCGCCCGGCCTTTGACGCCGGCGGCCGGCGCGTTGGCGAGCAGCGGTCCGGCGAAGGGCGCGAGTCCGAGTGCGGTGACGAAGGCGCGGCGGTCCATGGGGTTCAGGGAGTGAAGATGAATTCGGGCGAGTTGACGAGCGCCCAGACGGCGTCCTCGGCCCGGCGGCGCCAGTCTTCCCTCAGCTGGGGCGTGGGCGGGTCGCCGCGGCGGGCCTCGGCCTCCTGGGCCTGCCTCACGACCGTGGCGTCGGCGTCTAGGTGGTTGGACCAGGAGACGTAATAGGGGGGCTTGCGGGGGCTCGGTGGTTGGGCGACGTTCACAATGCGTCCCCTCTCGAAGCGGAAGGCGACGTTCATCGCACGCCCCTCGAAGCCCGGCTCCAGCAGGGCCACGAACCGCTCCTTCTCCGCCGCCGTAGGACGTCGGGTCAGGATGCGCAGGAAGAGCGCCTCGGTCAGCGCCTCGGGGCTTGCGGCCTTGAACGCCAGCGGAGTGACGCCGTGGTCGTCGCTGAGGCGAGTGAGCCAGACGCCCATCGTGCCGTTGCTCAGGATGGCGGGCTGGAGGGAGTTGGGGGCGCTCTCGCGTTGGGTCAGCGGATCCTGCCGTGAGGCGCGCCAGCCGAAGGCGCCCAGCACGTCGCACACCGCCTGGATGCGGGGCAGGGCGAGACTGGGGCGGTCGCGCTCATTGGACGTCGAGGTGAGCATCCAGGCGCGGCGGGGCTGGCCGAGCGTGACGGAGTTGGCCGTCTCACGGATGCTGTCGATGTCGAGCGAGGCCTCTTCCGTGCGGAAGGGCTTGCCGACGGCCGCGAACGCCGAGTCCACGATCTGCTCGGCCGTCAGCCGGCGCGGCGCCGGCGCGGCGAAGAGCGGGCTGGTCTCGCGCAGCGAGGCGTCCGTGGCGCGCTGGTAGGCGTGCGAGTTCAGGATGATGCGCAGCAGGGCGTCGGCGGAATATCCGGAGCGGACGAGTTCGCGCCCGAGCCAGCGCAGCAGCTCCGGATGGGAGTTCTTTGAGCGTTCCCAGTCCCAAGGCTGGTCCACGATGCCGCGGCCCATGACGCGCGCCCAGAGGCGGTTGGCCATGACCTGGGCGAAGCGTTCGTTCTGCGGCGCGGTGATGAGCGTCGCGAGGCGGTCACGCGAGGCGGAGGGGTCGCGGGCGAGGTCATCGGCCACGCTTTCCGTGGCGAACTCGGGGAAGGGCCAGTGGGGTTCCACGACCGCTCCCGGCTCAAGCGTCACCTCGATGAGGGGCTTGCGTCCGCCCTCGCGCAGCTTGGCCATCGGGACGCTCGAGGTGGCGGGCACCTTGACGCCCTTGGTGTCCAGCAGGGCGGCGAGGGCGAAGACCTGCTCCTGCTTGGAGGTGTGCGCGGGCGAGTCGTGGCAGCGGGCGCACTTGGTCTCCACGCCGAGGAAGGCGGTGGTGATGACGGTCGCCTTGGCCGCGAGCGGCACGTCGTTCTGCGAGGCCACGCCGAATCCGGCGGGTCCGCCGTCCTTGGCGCTGCCGCCGAGGCTCAGCAGTTCGGTCACCATCAGGTCGAGCGGCTTGCGGTCCTGGAGCGACTCGAGGATCCACCAGCGGAACGGCCCGGTGTTGTTCAGGGTCGGGTTGAGGATGTTGGGGTTCTCGGCGAGGACGTCCTGCCAGTAGCCCATCCAGTGGTCGGCCGCGCGCGCGTCGGCGAGGAGACGGTCGATGACCTTGGCCCGTCGTTCGGGTGATCGGTCGGCCTCGAAGGCGGCGATCTCTTCGGGCGTCGGCACGAGCCCGACCGTGTCGAGCGTCACCCGACGGAGGAACGCAAGGTCGTCGGCGAGAGGCGTGAGCGCCGTGGGCACCGGACGGAACTCGGGCCAGACGGCGCCCTCCGCGATCCAGCGGCGCAGGAGGTCGGTCTCCGACTTCGCGAGGCGATGGCCCTTGGGCGGCATCTGCTCGTCAGGATCGGAGGAGAGCACGCGGGCGAGCAGCGGGCTTTCGTCGGGCTTGCCCGGAACGATCGCGGCGCCGTCGGACTTGCCGCCCTTGAGCGCGCCGGCGAGGGAGTCGAGGTGCAGGCCGCCCTTGGACTTCCCGCCCTGGTGGCACTCGAGGCAGCGGGCCTCGAGGATGGGCTGGATCTTTTCGTAGAAGTCGACGCCGCCCTTGGGCGTGGCGACCGACTGCGCGCGGTGGGCGACGATCTTCTCGGCGAGGAAGTGGTCGACGGGGTTGTTGGCCGGGAATCCTGCGGGCAGGGCGGGGACCTTCACTTCCGGCGTAGCGGCGAGCCAGTCGGCGGCGGCCTTCCGGCGTCGCGCCCAATATTCTCCCGCGGTCTCGCGGAGCGCGGCGCGCGCGGCGGCATCCATGGCCGAAAGCCGCTCCTCTTCAGCCGCCTTGTAGAACGCCCAGCCGACGTCGTGATAGATGATCCGCGCCGACTGCTCCGGAGAAAGCAGGAACCATTGCTGCGAGCCCTCCGGGGACCAGGCCGCGACCGTCTCGCCGAGCTCCGGCCGTCGACGCGACTTGGCGTTGATGACGTAGCCCACCACGGTCTCGAGCGTGATGCGGTGTTCGCCGCCCTTGGTCTCGAATTCGCAGGACGCGTCGCGGTTGCCCGGAGGGGCGAAGCGGAAGTCGCCGCCGAGGTCGGTGAACTTGTCCTGCGCCTTGACCGGCTTGTCGTCCGTGCCGGGCGGAGGGAAGGGCGTGATGGCGACCTTCTTGCCGTCGACGAACAGCGCCGCGGCGCCGCGGGCGCGCAGGTGCAGACGATGCTTCCCCGGCGGCAGGGTCACCGTCGCGTGGGCACGCAGGAAATAGGGGTCCGGTCGTGCGGCGCGCACGCCCGTGTCCACGTACTTGTGCGGGACGCGGAAGAAGCCGAACGCCGGGGCCTCATAGCTTTCCGTGACCTTGAGCGCTGATTGGGGCCAGACGTTGGACGTCGGATTCCAGTCCTCGCAGAGTTCGACCCGCACCTTGTCCGCCGGGACCTTCGACCAGTCGGTCGCCTGGGCGGAGATCACGTCGGGCAGGCCCGCGTTGGGACCTTTGGCCGTGCCGGCGAGACTGTCGTTGCCCGCGTTCGGGCTGGGCAGCAATGTGGCGAGCTGCCTTTCGGGAATCGGGGGCAGGGTGGTGACGAAGCGCGCGGACAGTTCCTTGTCCGGGACCGCCGTGCGGCGCACCGTGACCTCGTCCATCCAGCCCTTGAAGCTGCTGCCGACGTTTCCGCCCATCGAGGAGCCGATCCAGACCGGCGCGTCGTCGACCACCGGGGCTTCGGCGCTGGCGCCGGACATGTCCCAGGCGCCCTTCATCGCCTTGCCGTCGATGAAGGCGCGGATGCTCGCGGGCTGGCCGAAGACGTAGCTGATGGCGACATGATGCCAGCGTCCGTCGCTGCGCAGACCGGAAACCGTGGTCCAGCGGTGCCAGTTGACCTCGCTCGGGCCACTCGGGGAGGCGAAAAGGAAGCTGAGGCAGGCGGAATTGTACATTTCACGGAGCCGCAGGGCCCAGTTCTGATTGTTGGGAGTCTCGGCATTGGGGTCCGTCCGTCCCTTGCCGATGAGGTAGACATTCTCGCCCTTGCGTAAGCCGTCGAGCTTCACCCAGGCCTCGAGCGTGATCGCGTCGCCGTTGGTGAAGTCGAAGACGCTGTCCTTGCCCTGGTCCTCGATGACCAGACGCGAGCCGCGTCCGTCGAAGCGCACCGCCCGATTCGTCTGCGCGAAGCCCGGGTAGTCCGGCCGACGCGGTCCCGGCTGGGCGAGCGTCACCTGGCCTTCGGCGCGCAGACCGTCCGTCTCGGCGTCGAACGTCCATGCCTGCTCCCGGGCCGCGAGCGGGGTGACCCAGAGGCCTGCCAGCAGCAGGGTGGCCGTGCGAAAAAGGAGCATGATATTTGGGACAGGGTCGGCGAGGCAGGGTTCCTGCGGTGCGGACGCCGTGATGCTCCCCGTGCCCTTGCAGTTTGCCATTTAAATTAATCGAGCGACCTCCTGCGTATTTCCCTGTGATTGCGGCGGATCGTCCGAGGACCCTAGTCTGCCTCATGCCCAGGACCGCCCGAAGACTGTCCGGATTCACCGAGTCGGTGATCCGGGGGATGACCCGCCTCGCCAACCGGCACGGCGCGATCAACCTTTCCCAAGGATTCCCGGACTTCGATCCGCCCGAGGCGCTCCTCGCCGCACTGGAGCGGGCCACGCGCGGACCGCATCACCAGTATGCCGTGACCTGGGGCGCGCCCCGTTTCCGGCAGGCGCTGGCGGCCAAGGTGCGTCGCTTCAGCGGCCTCGACCTCGATCCCGACCGCCACTTCGTGGTCACCTGCGGCAGCACCGAGGCGATGATGGCCGCGATGATGGCCGTGTGCGATCCGGGTGACAAAGTCGTCGTGTTCTCGCCCTTCTATGAGAATTACTCGGCCGACGCCATCCTGTCCGGCGCGGAGCCCATCTACGTCCACCTGCGGGCGCCGGACTTCTCTTACGATCCCGCGGAGCTTGCCCGCGCCTTCGCGCAGCGCCCCAAGGCGATCATCGTCTGCAATCCCTCGAATCCCTGCGGCAAGGTCTTCACCCGTGCCGAGCTGACCGAGATCCTGGCGCTCGCGGAGAAGTACGACGCCTTCGTCATCACCGACGAGCCCTACGAGCACATCGTGTACCGACCGGGCGAGCACGTGCACTGCGCGGCCCTGCCCGGCGCCGACGACCGCGTGATCACCTGCAACTCCCTGTCCAAGACCTACTCCATCACCGGCTGGCGGCTCGGCTACGTGCAGGCCGCGCCCGCCGTCATCGAACAGGTGCGAAAAGTGCACGACTTCCTGACCGTCGGGGCCGCCGCGCCGCTGCAGGAGGCCGCCGTCGCGGGCCTCGAGCTGCCCGACTCCTATTATGAGGGATTGCTGGCTTCCTATGCCGCCAAGCGCGACCTCTTCCTTTCAATCCTCTCCAGCACCGGCCTCAGCTACACCGTTCCGCAGGGCGCCTATTACACTCTGCTCGACATTTCGCCGCTCGGCTTCGCGACCGACCTGGAGGCCGCTGAATGGCTCGTGAAGGAGGTCGGCGTCGCCGGCGTGCCCGGGTCTTCGTTCTTCCGCGAGCCCGAGCATCGGTACGTCCGCTTCCATTTCGCCAAAAAGGAGGAGACCCTGAGGGCGGCGGGTGAGAAGTTGGGGAGGATCAAGAAGGGGCGGGGGCAGGGACAGGGGCAGGGATAGGGACAGGGGCGGAAAGAGGTGTCTCCGGTAGGGTCGGCACTACGTGCTGACCCTACCTAATGTCACCTAGTCCTGGCCCTAGCTTTGGCCCTCGGGCAGGCTGCGCCTACCCGACGATCTTCTTGTACGGCTCGCCCTCGTTCTGCGTCGGGCGTTCGGGGCGTCCCTTGAAGCGGTAGCTCAGGCCCATGTTGTCGATG
>JACCDW010575283.1_pt1 | contig 16046 bp, 13 predicted proteins | sample 7449781 | NCBI WGS metagenome assembly JACCDW01 (sample SAMN15323449, study PRJNA562643) | freshwater metagenome | isolation source: river surface water | place: USA:Blue River Watershed | collected 2017-08-18
AAGCAGTATGGAATTACAAATGCGTACGTCCAGTAAGGAACCCTTTTTCTTTTTGAAAAAAGAAAAAGCGTTCTTCGTAGATAGAGAAAAAGAAAAAAGATAAGCGTTTTCTTTAAAATTCAATATTAAAAAATAAATATAAACATTATAATCAAATCTTTATAATCCATCTTTATAAAGATCAATTATCTTTTTCCGTATATATCATTTAAATTCGTGGACGAGTGTTGCGATGTTTTCGCGTGTATTAATTTCGAGTAGCCATATACGATCTACCATAAACTGTACGGGTAAATGTTTCGTCAATTCTTCCTTGATTTGTGGTATTTTTTGAAATCCCGCTTTTGATCCTCTTCGTGTAAAGAGTGTAATATGTGGGGCGTCTGCTTTCATATCGATGTTCAAATATTTCATGATTTGCTCTTGTTTCTTTTGAAAATAGGCTTCACACTCTTTATTCAATCCAAGAGAGAACATATTGGGTGTTTGATAAAAGTGATCTACCACCATCTTCTTCTTTGCGAACGATTTGAGTGCCAATTCCAGAACTTTATGAAATTTTTCCCGATTTTTAAGATATATATCTTTATCAAAAAGGAATAAGAGTGTCATATGTGTGGGAATACCGCGTTTTGCGAAGAAGTCATACTGAAATCGGTAGGTTTGAATATACTCTTCCAATTGTGGTATAGGAATAATTACACTATATTGAATATGTTTCTTCGATGATTCTTTCATTGAGAAGATCAAATAAGTCAAAAATAAGTCAAAAATAAAAAAAGAAAGATCCTATTTTATGAAAAGAAAAATAAAAAATAAAAAGTATTTATAAAGTAGTGAATGATATTACATATTCAAGTTTAAATAACAAAATAACAAAATAAGAAGATGAATAAGGTGGATATAAAAGAATTAACACTGGAATCTTATTTAAAGATTGAGGATTATATGCGCAAATTGGACAAAGATGTGAAGAAACTCAGCGATCGTGATCTCTTTAAGCCCAATTTCCGCGTATATAAAAGTAAGTTGTATAACAATCCGCACACCAAGTATGCGTATGTCACCTCCGTTTTCATCAATGAAACATATATTCCATCTGCACTTGTTTTAGGAAAGAATATCAAATTATTAAAACATAAATATCCATCTGTATGTATGGTTCAAGATAAGAGCTATAAAGTGATCAAAAATCAAAAAATCGAATATTTTAATGGCGTATCCCATGAAGCGATCACCAATCTTTTGGAGTTATATGATTATGTGATCGGTGTGGATCTTTTAAAAGTGAATCATTACTCCCCTTCTCCATATCATTTTACAAATAGTGTGAATTATAGCAATATTTTATATTACGTCACCAAAGGACAAGTCCTCGGGTTGAATATGTTTGAAAAGGTGATGTATTTGGACGCATCTTCCTACTTAGAGAATAATATTGATGATGTATTTACAACGTTTGAGAAGAGTACATTCTTGGGGGATCGTGAATTCCAAGATACGAAAGTGGGCATTCATGGTGCTTTCTTCTTAGTGAAGCCAAATAAATACTATTATCATAAACATATGATGTTTGTTGCGGATTATGAGAAGTATTTTAGTAATTTATACTTTATTCGTGGAGTGGATGAGTTGCTCATCTTTTATTCGGTATATCCGGAGTGGTCAAATCTTCACTTTGATCGCCACTTTGCGTGTCGTAAGAATAAGACGCGTTCTTTTGCGGATTGTGATATTTATCACTTCCAATTTACGAAGCCTTTCCGGAAAGAGGAGACACAAGGCATGATGGAGAGTATAAAGAAACATTATATTTATTATGATGATTGGGATCGAATTGTGAAGCTCTTATTGAAGAGTCATCCTCACTTTGCTTTCTACTTTCAACATATCAAAGAGTTCCGTGAAACGCAATTTTAGGTTCCATTTCTCTCTTTTTGAAAATCAAATATAAAAATAGAATATATAAATAGTATACTCTATTTTGAAAGTATGGTAAATTCAAATTCAAATTCAAAATTAAATCAAAAAACAAATTCGAAAAATATCAGTAAAAGTAAAAGCAAGAGTAAGAGTAAATTCCGCCTTGCTTCCAAATCGGCAGCAACCGAAAGTCTGGTACCTGTGAATGAAAATAAGAGTGGCAATAAGAGTAAGAGTAAGAGTGTTCGCGTAGTAAATGAAACGAAAAGTAAGAGTTCTACAAAAAGAGCAAGTGGAACTGGTAGGAAGTTCGTTTTGGCTTCAAAGAAGGCCGAGAAGAAGTTGCTTTCCCGTATTAATGAGCTGATCAATGAAAATACAAGTGCCGCCAAGAATCGCGTTGAGCCCTTAGAGTGGATTCTTCCCAATAAAAAGGAGTTCCCCATGTGGGTCACCCAAACATTCATGAAATACCGCCAAGATACCAAAGGTGAGAATATTGTTCCCGGGCAGAAGCCAAAGCCCCTCAAACACCAGCAATTCTTGCGCGACTATATGGGTAAAAACTCCCCATATCGCGGTATCCTCCTATATCACGGTCTCGGCTCCGGAAAGTGCCACGCAAAGGGAACGCCAATATTGATGTTTGATGGTACGATCAAACGTGTTGAAGATATTGTAGAAATGGATCAGCTAATGGGTGATGATTCAACACCGCGTTGCGTCTTATCTTTGGCGCGTGGTGTGGATAAAATGTATCGCGTCCGTTATAATGGCGGCGAGTTTGTTGTGAATGAGGCACACATACTATGTTTAAAGGAAGAAGGATCCGAAATGATTACCGAAATGAGTGTTGCCGAGTACATCTCTCTCCCATTCCGTGAACAAACACAGTACTACTTATATCGCGTACCTGTCGATTTCCCACATATTGATCTGGACATGGATATGATGGATCCATATGAGTATGGAAGTCGTTTGATTACGGAACAGAAGAGTCATATTGAGCATGTGTACAAGTGCGGGTCATTGGTAAATCGCCTCAAACTGTTGGGTGGCATCTTAGATCATGCCACATTTGACTATGATAATCGCGACATAGTGGTAAACTCTGCGTATACACCACAATTGATCGAAGATATTCTCTTTGTTGCGCGATCCGTGGGTTTCGTTTCGCACTATTATGCCCATAAGTTCATTCATATCAATGGTGATCTATCGCTCATATGTTCGAAGAAGTATCGATTGGAAAATGAGGAGGTGGATTTGAAGTATATGTTTGAGATCCAATATGTGAATGAAGATGAGTACTATGGTTTCACGCTTGATAAGAATTCGCGATATTTGATGGGCGATCTTACAGTGTCGCATAATACGCTTTCGTCGATCTTCATTTCGGAGAATTTGAAATCGCAGCGAAACATCGTCTTCCTGAGTCCAGCGTCATTGAAGCCCAACTTTATTCAAGACGGTTTGATGGCGATCGGCAATCCGGAGTATAATTCGAATCCAAAGTCGATTTATGATAAATATTCGTTCGTCTCTTTCAATGCGAGCAACACACCCGATCAAATCCGTGCGATCGGTGGGTTTGATAACAAAGTGATCATTATCGAAGAAACACACAATTTAGTATCAAAGATGGTTTCCGGAATTATGGGAAGTAGCAAACATGGAAAGGAGATCTATGATTATTTGATGAATGCGAAGAATGCCAAGATCATCGCCCTTACCGGCAGTCCCGCCATCAATGACCCCTTCGAATTGGCCGTCCTCTTCAACGTACTCCGTGGATACATTGAACTCTCTTATTTCCGCATCAATAATGTGGGTACGGAGTATGGAAATCGCTGGGAGTTTGATCAAATCATGCCTGAGCTTCGTGATAGTCCATATGTCGACTATTTGGAGTTTAACAAAGTGAATAAATCTCTTGAAGTTCACTTCACGATTCATCATTATGATGAGCGATATAAAGGAGCATGCGACGCACTTGTTCAAAAGTGCGCGGCACTCAATATTGATTTGAAGTATTTGGAGAAGTTGAATGTGCCTCTCTTTCCGACGGAAAATGAGGGAGAAGCCTTTTATGAGTACTTTGTGGATGAAGTTGCGACGGGTTTGAAGTTGAAGAATGCGAATATTTTTAAGCGTCGTATTATGGGTTTAGTTTCGTACTATACGGCGCAAGAGGATATTCCGCAAAAGATTTCGCGCGATTATTATAAAGTGAAGATGAGTGATTATCAATTTAAGATTTATGAAATATTGCGCGAAAAGGAGCGAAAAACCGAAAAAGGATCCAATGCCACACAAGGAAAGCGCCGCAAGAAGAAGCTGGGTGGTACCAAGAGCACTTTCCGCGTATTCTCGCGTCAAGCTTCCAACTTCGTCTTCCCCGAAGAAGTTCACCGTCCATACCCGGATCCGTCATTCATCGTTTCCGTCGATGATTATGGGAAGCCAAAGCGGGAAAATACGCAAAATTTGGCAAAGATGATCGCAGCGGAAAATCGGGCAAATGAAGAGGGTGAAGTGGAGGATGATTACAAAGAGCGCATTCAAGAAGCCCTTGCCAAATTAGACGAACGCGGTGAAATTTACTTCCGTGCGGGGCCGCAAGGTCTCGATAAACTTTCACCAAAGATGAAAGTAATGTTAGAAAATATCCAAGCATCTCCTGGTCTCGTCTTCGTTTACTCCAACTTCCGCTCCGTAGAAGGTGTGGAGATCTTCGCAAAAGTGCTCAAATATAACGGTTTCGCCCCTTATGGTAGCAACAACACGCTTCCTAAATATGCGATTTACTCGGGAACGGAGGATGAAGCGCGCCGCACAGAACTGTTGCGTGTTTTCACGAATCCGGAAAATAAGTATGGCAAAGATATTAAGATCATTATGGCTACATCCGCAGGTGCGGAAGGTCTCAATTTGAAGAATATTCGCCAAGTCCATATCATGGAGCCTTATTGGAATCAAGTACGTATTCGCCAAGTGATTGGTCGCGGTGTTCGTTATAGATCACATATTGCCTTGAAACCGGAAGAGCGCAATGTCGAGGTTTTCCGCTACTTCTCCTGCCTTACGAAGGATCAAATGCTAACAACGCGTGAAAAGATATCCACAGATGAACATATTGAGGATATATCGTTGAAAAAACAAGGTGTGATTGATGAGTTGGAGCAATGCCTCAAAGAAGCCGCAATTGATTGTATGTTAAACGCTCCTTATTTGAAAGGAACATACAAATGTTTCACCTTTGGAAGTGATGCCAAAGGTTTCGCTTATATGCCATCATTAAAGAAAGATCTTATATCTTCATACTCTGTTTCAGCGGAAACCAAAACCGTGAAACGTGAATATTCAACCCTTTACTATTATGATGGCAAAGTCTATTTGAGAGATAGTGCCAACCAATTCTATTTATACCGCGATCCCGCAAAGGTGCCCGCAAAGGTGGATAGCAAGAAGATCAAACTCTTCGCCGTGGATCAAACAGATGATCATGTATATGATTATAAATCGACGCAATCAGGTACGCCAATCCTTGTGGGTGTTGTGAATAAAGAGAATCAAATTGTAAAGAAGAAGAAGTAATCCATTCACTTTATCTCCATAATGATATCATACTCAATAAAGAGATCAAAGAGTTTCATATAAAAGGTGGATTCTTCCTTTTCAGCAACTTCGCGTGCGAGAATAAATTCATCTTTTCCATAACCCATTCCAACACACTCATCATAACGAGTAAAATCGCAAAAAGGTGTGTTGCGATGAACAAGGAAGAGTTGAATGCGTTTTTGCTCTTCATCGATCATATCATCAAAGTAATATTTGAGCTGTTTCATAATATATACATTATTTCCACTCTTTGAACTACACCACTTTGAAAAATCACACACTTCGGAAATGTGATTCACATAATATTTATGTTTCATTAATATTTTGTACAGTTTCTGTTGGAACTCTCTTCTATTCTCTTCCTTCTCAACATCCAACTGATAGATCTTCACCACCTTATTTTCCGGAAATTCGCGGCGCCTACACTCCTCCTTCGACGCACCACGCGATATTTCCATTGCGACTCGCTCATCTTCCAATTCAGACTCCGTTGTAATGCGAATCGTAAGTGTCGATCCTTCATAATTTGCGCAAAGTTTGAAAACATCTTCAAAAAGAGGATCTTTCGCATCTTCGTCCATTTTACAAATCTTTTCATATACACTCTTCAAATTATACTTCATCCCATGCGACGCATCAAACGCAATATGATTGATATTCACATTTGAAATGAAATTGTTGTATGTATTGGAGCGATAATTCGTCGCATCATCCACATTCTTCAAATACTTACCAATCTCATTTGGATCCGTATAAACGAGTTTTCCATCACGAGTAAACCAACACGTAATGTCGGCCGTGAGATCAAACTCACCTTCTCCACTCTCATTTTTGCGCTTCGAAACACTATATTCGAATTTCTTTAACAAAGCCGCAAGAGCACGAAGAAATGTATCCTTCTTATGCTCATCCTCCTTCTTCATCGATAAGATGATATTTTTACTTGCCATTTTGATAACAAATCAAATATATGAAACTATATTTCATATATTCATATATCCTTTAAGTTCATTTCGATTGATATAGAAGAGAGTAAGATCATTACAAAACAAAAGAAAAGAAATAAAAAATATAGAAGATAAAGATAGTGAATAGGGTATTTCCATTATAGAATATAGAATATGTCTGAAAATAAAAACCGTTTAAATGTTTTATACAACAACCAAATATCATCCTCTTCCACGCTTCCCGTGTATACATACTGTGGTTTAGATGGAAGTACAGGTTATACTGGATACACAGGGTACACGGGTCCACAAGGCATTCCAGGTTGGGCAACGGAAACAGGAGCTACGGGGCCGACGGGGCCTGCGGGTCCTATGGGTTGTCGCGGTCTTATCGGCTATACGGGATATACGGGCTATACAGGATATACGGGTTATACCGGCTATACGGGTGCTCGTGGGCCCCGTGGAGAGGCGATTTATATGGAAGAGCGTGCGTTGAAGAACTTCTTTGGGTTAAAGAAGATGATTATTCCGGAGTATTGTGAAAAGGGGCACACAAGCAGTGATTTTGCGATTTCAGTAAATAAATATTATGATCCTTGTGCGCATGCACATGATCACCTTGAATCTGTACCATTTGATACATTCTACTTATATCCGGGAACGCGTGAAAATAATACGCGCATTGAGCCGAATTTGGTAAATGATTATAAAGTGAAGTATTATAAAAATCGCGACCATCATGATGCCCCACCTGCTCCTTTCCCGACACATTACATTCCCGCCGGCATCTCTACACCAGTGGGATATGAGAGCGTTGTGGGAAAGCGTGTTGTGGGGATCAAGTTGACGAAGTTGGCATGGAATATATTTCAAACGAAACCGATTATCAAAATGCCGGATATTTGTGCGCATGATCCGGCGATTCAGGCACATAATCAAACGTTATTGGAGGAGAATATGAAGACGCTCTTTTGTGAGAAGAATCCGTATATTTTGGGTATGGTTCAGAAGGGTTGCGATGTATACTATCCATTTGTAAATCTTGATCTAAATATTGAGTTTCATAGTCAACGCAATATTAACTTCGCATCCAAGATTGTGATGGATCATATGAATCCAAATGTTCCGTATTTCGATTTATGTGAACCCGTATGGTATGCGAATAATACATGCCATAGTGTAAATGTGCCGATCAAGATTGACAAGGTGAATGGGGCGATTCATTTAAATCGCGAAATCCGTTTTGATCCATGTATTGAGAATGATAGTATGAGTATGTGTGTGAAAGTAAGTGTGCCAACGGAGACGAAGTGTGCGTTGGAAGGTGTGGATCTTTATGGAAATCGCAATTTTGGCACAATTTACTTCTCGAACTTTTCTGTATCGATCGTTTCGGAAGTGATTTATGAAGAGCACGTTCTTTAATTCTCCGCCAAAGATCCCAGATTTGTGCGTTCACCTTTTTTACAAATCCGTCGGATCCTTTCACTCTTTTCACATATATGTTGATTTTTATTTTTATTTTTATTTCTATTTTCATTTCTATTTCTATTTTGATTGGGTATCAAAATATGATTTTGCGCATCATACGCATTTATTAGTTGAACAAAGATCTTTGAAAAATCAACCAAAATCACATAACTCTTCTGTATTTCGGATGAAGTACAAGAAGGAGAGGAAGAAGAAGAGCATATTGTTTCATACGCTTTAAAAATACATAAAAGATCGATCTCTTTGGAGCATTCGAGGGACATGAATTGGGCAAAGGTGAGAATTTGTGAAAAGATCTTCTCGTCTTGCGTCTTCTCCGTACTTCCACGATTCAGACGAACTCCCGGTATTCCAACATAATCAATCGCAACTTGTGCCACAATACGCGCGGTACCCATCATATATTGTTGAACCCCTTTATTCATATTTGGGATTTGTATATTTTCGGGGAATTGTGATGTGCATCTTTTCAGCTTTGAAAGTACGTCCCGGAATGTGCTATTTTGAACAAAGATGAGTGTATATAAAAGTGTGTATTTCACAAGATTCTCATCCAAAAAGAGCACATATGGCATCGCATCTTCCGAACGATATAAGATACGATAGATCATTTCAAGTTGAGAATAGGATAGATGAACGATTCCGTAGGATGCGATTTGTAATACTGTTTTATAAGGAAGTGAAATGGAATGCGTGCGATCTTGATAAAAAGAAACATATGTCGGTTCCATATCATCATCCGTGCCATAAACAAGTGATATTTTACGAGGATTCTCCATCCCGACGGCGCGGAAGATGGTTGATGTAATTTGGCTTTTTGTATGGCCTAAGAAGAAGGTGAATAGATTGTGTAATGTGGGATCTACGCGATTCATCACATTTTTATTTGAGTTTTTTCGTATATTTATGGTTTTTTGCCCATTCATATTTCCACTCTTTGCTTTGGCAATGGAGAAGTAAACGTTTGCCGTCATATTTGAAATACCAAATGTGTGTTGAATATAATCCAACATTTCGGGTGAGTATAATCCGAGTGAGTGTTTGGCATGTACGGAGAGTATATGATCGATATCTTGAACTTCGCGAATTTGAGAAATCAAACCTTCTTTCTTTTGAATCAATGAGAATGAATCATAATCATTTCCAAAGAATTCATCCAATTTGGGATAATATTTGACCACAGATACATTTGGCAAAAATCCACCTGTAGCCATAGCACCTGGCACAAATCGTACATATATACCAGGAATGCGCATATCATCATTTGGCACCGCATAAAGAAGTGCCAAAATAATCGCTTTCCAACGTACATTTTCATCCGCATTTGCAGAGTTATGGAGTTGGCTCATTACCTTTTCATAAATATAGCGAAAAACATCTACTCTACGCGCATTTCTACCGGAAGTATTTGCAAAATTAAAGATACCAAAGAGAGATGCTCCGATATCTTTACTTGATCGTGATATAAGCGCATTGCGATTTGTGCGATTTAGACCAATACGTACAAAGAGTGAATTTATATTTTTATTTACATTCCCATTTCCATTTCCATTTCCACCATGATTTATATAAAATTGGGAAATAAATGAAAGTTGTTTCATGGTATAAAATGGATAGATGGATGTTAAACGATCAAAGAGTGATTGTGTGATACGAACTTCCTGATTTCCTTTCTTAAATAAAATCATATTTTCTTCAATCTCTACACTCCGAGATCCTTCATTTGTACATTGCCCATGTCCTAAAAAATAGATATATGCGATCTTTTGATAAATGGGTAGATCACTATCTTTCAAATTACGATAACTTTTATTATTTCCATCGAATAGAGAACCCTTTTGAGTACAATTATATGAAACCATCTTCCTCTAATAAAGATGAAGAAAAAGAATATTTCCGCAAACGCTTTTTCTTTTTAAAAAGGGTTTGAATATAAAGAACTTTTAACAGAAAAGATATATATATTCATTTTTAATTTAAAAAATGGAATCAAAGATATATAAAAAGAAGAATGATCTTAACATATATATGTTGAATCAATATGTGGAGAAAGATCCAGAGCTTCTAAAACTTTGTGAGCAAGAGAAGGCGCAAGCAGAGGCTCAAGCCGAAGCGGAGGCAAAGAAGAAGCAAATACCAAAGGCGAAGGATATATTGATAAAGAAAGGTGTGCTTCCTACAAAAGAGGAGGTAATTCAGCTATGTATTCATGGTCATATTCATAAGATCACGCAAATTGAGAAGTCTTACTTTACGAAAGCGCTTCGGGAAGAGTTGATTACAACGATGAAGGCGAAGATCGATGATATTAAGAAGTGGATCACTGAGCCGGAAAATGCGGAAAAGGTGGATTACTTTCGTCATCGTAAAAGCGGAATCTTCAAGATTATTCAATATTTCCGAAATATGGATTAAAAGTACTTAATACCCATCACTCCATTATAATTTTGGATAAACATATCACCCGCATCACCTGGTTCAACCTTTTCGATGAAGTATACGGCAAAGTTGAATGCGTCATGATCAATCCATGAGCGCAACTTTTCATACTTCTCTTTTTGAATGAAGAGTTCTTTGAGTGCGTATGATTCGATCGCATCTTTGATTTCAAATTTAAGTTTACCAAATACAAAAAGATCCATCTTCTTCTCATGTTTCAGATCTTCAAGTCGTTCTTGAAGAATCCGATGATTCTCCTTCATCTCTTCCCGTTTCATTATTTCACATAGCTCATATCTACCATAATTCTCCTTCTCCAAAAATATCGCATCATTTCCCGATAATGCGGGAATACCCTTCGGCAATCCCCCATAAACCACAATTTTTCCTTTATATCCACATGTTTTGCGAATATATTCGAGTGGGTTCTTTTGGCCACACACTTCTTTCTCTTTATGTTCATTATACATTTTGATGGTGGTTCCACTTTTGATGGCGTAGTAGAATGTAAAGTTGTCAAAGAGATCACGAAAGTGATCGATTTTAAATTGAACGTCGCAATAGAGCATATAATCGCGGAGTTTATACTCTTCAATCACGGCGCATTCACGTTTATTCAATCGATATTCGTAGATATTCTCTCCATAAATAAAGAAGAGAACGCATAATTTCTGCTCTTCTTCTTCTGCCAAACTTTCGATATGTTTCTTCAACAAATAGTAGTGATTGCTCAATTTATTCCGCTTGATCGGGTTTTCGATCTTCTTTGCCTTTGAAAGGAGATCGTCGCATGTGGTGATGATCGTTTCAATCGACTTTTTGTAAAAGAATATCGAAAGAGCTGATTCAGAAGAATCATATGTAATTTGTTCCAACTTGCGAAAATCATCCATGAGCATCTTTCGTCTTCTTATTTACTCTTTTTACTTTCGCATCTCTTTATAATCAAAATAAAAGATCACTTTTTATTTTGATATATATGATTATTACTCTTCTCTTATTTTTAGAGTGATTGAAAACGAAGATCGGATTTATCAAATCCGCTCACTTGTTGCTGTTGCTCACCCGATGAGATCAAGATACCCGTTTTGCGAGGATCCGTATCCAAACAACTCATCGTCGAGCTATTGATTTGGCACACTTTGGCGAATTCACTTCCCGGTTTGCTCGTTTGATTACAATTGCGATGCTCCATCTTATCTTCAATATACATATCATTTACACGCATCAAATGAAGACCATTTTGAATCAAAAATTCACGATACTCATTTGAACCGCTTATTTTATTATTATGGGCGATCATACTATCCACATAACAAGCAGGGCGATAATCCGTAAATGAACGGCCATCATTCATAATCGCAGGTGATGTTTTAAATTTATTATTTACCGTGCGGTTCATTGTTAAAGATGACTCTCTCTATTAAAGAGAAATATTTTATTTCGAAACCTTCCAATACTTCACTCCCTTCTTATTCAACGCAACCACATACATACGTTTATCTCCTCCACGCTCCACATGTCCCTCCTCAAAATTGGAAGCCGCTTGAATCGGCTTCTTTCCTAAATCTACCTCCTCCATCAGAATGATCTTACTCTCCTCTTCCACTGGTTTTACCTCCTCCACCGCTTCTACCTCATGAACTTCCTCTTCCACCTCTTCCTCATGAACTTCCTCTTCTACCTCTTCTACCTCTTCCTCATGTGATGTCTCTTCTTCATCCTCAGATACCGTTTCATAAGACTCTTCTTCCACATGATCGGATTCCTCTTCACCCGATGCCTCCTCTTCACCTGATTCGTCTTCCTCTGATTCGTCTTCATCAGATGCCTCTTCCTCTGATTCCTCTTCATCAGATGCCTCTTCCTCTGATTCCTCTTCATCCGAAGATTCATACTCGGTTTCCTCTTCTTCTTCGCCACTTCGCATAAAATCGGAGATGTTAAATCCGTTCATATTTCCCATAAGATGTTCCAGAATATTCTGTTGGCTCATTTTGGAAACACTCTTCTTGGGAGATTGAGGTTGATCGAAGCTCTCAAGCTCCTCAATCTTCTTTGAAGATTGATCAAACCCTTCGCGTAAGGCGTTCATATCACTTTGTAAAATGGATATTTCATTCTTATTCTTCTTTGTTTCGTTCCATAAGTAATACATCACAATGATCACAATGATCAAGAGTATGACAAGAATTCCAAACATATAATTTGAGAGCATATTTACATCCATTTTTGATATCTAAAATAAACCTATATATTTCATATATAATATAAACGAATCATTCACTTCTTACTCCTTCTCTTTCCTTTGCCACGCGTTTTTTCTTCTTCTTCCACTTTAACCTCTTCTGTTTTGACTTCTTCCACTTTAACCTCTTCTGTTTTGATCTCTTCAGTTTTGACTTCTTCCACTTTAACCTCTTCTGTTTTGACTTCTTCATTTTTAACCTCTTCTGTTTTGATCTCTTCTGTTTTGACTTCTTCATTTTTAACCTCTTCTGTTTTGATCTCTTCTGTTTTGACTTCTTCATTTTTAACCTCTACTTCTTCCACTTTCACTTCTTCTCTTTTCAACTCAACATGGATCTGTTTGCGAATAGCAAGTGCGTCTTGAATGAGATCTTCATCGAATCCGTTATTCCTTAATAATTCGAGTGCGATATATGTACGCGACACTCCGCTCTTCAACTGATAATTAAAGATAATCTCTTCTGTTTCCGGATTGCGATCAATCTCAAAGTGATAATTTTTGATATTCGTTGTATGTTTCTCTAAATGTTCCAAATCGCTATAATGCGTTGTTGTCATTGATATCGTATTTGGGAAAGAGGCGATCTTCTTTAAGATAGCATATGCCCCTGAGAAGCCTTCCATATAGTTGGTGCTTGAAAAGATCTCATCGAGTACAATAAAACTGAAATGATCTTCGCGCATCTTCTTTAACTTATCAATATAGAGTTTGCTTCGAATCATCTCCGCCTCAAAGAGGGATGCCACACCCTTTGCGTCCGGTATTTGTAAATACGTTTCGATCATCTTAAATGGCGTCATCACAAAGCGCGACGCCGAAGAGATGCCTAAGGTTTGACTCATCAGAATGTTGACGATCACCGCTTTGATAAATGTTGATTTACCCGCGGCATTCGGCCCCGTGATCAAGATATGATTCTTTCCAATATTTAATGAATTGAGTTTCGTATCTTTGATCAAATATGGATGCCAAATCGACTCAAATGAAATATGAGGTACTACCGACTTATTATCCTTATCCATATCCACACTCATAAATTCTGTAAAGGAGTATGGATTTGTCGGTGAACTCGATGCGATGATTTTGCTCAATGAGTGGTATGCGTCAAACATGCCAACAAAGTGGAAGAGGTGAATGAAATCATGTTTGATTTGGTTAAAGTGGCGGTAAGTGTACAAGATCCGCCCTTTGTGATTAAAGAGCGATGGTTCACTCTCAAAGATGGAGTGATCAAAGAGTTGATAGTATGTTTGAATCCACTTGTCGCACTTTTCAAGAGAGATCATAATCGTCGCATCAAAATGTTGATCTAAATGATGCTTCTTTGAATATTCGATCAATTGATACATTTTCTGAATATATGACTTCATATAATTAAGTCGCACATGAATCGTATCAATGATCTTGTTTGTGTTCCGCGCGTTCTGAATCGAATAGTATATATTTTGGAAGTATAAGAAGACATAAAGCGCCTTTGTACATAAATTCGCAATCACCGCTTTCGTAGGATTCTTAAAAAGGAGCTTAAAGGAATCCGCGCCAAAAATGATCTTCATAAAAAGCTGATAGATCATTGATGTATTCAGCTTAATCCCCGTTTTTCGTTGAAACCAAAAGAAGAGGATGATGGGTAGTATAAGAGAGATGAGTGGGGTGATGACGGTAAGCGCCGGTGCGATAAAGATCTTATAAATATTGGTAATTAAGAGCGCTTTCTCATTTCCATTTAAAATGCCATTCACGTCGACAATGGGTATGAAATCATAATTGAAGTATAAGAAATCATTCATCATATCGATGTGATGCATATTCTTCTCATTATAAAACCATAACATTTCCTTCTCAATCGACTTCATGGAATGAATGAATCCGCGAATCTGTGGCGCGTGCTTACCGATCATTTGAATCATCTTTTGCCGCTCTTCTAAGATGGATACGTCGCAAATGGGATGAAGAATGAGCTCTTTTAGGATGACGCGGCCACTTTGGGTTTCGCATTGATCGAGTACAGAGAAGATGCTCTTCGATTCATTTCCATAATGATCGGAAAGGAGTTCAATATCTTGAAATACATAATCATTTAACTGTACTTTTTGCGCATTTGTTAAGTGATGAATGCGCGAATGTCGATTCACATTCATTAAACTATTCAACGATTCATATAAGATCTGCTCATCCAAATGTTTATTCATCAAAAACATACGTTCCGAAACGTTCAGTTCATGATCATGCTTTGTGTCAACCGTTTCATCTACCGCTTCGGAAGATGCCATGAATGATTCAATCAAAGATGCCATCTTTTTTTCTATTCTTCTTTCTTTAAAATCTCTTTATATTGATAAATAAAATGAATATTGATTTATCAATAAGGATGAAAAAAAAGTGGTAGATAAAACGCGAATTTTATTATATCTTTTTATAATAGATAATCGATCATATTTTTACAAATCAAAAATGGCACTTTATGAGGTTCATTTGGACGTAGAAGAAGAGTATAAGGAGACAATACGGTCGATTTATAAGTTTTTAGTGATATTGATTGTATTCCACATTTTGTGTTCACTCTCCTATAATGGATCGAAACCTATCCTCTTTGGTTTAACACGTGAGCTCTTTAATGATGATTTTATGAATCTGCTCTTTATCGGTATGATTAGCATTATCGCATATCACTTCGTTTCGGAGAAGCTCCTCAAATTCATATAAGAGAAGGAATAAAAAATATCATCAAATAGTAGTACAATTTTTAAAGAATGGATTTAAATAAACCACATTCAAAAACAAAAGTAAAGAGTATGAGTAAATCAAAAACAAATGCGAAATCAAAATCAAAATCAAAATCAAATCTAAAAAGCGTGAGTAAATCAAAAACAAAATCAAATGCGAAAACAAAATCAAAATCAAATCTAAAAAGTGTGAGTAAATCAAAAGTAAAAGTGCCGATTGTGATCAGTCGCGAGCATGGTGAATTGGATCAAGTGTATCATATGCGTCGTGCTTTTATCGAATCCGTTTTAAAGAAGAGTAGTAGTAATGATCTTCCTATGCCATATGTAAATACATTATCATATGTCCATGTGTATAAAAAATTATATCATTATGTATATCCGGCAGAAATTGAAAAGAAGCTTAGTGATTTACTTGCGTAGATTTTTGATCACGTCTGAAATATCTTTTCCATTACACTTCTTATTGAGAAGAATATAAATAATGAAATAGTAAACCAAATAAATGCCACTGAAGAAGAACGCAAAGAGCGTGATCACAAGGCGGGTTGCGGGTGTTTCATTATAATTACAACTATATGCGAGATATGCGGTACCAATCCCAATCAGAAGAGAGAGGATGATCCATGAAGTGGGGATGCGGTG
>JACCDW010325258.1_pt1 | contig 16044 bp, 12 predicted proteins | sample 7449781 | NCBI WGS metagenome assembly JACCDW01 (sample SAMN15323449, study PRJNA562643) | freshwater metagenome | isolation source: river surface water | place: USA:Blue River Watershed | collected 2017-08-18
CTATTTTAGCGATGCAACATTATAAAACATTTAGAGAACGGTTAAAAGATTTCCCTTGTAATGTTGAATACATCAATCGTTTTAGATCGAATAAAGAAATAAAAGAGATTTTACAAAAAACAACGGAAGGAAAAATAGATATCTTAATAGGTACACATCGTATTGTAAGTAAAGATGTAAAGTTCAAAGATTTGGGATTGATGATTATTGATGAGGAACAGAAATTTGGTGTAAGCACTAAAGAAAAATTAAAGCAGTTCCGTGCAAACATCGATACCTTAACGCTAACGGCAACACCTATTCCAAGAACATTACATTTCTCATTAATGGGTGCTCGCGATTTATCCATCATTAATACTCCACCACCCAACCGACAACCAGTAACAACCGAGTTGCATGTATTTAACGAGAAACTCATTAAAGAAGCCATCGAATTTGAAGTGGAACGTGGTGGGCAAGTTTTCTTTATTCACAACCGAGTACAAGACATTGCCAACGTTGCGGGCATGATTCAAAAAATTTGTCCGGGTGTACGTGTAGGTATTGGGCACGGACAATTAGAAGGCGACGCCTTAGAAGATGTAATGCTCAAATTTATGTCGGGTGAGTACGATGTATTAGTAGCCACCACCATTATCGAATCGGGATTAGACATATCAAACGCTAATACTATATTTATTAATAACGCTCAAAATTTTGGATTGAGTGATATGCACCAAATGCGTGGACGTGTAGGGCGTTCGAACAAAAAAGCATTTTGTTATTTATTAAGTCCACCACTTTCGGTACTTACACCAGAGGCACGTAAACGATTGAGCGCTATTGAAGAATTTTCTGATTTAGGCAGCGGTTTCCAAGTAGCCATGCGCGATTTGGATATCCGTGGTGCAGGTAATTTATTAGGTGCAGAGCAGAGCGGATTTATTGCCGAAATAGGATTTGAATTGTATCATAAAATTTTAGACGAGGCCATACAAGAATTAAAAGATGATGAGTTTAAAGATTTGTTTAAAGATCAACCGCCGCCGCCACATGTAAGCTTCTGTCAAATAGATACCGATCAAGAGTTGCTCATACCCGATGAGTATGTAACAAACATTGCCGAGCGATTAAATTTATATACGGAGTTAAATAAAATAGAAAGCGAAGAAAATTTAAAATCCTTCGAATTACAATTGCAAGATCGTTTTGGGCCGGTACCAAAACAAGTACGAGAATTATTAAATGCAATGCGTTTACAATGGTTGGCAAAAGAAATAGGCTTTGAAAAACTAAGTCTAAAGAGCAATGTGCTCAGAGGAAATTTTCCATCGAATCCACATTCAGGGTTTTATGAATCAGAAACTTTTCATGCCATTTTAAACTTTGTACAACGTAATCCGCGTGGAGTAAAAATGAAAGAAGGAAAAACCAGTTTGCTTATGATTTTTGATCAAGTAAATTCAGTGGCACATGCCATTGCATTGCTTACAGAAATGGCAGGCAAACAAAATCTACAAGAAGCATGAGTTTAAATTTAGATATCAAAAAAATAAACGAAGATTGGAAAAATCTTTGTGCAAAAATTCAAACCGAGTTCGACACAGATGAACCCGATGTAAAAGTGTTTTTGTTTTTAATCGGTGTACAAGAGTTAGGACAAGGACCAAAAAAATTCTCTAAACGTCAGAAAGAAGAACTTATGCACATTGCAAACTGTCGTTTATTAAGTGAGATGGGGTATTATGAATTAGTGGGCCTCGACCAAGATGGTTGGCCTCATTGGAAAGCAGCCAATACCATCCCAGCCTTCACCGTATTAGAACAAGAGTATTTATTAAAGAAACTTATTGTCGGTTATTTTGATGAAATAGGATTATAAATAATTACTCCACCACAAACCTCTCTACTTTAGAATATTTTCCGCTAAGTATTCTGAAATAATACAAACCTGGCAATAATTTCAAGTCGTACGATTTTGTAAAGGTGCTTCCGTTTATTTTTACTTGCTCAGTAAACACTTCTTGCCCTAGTACATTAACTATACTTGTTGTTAATGCTGATGGTACTAAATTGTTGGCATTTACAGAAAAGCTTCCATTGTTTTTATTAGGATATAACTTAAACTGAATGTTGGCTAATGGATTCTTTTGTACGCCAACATTTACATCTGCTAAATCACTCATCCAAATACCGCGACCAAAAGTAGCAGCAAAAATTTTATTCGAATCGGCATGAATTTCTAATTCACTCACAATTACATTAGGTAATAAATTACTAAAGAGCTCCCAAGTAGTTTGACCATCGTAAGTATAAAATACTCCAGCATCGGTACCAATATAAACAATGTTGTTTGCTGAACCTTTTTGTAAAACCACTGTATTTACAGGTATGTTCGGTAGGTTATAACTTATGTTCGTCCAGGTTGCACCTGCGTTGGTTGTTTTATACACTTTTGCTCCAGAGGCAAAACCACTAAACACAGCCCAAGCAGTTTGTGGGTTCACATCGCTCACTGCAATATAGGTACAATACAAAGAGTCGGGTAAACCTTGTGTTCTGTTTGCCCACGATTGTCCTCCGTTAGTAGTAACGTAAAACTTCATGGGTTCATTTTGTTGATGGTTTACACGCTTCGCTACGTAAATATAATCGGAGTTGCTGTCCGATAAATCAAAAGCAGAAATAACAGCTCCCACACCGTTACCCATTTTAGAAAAGTTTGAAATTGCTACCGATGTACTTCCTTCATCGTCGGAAAAATGCATGTTTTCAAATCCGGCATACATATTCATCGGATTTCCTTTTTCTAATTTAAATGGAGTGGTCCACTCACTATTTTCAGAACCACCAATGCCTATAAAATCAAACGTTAAACCTCCATCGTACGAACGTACTAAATATCCAAACTGCGCAGAACCATATAATGTTAATTTATCGGTAGGATGTAAAATACATTCCATCCCATCGCCACCAATCATGTTCACCCATTGATTATTGTTTTTATAATACGTTGAATTGTCTTGTGCTCCAGCAATAACATCACCAAAACTTTCGCGCAAGCCCAATCTATAAAACGAAGTAATTTGCATACCACTTAAAAATCTCCAACGAGTTGGCCATTTATAATTAGGGTCGCTGTTTGCAGAAGTCCAAGAACCTATGATAGGATTATCCGTACGATACAATCCTCCATCATTTGCTACGTAATAAGCACTGTTTAATTTATTATAGGCAAATTGATGTTGGTCGGCATGTAAGTATTCACCATAATAAGGTAACCAATACGACATTCCATCCCATGTTGCACCACCATCGGCAGTACCCCACATGTTTATTCCTCCAACATATACTTTATCTCTATTCAATCCATCACAAACAATGGCTAAGTCGTAGGTACCTTGTCCTCCGCCACCGCCAATAGTATTATCCCAACCCAACAAATTGTAACCGGTATTGTCATATCGTTTTGTCCAAGTAACACCCGCGTTGGTGCTTCTATAAAAACCTTCGAAACCTCTGTCCAATCCACAAGTAATGGCATATACATAATTAGTATCTACACTAGATACCGCGAGCTCCACACGTTGTGCATTTTTAGCAGGTACGCCTGAACTTAAACTAGTCCACGTTTCGCCAAAATTGGTCGATTTAATAATACCAGCATTGCCTTCATTTAAGGAAAGTACGAAGCCTGTGCTTGCATAAATGGTATTGGCATTCGCAGGATTTTGCTCGATGTCCCAAATAATATTACTATTTTTGTTAGTCCAAGTAGTTCCTCCATTGTACGATTTCCAAATACCCGAGATACCTGCTGCCACAAGCTCCTGTGGGTTTGATGGATTGATATACACTCTACGTATTAAGGATTCATCGAGTGTATTCAAACTTAAATTTAAACCGGTAGGATTCCATGTTACACCTCCATCGGTTGTTTTGTATATTCCAATACCATAATGCGTATGACGTTTTCTTCCATCTGTTTTTAATGCTACACCTAAATACGCATAATCGCCAACCGATATATACATGGTATTTGGGTTGGTAGGATCAATGGCAATATCACTTATTCTGATGATGGGTAGATTGTCGGTTAAAGGAATCCATGATTGTCCGGAATTGGTGCTTTTCCAAACACCCCCTTGCGCAACACCCACAAACAAAGTGGAAGAATCGGTGGGATGAAAGGCTACACAATTGATACGACCCATACCGTGTGATGTAATGGCATCAACCGAAGGAGGTAATTCGTTCGGACCAACGGGAATCCAATTGCTTCCACTGCCTCTTGATGCGGTATTTTTTAAGGTGTTTATTTTTTCTACTTCTTTTAAGAAAAGACCTTCATCGGGTAAGCTACCATCGCCATTTAAACGTTGCTCTACATGCGACTCCCAACGTTTGTACCATTTCCAACCCTTAGTGCTTTTAAGGTTTGTATTTTGGCGATATTCGTCGAACTCACGTTGTAAATCTACAAAGCCAGTTGGTTTTTGAGGTGCAGCTTGTTTAAATATTTGCGTAAAAGCCAAACTTGGCATGATGATGAATATTAATAGCGCTTTTTTCATGTGTTTATTTTTCCGTTGAATTTTATAAATTTAACAATTCTAATGCCATAAATTAAAAGAGTGAACAAAGAATTAATTCGACATAACATTTTAAGCCAACGAGAAAGCTTAAGTCACGAACACACTTGTGCATTATTACAAAGTGTAATTGATCAATTAGGGGCTTTCGATTTTACAACTATTCGAACGATACATATTTATTTACCCATTAAAACAAAAAACGAAATTGACACCTTTCCTGTCATACGCTTTTTAAAACTCATCAAACCAGATATGCGTATTGTAATTCCGCGTAGCAATTTAAAAACTTTTGAAATGCAAAATGTAGTTTATGATGGACGCACTATTTTATCGGAAAACAACTATGGCATCTGGGAACCGGTGAATGGGGAGGTGGTTCCTTACGAAGAAATCGACATGGTGGTTTGTCCCTTGCTAACTTTCGACAGACGTGGATATAGAGTAGGTTATGGAAAAGGATTTTACGATCGTTTTTTAATTCAATGCAGAAAAGATGTTATAAAATTTGGGTTAAGTTATTTCGAACCGATTAAAAACATTGATGATGTAGATAGTCATGATGTGAAACTGAATTATGCCATCAGCCCAAGTAAACTCTGGAAGTTTGAATAGACATCATAAAAAAACCCACTGAGTTTTCTTCAATGGGTTCATCAGTATAAATACTTTTATTATTGTTTAATACGCTCTACGTATTCACCAGTACGTGTATCAACTTTCACTTTATCGCCTTCGTTAATAAACAAAGGAACACGAATTTCTGCACCGTTTGAAACCGTTGCTGCTTTTGTTACGTTCGTTGCCGTATCGCCTTTCACAGCAGGTTCGGTATAGGTTATTTCTAACTCTACATGTGTAGGTGCCGAAGCCATAATTGGCTCATCACTTTCGAAAGCAATAATTAAATTCATTCCTTCAGAAATAAATTTAGCCGATGGGCCAAATAAAAATTTAGGAATATTGAATTGCTCATACGTTTCGTTATCCATTACTACAAAGAAATCACCATCGTCATATAAATATTGATAATCTTTTGTTTCTACTCTGCAAATTTCCACCTCTTCATCGGTACGGAAACGGTATTCTACTAACTTACCTGATTTTACGTTACGCATTCTTGCTTGGTAAAATGCACGTAAGTTCCCTGGTGTACGGTGAATAAATTCTTCAACACTTACCAACTCACCGTTGAAACGTAAAACGTTTCCTTGTTTAACATCAGATGCTTTTGCCATATTATTTGTTTATTATTTTAATTGCTAAAGGTTTGCAAAGATAATAATTTTATCAATTAGCACTATTTATAATCTAAGATTGATAAGTGTGAAGTGCATTTTTCGTACTCATATTCTTGATTAGAACAAACGATGAGGGTTCTATCGCCCAAATAGTGTTCTAACAATTGATTGTACCAGGCGATGCCCTGTTTATCAAGGTTTGAGCAAGGTTCATCCAATAGTATACAAGGCACATCAGACAAAACAGCTAAGAGTAATTTTGTACGTTGTTTCATACCCGATGAAAAATAGCGTATTTCTTTTTGTGCCGATGATGCTAAGCCCAACATTTCTAGGAGCTGTTCATCACTAAAATTGTTGTACCTTTTTTTGAAAGAAAAATGAAACTCGATCATCTCAGTGAGTGTCATCTCTTCTATTAATTCTAAGTAAGGCGATGCGAGGCTTATATACTCAAACGTATGCTCAACGGGAATTTTCTGCGAATGCTGAGTATAAGTTATCTCACCTTCAGTTGGGGTAAGTAGGCCAGAAACAATTTGTAATAGTGTTGACTTACCGGAACCATTATTTCCTAAAATGGCAAGACGTGTACCGTACGGAATGTTTACATTGATGTTTTTAAACACCCATTCGCGGTTAAACTTTTTAGCAATTTTATGAAGCTGAATGTGCATTAATCGCGAGAGTAACCTTTCATAATACCATTAGCAGATGATTGAATGAAGTCTAAAATTCCTGACTTTATTGGACTATCGGCAATTTCAGTTTCAATCATGGGTACAGCATTTGAAATGGAGTAGCCTTTTACATAAAGGATACGATAGATATCTTCTATCTGACGAATTTCATCATCACTAAAACCTCTACGACGTAAACCTACTGAGTTAATACCCACATAAGAAATAGGCTCGCGCGCTGCTTTGGTATAAGGAGGCACATTTTTACGAACGAGTGTTCCACCTGCAATAAAGGTGTGTGCACCAATTCTTAAAAATTGACCGACTGCAGCCATGCCTTCTAAGATGGCATAATCTTCAATGGTTACGTGGCCAGCAAGGTTCACGTTATTAGCCAAAATAATGTTATTACCTAAAATACAATCGTGAGCAACGTGAGCGTAGGCCATTAATAAGCAATTGTTACCAATTTTAGTGGTATGTTTATCGGCGGTACCACGGTTAATGGTAACACATTCACGAATCACAGTTCCATCACCAATTTCTGCTAAGGTATCTTCACCTTTAAACTTAAGGTCTTGAGGAATGGCAGATACTACAGCACCTGGAAATATTTTGCAATTTTTTCCGATCCGAGCACCATCCATAACAGATACATTGGGGCCAATCCAAGTGCCTTCGCCAATTTCTACATTTGCTGAAACAGTAGAAAAGGGTTCAATAGTAACATTGTTGGCTATCTTCGCTTTAGGGTGTATAGAGGCAAGTGGAGATATCATTCTTTAGGTTTAGCTTTTTTTAACAATTTGTGCCATTAATTCTGCTTCCATCACGATTTTGTCGCCAACAAAGGCTATACCTCGCATTTGGCAAATTCCTCTTCTAATTGGAGCAGTTAAATCGCATCTAAATATAATAGTATCTCCCGGAAGTACCTTATCTTTAAAGCGAGCATTTTCAATTTTCATAAAATATGTCCAATAATTCTCTGGATCTGGAACGGTGTTCAATACTAATATCCCTCCCGTTTGCGCCATGGCTTCAACTTGTAAAACCCCAGGCATCACTGGGTTTCCAGGGAAATGACCTTTAAAAAACTCCTCATTCATTGTCACGTTTTTAATCCCTACCACATGCTTTTGTGTAAGCTCTGTTATTTTATCGATTAACAAAAATGGTTGACGATGAGGTAAAATATTCATGATTCCATTAACGTCGTACACTGGTTTAGCGTTCGGGTCGTAAGTTGGAATGTTTTTTTTTGCTTTCTCCTTCTTTATGAGGGCTTTAATTTTCTTAGCAAAGGCAACGTTCGCTGCGTGACCCGGACGTGCCGCCATGATATGCCCTTTTAATGGCATACCAATTAAGGCTAAATCGCCCACTACATCCAATAGTTTATGGCGTGCAGGTTCGTTTTGGTATCGTAATTCTATATTGTTTAAGATTCCCTCTCTCGCCACCGCAATCTTTTCGCGGTTAAATAATTTTGCTAGGTGTTCTAATTCTTCGTCTTCTACAACCTTATCTACTACAACAATGGCATTGTTTAAATCACCACCTTTTATTAGGTTATGCTTTAACAACATTTCCAATTCATGCAAGAAGCAAAAAGTTCTGCATGAAGCTATTTCTTTTTTGAATTCTGAAATAGAAGAGAGTGAAGCATGTTGGCTTCCTAAAACCGGAGAATTATAATCGACCATCACTGTTACGCGATAATCATCAACATATGGCATGGCCGTCATTTCTACATGACGGTCGGTTTCTTCATAATTAATGTTGCTAGGAATTACAAAATATTCGCGATCGGCCTCTTGATGTAATACACCAACTTTTTCAATTTCCTCAATAAATGGCATAGAACTACCGTCCATAATGGGAGCTTCCGGTCCATCGAGCTCAATTAGTACGTTATCAATTTCTAATCCAGCCAAAGCTGCTAAGGTATGTTCTACCGTAGAAACACTAGCACCATTCTTGGTAATGGTAGTCCCTCTCGAAATATCAGTAACATTATCTACGTCCGCATCAATAATAGGAGCGCCTTCTAAATCAATACGTTGAAACTTATAACCGTGGTTCTCTGGAGCAGGTTTGAAGGTCATAGTTACCTTAGAACCAGTGTGTAACCCAACACCTAATACAGTAACAGGGGCTTTTAATGTAGTTTGCTTTACGTTCATTCCTAACCTAATATCCGACAAATGTATCTAGAATGCAGGTTTAAACAAAATCTTTAGAGAGGAAATTAAATGGTTTGTTTTAAATCACGCAGTAATTGCTCCAACTCTTCGACTTTTTTCTCGAGTTCTGGCAATCTTCTGTATACGGCTTGCATTTTTAATGAATCTCTAAATGGCGACACAGGCGTACCGTTCCAGGCTTTATTTTCATCGGTTATCGACTTAGAAATACCCGATTTAGCATTAACCTGAGTGCCTTTGGCAATTTGTATATGGCCAACTACACCCACTTGGCCTCCAATAACACAATTCTCACCAATTCTTGTACTTCCCGAAATACCCGATTGCGAAGCAATAACCGTGTTGTTTCCAACTTCCACATTGTGGGCTATTTGAATTAAATTATCTAGCTTAACTCCTTTTTTGATGACTGTAGATCCAATGGTTGCTCTATCGATGCTTGTATTAGAACCCACTTCCACATCATCTTCTATGATTACATTCCCTATTTGAGCTACTTTCTGGTATGTGCCATCCGACTGTGGAGCAAACCCAAAGCCATCACTACCAATTACAGATCCCGAATGAATAATCACATTTTGTCCGATTACACAATCGGAATAAACTTTAACACCTGCAAACAAGGTTGTGCCATCAGCTACAGTCACATTATCTCCTACATATGCTTGTGGGTAAATTTTAACATTATTGCCAATTTTTACATTATTTCCAATATAAGCAAAGGCTCCAACATAACAATCGGTACCTAAAATAGCGCTTTTACTTATAAAACATGGCTCTTCAATACCGTATTTATTTAGTTTGATGGTATTGTATTTTTCAAGGAGTACAGAAAACGCAGAATAGGCATTCTCCACCCTAATGAGGGTAGAATGTACTGCTTTTTCCAATATTAAGTCTTTGTTTATAATAACTACTGAAGCTTCTGTAGTATATAAATAGGGTTCATATTTAGGATTTGCTAAAAACGACAGTGAGCCCTTTTTACCTTCTTCTATTTTCGCTAATGAATAGACAATTTCGTCGGGATTCCCTTCTAATTCTCCATTGAGTAATACTGAAATTTCTATTGCTTTGAATTGCATTATACAAAAATAAAATTATCCTTCAATGCTGCAAATCTATTCTAGAAATAATGTTACTAAATTGTTAACATTATGGGTGCTTTGGATAGCAGATAAAGTGTTTTTGTACGGTTTTAGAAAGTGCATCTAAGTTCAGTCCATCGGAACTCACAGCTATATCTTGCAAACCTTTATTTTTTGTTAGAATGAAAATCTTCCCACTTTCCGGATTATATGCATTGTTGTTAATGAATCCTGTAAACACAAAATACTTGCTTTCATCATCACTTAGGTTCCATTTAACCTTCCACTCTTTCTGCTTTTCTTCGTATTTCGTAGCAGGTATGGGTTCATTCTCCATTTCAATTGCGTAAAGTCTTCTACTAATCAATTCCTGGCATAAGCTTGCTAAGACCTTATCAGAATGACTTGCCCATACTTTTATAGAAGTATAAATATCATTATCGTCGATGTTAGAAAAGTCATCTAAGAAACGTTCATCACCAATAAAGTCGGCAGTACTTGGGTTATTGCGAAGCAAAAAATCGAAGGAAGGACTTGCGAATAAATGCTCGCCATTCGTAGCTAGGTATTTAGCGCGTTTTAGAATTTGCAACAACAGTTGTTCGGCAGCAATTACCGTTTTGTGAAAATATACTTGCCAATACATCAATCTTCTGGCAATTAAGAATTTCTCAATAGAATAAATACCTTTTTCTTCAATCACCAATTGATCATCCACAACGTAAATCATTTTTAAAATACGATCGAACCCAATGACCCCTTCCGATACACCTGTATAAAAACTATCGCGGTTTAAGTAATCCATACGATCCATATCTAACTGGCTTGATACCAATTGATGCAAGAAACGCTTCGGATATTTATCTTCAAAAATTTCAATGGCTAAACTTAGTTCTCCTTTAAACTCATCGTTTAAGCGTTTCATGAGTAATAAGGAAAGATCTTCGTGTTTAATGCTTGGAACAATGCAATTTTCTAAGGCATGCGAAAAAGGACCATGTCCAATATCATGAAGAAGAATAGCGACGGTAGCAGCCTTTGCTTCATCGTGTGTAATTTCAATACCTTTATTTCGAAGGGTTTCCAAAGCAATACCCATTAAGTGCATCGCACCTAATGCATGGTGAAATCGAGTATGAAGTGCACCTGGGTATACCAAGTGTGTTAATCCTAATTGCTTAATATTTCGCAAGCGTTGAAAATACGGATGCTCAATTAAATCAAATACAATTTCATAAGGCACGCTTACAAAACCATACACAGGGTCGTTAAATATTTTCTTTTTATTCAAAGCACAACAATAAAAGCCACACAAATTTGTTAATTTTAACGGAAACCAAAGATAAAATAAAATATATGCAAGATACAATCATATTGTGGGCCGATGATGAAATAGATTTGCTTAAGCCACATATTCTTTTTTTACAAGATAAAGGCTATAAAGTAATTAGCACCACAAATGGTTCGGATGCCATCGATGTTTTAAAGACTGAAAAGGTGGATGTAGTCTTTCTTGATGAGAATATGCCTGGGTTATCAGGTTTAGAAACCCTACAAGAAATTAAAAAAAATTACATCGATCTTCCCGTTGTACTCATCACCAAAAATGAAGAAGAATATTTAATGGAAGATGCGATTGGGAGTAAAATTGCCGACTACCTGATTAAACCTGTGAATCCTAAACAGATATTACTTACACTCAAAAAAATACTCGACAATAAACGATTAGTATCTGAAAAAACGAATTCAGCCTATCAACAAGAATTTAGGAATTTAGGAATTGCACTGAACGATGTTTCCAGCATTGATGAGTGGAAAGAAGTATATAGAAAATTAGTGTTTTGGGAGTTAGAGCTCGAAAAATTACAAGATACCGGTATGCATGAAATTCTTACGCAACAGAAACAAGAAGCCAATGCCTTGTTTTCAAAGTTCGTAGATAAAAATTATTTGCGTTGGTTAAAGGAACCCGATAGAGCTCCTTTGCAGTCGCATCAATTAATGAAACAAAAAGTGTTTCCTCAATTATCTGATAATATTCCAACCTTTTTCATCCTCATCGATAATTTACGATACGATCAATGGAAAGTATTGATGCCCATGATTAATGAGCATTTTCGTTTAGAGGAGGAAGAAATTTACACCAGTATTTTACCTACTGCTACTCAATATGCTCGTAATGCTATCTTCTCCGGATTACTACCATCAGAAATGGAAAAACAGCATCCGAAATTATGGAAAAATGACGAAGACGAAGGTGGGAAAAATTTACATGAAGAAGAGTTTTTACTAGCACAAATTGCACGACTACGTAAAAACATTAAATGTTCTTATGTAAAAGTAGTAAACAACGAAGAAGGAAAAAACCTAGTGGATAGCATACATCAGAAATTCCAAAACAACTTGAATGTGATTGTATATAATTTTGTAGATATGCTCTCGCATGCACGTACCGAAATGGAAATTATTAGAGAACTTGCTCCCGATGAGCGTGCGTACCGATCGCTCACCCAATCGTGGTTTGAGCACTCACCTTTATTAGAAGCCATCATTAAAATAGCACAAAAGCCATCGCGATTAATTATTACAACCGACCACGGAACGGTGCGAGTGAAAACACCAAGTAAAGTAATTGGCGATCGTACGGTGAATTCGAACTTGCGTTATAAACAAGGTAAAAACTTAAACTATAATAACAAAGAAGTATTAGAAATTAAAAATCCTACCGACGGATTTTTACCTAGAGTAAATGTGAGCCAAACTTTCATATTTGCTAAAGAAGATTACTACTTTGTTTATCCAAATAATTATAACCATTTCGTAAACTTCTTTAACAATACGTTTCAACATGGAGGCATTTCACTAGAAGAAATGCTTATTCCTTATGTTGTCTATAGCAGCAAAGTTTAAAACCTAAAGTTCATTGAAACCATGTAATTTCTTCCAGCCTGAGGATAATAGAAATTATAATTGTTTTCTACTCCACTTTCAATTAAACTATATGTGTAACCATTTGGTTCGTACATGGTATTGAATACATTGTTTACTTTAATGGTTAAGGTAAATGATGGTATGTATTTTTTAACACGAAGGTTGTAATCAATAAACAAATCGTTCACAAAAAACGGATTAATCTTACGTAAGTCGTTAGATGTATTATCTAAATACTGTTTTCCTACATATTTTGATTCTAAACTAAGAAATAAATTTTGATAAACTTTATAACGAATTCTAGAACCTGCTACAATATTTGGTGAGAAAGAAATATCAGTATTTTTATGTTCTCTCAACACAACACCTACATAGTTATAATCTGCATCGTATGCATAAATTGATTCTGTAAATCGTTCGATTTTATTTCTACTTAAGGCAACATTAGCCGAAACACTAAGTTTTGTAGTATACGTATAAGTACCACTAAATTCAACACCTGCTCTATAACTCTTCGGTGTATTTGTGCGTAAATATTCACCTACATTGTTTACTTCTCCAGTTAACACTAATTGATTTTTATAATCCATAAGATAAGTATTCACCTCTAAACTTATGTTGCTTTTTCTTTTTTTCCATCCCAACTCAATATTTCTTAATTGCTCCGATTGTGGGGTTAAGTTATTTACTTTACCATTTATAAAATCATCACGATTAGGTTCTTTGTTTGCAACACCCAGGCTTAAATAAATAAAATCTTCGGAACTAGGAATGTATGAAATACCGGCCTTAGGATTAAAGAAATGCAATTGATGTTGTTGATCTAAAATAACTTGGTCTTTGTTATTTCCTTCTATCGTATAATCGATCACTCTGTATTGTAAATCAACAAATGCTTGTAAGGCATTACTAAATTTATAGTTGCTTTTGGCATAAATGTTAAATTCTTTTTTATTACCCCAACCTGTATAAAAACGATGACCTGGTTGAGAATTAGATGCATATTTAGACCACACTATTTCGCCGAAATGCTCACCTACGTATCGATTGGCCGAACCACCCAAAGTGAAGTCGAATTTATCGTTTGAATTGTATTCCCAGCTATATACAATACCTTCAAATGTATTTCTCAACCACCTTCTTCTTAAAATATCTGATTCAGAAATGGTATCGTTACCAATAAACACTGAATCTAGGTTATAGTTGGCTAATGATTGGTTGTATCTAAACTCTTGAAAAAATCCACGGCCCCTAGTAAAGTGGTAACCAATATTTAAGTGATTTCTATTATTAATTTTAAATGATTCGAAAATCTGATAATGGTCCTGTTGGTAATTATCATATTGATCATTGTATTCGGCAGCAATAGGATTAAATCGTCTATTGGTTTTTAACGAATCTTGAGGGACTCCGTTCCATGCTAAAAACGTTTTTTCCGTTCCAGAGAACACATTAAACTTTATTAAATGACGCTCATTGCGATAAGATGCGGAACTAAAAAAAGATTTCAATACAGCAGAACTATTTTCTATATAACCAATGTTTGAAATTTTAGAAAGTCGTCCACTAAAATTCCAGTGACCGTCAATTAAACCCGTATTTACTTTAGCAGAGTAACGTTCCATTTGATTTTGAAATAAAACATTAGAAGGGCTGAAACCTCCTTGTGTAATATTTACCTCGGCAAAAGCAGTATCAGGCATGTTGTCGGTTTGTATATTTATACTTGCACCAAAGGCACCACCACCATTAGTAGAGGATCCCACACCTCTTTGTACTTGAATATTTTCTACCGATGTAGCAAAATCTGGAATATTTACCGTGAATGTTCCTTGCGATTCTGCATCATTCAACGGAATACCGTTAATGGTTAAATTCGTACGCGTTTGATCGGTACCACGAATTCGAATACCCGTATAACCAATTCCTGTTCCAGCATCGGAAGTAATAACAACACCAGGTGTTTGGTTTAGTATATAAGGTAAATCTTGACCCATGTTTACCTTGCTAATGTATTGCTTATCCACCATCGAATAGGTTCCTGCAGCATCTTCGGTAACACGAGTTGAAGTTACCAAGGCCTCTTCAGAAACATAGGTATTCTTCTTCAGTATAAATACTTTTTGTTTTTCTAAATCAACAATCTGACTGAAATTATAAAATCCTACCATGCTGATGTTGATACTCACTTTCGATTGTTTTAGTTGGAGGGCATACGAACCATTTTCATCGGTTTGTGCAAATAAGATTCCGTCTACTGAAATGTTAGCCCCAGGTAATGCTTTTTTTTGTTCGTCGACAACTTTAATTCGATACTCTTGTTGTGCAAACAACTGTGAAAAGCTAAATAAAAAAGCTGTTGCAATGAAAATTTTTTTTATAAACATTTTATTTAATTAAGTATAAAACCTCAGACTACAAGGGATTAGCAGTCTTACAACGATTTTATCACCTCATCCCTTCGACGGCATTATCCGTATCAGGTTCTATGGGTATTATCTCAGGCACCGTGTAGTGGTACCACCCCTTTGAGCGAGTACAAAGGTATGTAATATTTTAGGGTATTTGCAAAAAATTTATTTGCTAAGTTTTTTCTCCATCACATAATCGTTAAGCATGAATTCTCCAAAAGGAATGTCAATTCGCTCACGAACAACATAATTCATCTTCAAATAAAATTGATAAGCTGGGTTGTTTATGTTAACGTTTAAAATTAGAAAGGTTGCTTTCTCAACATATTCATTTTCTATAAAGTTTAACATTGCTTTACCATAACCTTTCCCTTGAGTGCTAGGTAAAAAATATAATTTATGTATTTTATAGGTAGGCATCGTTTCATGAATCATGGCAGATACAGATGCAAATCCTACTGCTTGGGAATGGTGATAGGCTAGATAAAATTGATGGCCTAAAAATTCCATTTGCTTAAATATCGCTTCAGGTGTATACATTTCTCCGAACATAAAATCTATTTGTTCTTGGGAGATCACGTTCTTATAAGTAGGGAACCAAGTATCGTATGCAATTTGAACTATTTCGGGTATGTGTTGACTGTTGGCTTTGATAATTGTTAACATAATTATATAATGTACTGATTTTTTGGCGTTTACGTAAAAAACGAAAAAATAATCTATTTTAATTTATTTATAATTTTTATAGAATAGTTCAATTTCTTAACATTTACTTAACATTAAGTACTTACTTTTGAGGCAAATTAAACCAAAAATGTCACTAAACTCCATTTTTCAGTACTTTTTACCAAAGGATAAAAAGTTCTTTCCACTTTTCGAAAGTGCAAGTGCAAACTTAATTACTCTTTCTAGCTA
>JACCDW011485899.1_pt1 | contig 16044 bp, 25 predicted proteins | sample 7449781 | NCBI WGS metagenome assembly JACCDW01 (sample SAMN15323449, study PRJNA562643) | freshwater metagenome | isolation source: river surface water | place: USA:Blue River Watershed | collected 2017-08-18
AGGAAATAAAAAACAAAGCGGTAAGAGAAATAAATTATCAAAATGATAAAACAATTTCATACTCTCAGTTCTCTATCTATGCTAAATGTCCATTTCGTTGGGGTTTAGAATATAGAGAAGGGTATCGCATTTATCAACCTTCAATGGCTGCTGTTTTCGGAACATCAGTACACGTAGCAATGCAGCATTATATTCAAACTATGTTTGATGAATCTGGTGCTGCTGCTGATCGTGTTGATATTGAAACTTTCTTCCAAACTACATTTATGGAAGAATATAAGAAAACACTCAAAGAAAATAATGGCATACATTTTTCATCAGCATCAGAGATGCGTGATTATTATGAAGATGGAATGGCTATTATTGATTATTTTAAAAAAAATAAAGGCGAATACTTTAGTACTAGAAAATGGCATTTAGTTGGGATTGAGATGCCTTTAGTACAACCAATTGATGATAATCATCCTAATGTTTATTTAAAAGGATATATTGACTTTGTGTTGTATAATGAAAATACTAATAAAATCAAGATATTTGATATCAAAACATCTAAGATGGGATGGAAAGATAAGGAAAAGAAAGATGAATTAAAAATGCAACAAATTATTCTATACAAAGAATATTTTGCTAAACAGTATAATATTGATCCCGAATTAATTGATGTCGAATTCTTCGTTGTTAAACGTAAATTATATGAAAATCTTGATTTTCCTCAAAAACGCATTCAAATCGTTGAGCCCGCTTCAGGTAAAGGCAAACGTAATAAAGCAGTATCACACATTACAGAATTTATCAATACAGTATTCAACCCTGATGGTACTTATAAATCAACAGAGTTAGTCAAAAACGTATCTAAGGAATCATGTCAGTGGTGTCCATTCAAAGACAATAAAGAACTTTGTAATAAAGATTCATCTTTCTAGTTTTGTTATATATTTATATACAAATATAATAATATACAAAAATGGGAAAAAATGAACAATTAGTCTTGACAAGTGTAAAGGTACACGGAGACATATTTGAAGAATTCAAAGTTGCTTCTATAAAAGATAAATTCAACTTACAAAAATTAATGAACAGAGCAATGCATTTATATTTGACTAATGAAGAATTTAAAAAACAAATTCATAGTCATAATGCATTAGTAATGTCAGGAAGTTTATAATAAATTAAATAATCAGTTATGCAAAACTACATTCCTAAGGAACAAAGGAAAAAAATTCTACTATTGTGTGACGATATCCGATTTACATCTGGTATTGCTACAATGGCAAGAGAAATTGTTGTTGGTACTTCACCTCATTTTAATTGGGTAAATATTGGAGGTGCTATAAACCACCCAGAAAAAGGACAACGATTAGATCTATCTTCAGATACTAACAAAAATGCAGGTATCGAAGATGCATCAGTTATGATTTATCCTACTGATGGTTATGGTAGTATCGAATTTGTTCGCCAAATCATGCAAATCGAAAAACCGGATGCAATTATGTTGTTTACTGATCCACGTTATTGGATTTGGTTATTTCAACATGAGCGTGAAATCCGTTCACAAGTACCTATTATTTATTTAAATATTTGGGATGATTTGCCATATCCATTGTATAATAAACCATACTATGAATCATGCGATACATTGTTTGCAATTTCAAAACAAACAGAAAATATCAATCATGTAGTATTAGGTGATAAAGCTAAGGATAAATTAATTAAATATGTTCCTCATGGAATTAATGAAAAATATTTCCACCCAGTAGATAAAACATCTGATGATTTTAAAGCGTTTAAGAAACAAGTATTAGGAGATAACCAATTTGATTTTATTGCATTCCATAATGCTCGTAATTTAAGACGTAAATCAACATCTGATTTAATTCTAGCCTTTAAAACATTTTTAGATACATTACCAAAACAACAAGCAGACAAATGTGCTTTAATCATGCATACAGATGCTATTGATGATAATGGTACTGACTTACCTAAGGTAATTGAAATGTTAATGGGTGATAAACAGAAAAATATTTACATTTCCAATCAAAAGATTACCCAATCCCAATTAAATTATTACTATAATTTAGCTGATATTACTGCATTGATATCCTCGAATGAGGGTTGGGGATTATCGCTTACCGAGTCGATGATGGCGGGTACTCCGATTCTAGCAAATGTAACTGGTGGTATGCAAGATCAAATGCGTTTTGAAGATGAGGATGGTAACTGGATTAAATTCACAGAAAAATTCGGTTCAAACCATTTAGGCAAATACAAAAAACATGGTAAATGGGCGTTTCCAGTATTTCCAAGTAATATTTCATTAATTGGTTCTCCTCCAACACCATATATCTTTGATGATAGAGCTGATTTTAGAGATGTAGCTAATCAATTAGCATCAGCTTATAGCTTAAAAATGGAAGATTCAAATGAATATTCTAAATTAGGAGAAGCAGCTCGTGAGTGGGTAACATCAGATGAAGCAATGATGACAGCAGCAAATATGTGTATTAATGTTATTGATGGTATTGATGAAACATTTAAAACATGGACTCCAAGACCAGTATTTGACTTGATTAAAATTGAAGATTATAAACCAAATTATTTAAAATACCCAGTAGCAGAACATGAATAAGCCGTTATGTATAGTAAGCTCACCCGTAGACACATTTAGTGGCTACGGTGCACGCTCAAGAGATTTTATTAAATCATTAATTAAAGCCAAAGGCGATGAATGGGATATTAAATTATTATCTCAACGTTGGGGATCTACTCCATTCGGTTTTTTAGATGAAGAAATTGAGGATGAAGCTGATTTAAAATCACGTATTATTGGTACAGGTAACCAAATCCCAACTCAACCTGATGTATGGTTTCAAATTACAGTCCCAAATGAATTTCAGAAAATAGGTAAACATTTAAGTATTGGTGTTACTGCAGGTATTGAAACAACAATTTGTGATCCATCTTGGGTTGAAGGATGTAATCGTATGGATTTAGTTTTAGCATCCTCAGAACACTCAAAAACAGTATTTGAAAATTCTAAATTTGAGCAACAAGATAAAGTAACAAATAAAACGGTATCAATTGTTGAATTAAAAACACCAGTTGAAGTATTATTTGAAGGCGTTGATTTAAATAAATACTTTAAATCCACCCCACCAAAAACTGATCTAACATCAGAATTATCCAAAATCAAAGAAGATTTTGCGTTTTTATTTGTAGGACACTGGTTACAAGGAGATTTTGGTGAAGATAGAAAAAATGTTGGTTACATGATTAAAGCATTTTTAGAAATTTTCAAAAATAAAATGAATCCACCAGCTTTAATTATGAAAACTAATTCAGCTACGACTTCAATTATGGATCGTAACTCAATGTTAGAGAAAATTGAAGCTATTCGTAAAACAGTAAATGGTCGTTTACCTAACATTTATTTACTACATGGTGATTTAGAGGATGAAGATATGAATGATTTATACAATCATTCTAAAGTAAAAGCAATGGTATCATTTACTAAAGGTGAAGGATTTGGTAGACCATTACTTGAATTTTCAGTCACAGAAAAACCAGTAATTGCTTCTGGATGGTCAGGTCATATTGATTTCTTGGATAAAGATGCTGCTGTATTAGTAGGTGGAGAATTAAAACAAATTCATTCATCAGCAGTGGTACCTAATATGTTAATTGCTGACTCACAATGGTTTGCTCCTAATGATGGACAAGTAGGGTATGCATTAAAAGAAGTATTTGAAAATTATAAAAAATATCTTCCATTAGCTAAAAAACAAGCAAATATATCTAAATCAAAGTTTTCATTAGATAAAATGACTGAACGATTAGGTCAAATTTTAGATGAAAAAACACAACCAGTACCTAAGTTTATTCCTTTATCTTTACCTAAATTAAACGATTTACAATTACCTAAACTTACTAAATAATGGAAGAAATGTTCGATTGTCCTATTTGTGGAACCGATAAATCAGTAGTAGCACTTAAAATGAAAGGTGTTGATACTCGTATCTGTCAAAGTTGTGGATACCAAACTAATGAAGGTATGGTAGATGGCTCTGATTTAGAAAAATCAATATTTGATTCTCAACCAGAATTATTCAAAGATTTAAAATTGGTGGATGATGAAGGTTTTGTTTGGTATCCCACAGTATTAAATGAACAAAATAAAGCTATGTTATTTCCAGATGGAAAAAATGCTGATAATTGGGGATGGAGAGTAGCTGAATATGTTTTGATTGGAGAAAAAGATAAAGCATTAGTAGGACAAACACATAAATTAGATATGGAAAATTCAGTAGTATATCCTAATGTAATGTTTCCCGCTGCTTTATATGCTTATTCAACCTTAATTAAAAACGACGATGAAGTTTAGTTTTGCAATTCCCGTTTGTAATGAATTAAACGAATTACAAGCATTAGTAAATAATATCTTAGATCACAAACAAGAACAGGATGAGATAATCATCCTGTTTGATCAAGATAATGGTACCAAACCAGTAGAAGATTATTTAAGATCATTAACAGTTGCTTCTAAAGGTATTGCTTGGTATACTGCTCCATTAAATAATGATTTTGCCTCATTTAAAAACAATTTTATAACTTATTGTACCGGTGATTATATTGTTCAAATTGATGCAGATGAATTACCATCAGATGAATTTTGGACATATTTGCCAGCTATATTTGAATCAAACAGAGGATTAGCAGAATCATTTTATATCTCAAGACGCAATACAGTTGATGGATTAACTCAAGAGCATATTGATAAATGGGGATGGCGTGTTCAAAAAATTGACAATAAAGATTTAATTAACTTCCCTGATTGGCAACATCGTATTTTCAAAAATACAGGTAATATTAAATGGAAAAATAAAGTACATGAAGTACTTGAAGGATACAAAACTCTTTCATATATTCCAGCTGAATTATTTTTATGGCATCATAAAGATATTAAACGTCAAGAAAAACAAAACGCATATTACGACACACTATGATTGAATTAAAAAATATACAGGGATTAGTAGGCAATCATGTCGCTCCTTATATTTACAATGCAAAAAGTTTTGAACCAGGTAAAACACCTATATATTATTCAGGACCGTATTGGGATAATAAAGAAACAGAAGCTGCTATTGAAACCTTTTTGAACGGTAAATGGATTACTACAGGTGAAAAAGTACATAAGTTCGAACGTCAGTTCAGTAAGCGATTCAAAGTTAAACATTCACATATGGTTAACTCAGGATCATCAGCAAATTTAGTATTAATTGCAGCTCTTAAACGTAGATTTAATTGGGCGGACAATGATGAAGTACTTGTATCGCCTGTTGGATTTGCAACTACTATTTCAGTATTATATCAACATAGATTAAAACCTGTATTTGTTGATATTGAGTGGGATACATTAAATTTTGATTTAGACCAACTAGAGGCTAAAATTACACCTCGTACTAAAGCTATTTTTGTATCACCTGTATTAGGTAATCCACCAAATATGGATCGATTAATTGAGATTGCTGAAAAGTATAACATTCAATTAGTAGGTGATAATTGTGATTCATTAGGATCTAAATGGGGTGATAAGTATTTAAGCGAATATTACGTTGCATTCTCAAATTCATTTTATCCAGCACACCACATCTCAACAGGTGAAGGTGGAATGGTATGTACAAATGATGATGAATTAAAGAAATTATTTGTATCGATTTCATGGTGGGGTAGAGATTGCTATTGCATTGGTTCAGCTAACTTACTATCATGTGGTACTTGTGGTAAACGATTCGATAATTGGTTAGAAAATTATGATGGTATTATTGATCACAAATATGTGTTCTCAGAAATGGGCTATAATTTAAAACCATTAGATTTACAAGGTGCTATTGGAATTGAACAATTAGCTAAATTAGATGAAATTGAAACCAATCGCCGTGTATCGCATGATCGATTAACTCAAATATTCACCGATAATATTCCAGGATTAAGAGCACCTCAATCATTAGACAAATCAGACCCATGTTGGTTCGGTACACCATTTATTTGTGATGAGCCAGGTTTAAAACATCGTTTAGTTGAATATTTGGAAGCAAATAAAATTCAAACACGTAATTATTTTGCAGGTAATATTTTGTTACATCCAGGTTATTCGTTCTTAGATGATTCAAGCCAATATCCAGAAGCAAATAAAGTATTAGATAAAGTATTTTTTATTGGAGCTGCTCCTCATTATACTGAACCTGTATTTGAATATATTGAACAAATAGTTAAAGGTTTTAAATGAAAGTATTAGTATTAGGAGATGGTTTATTAGGTTCTGAAATTGTTAAGCAAACAGGATGGGATTGTGCTTCTAGAAAATTAACTGGATTAGATATTACTAAGTATTTTGATTTAGAAAGACTTATACTCAAATATGATACAGTTGTAAATTGTATAACTAATACTAATTCATATTCAAATGATAAACAATCTCATTTTGATGTAAATTATAATTTTGTTGAGACTCTATGTAGTATTACATTCCCAGAGTGTATTAAATTAGTTCACATATCAACTGAATTTGTTTATGCTAATAATAAGGTTATACCAACAGAAGAAGATGTTCCTCAACATGATGCTACTTGGTATGCTTATACTAAACTATTAGCCGATGAATATATCCAACAAAATAATAATAATTATTTAATCTGTAGAGAATTACATAAACCAAATCCATTTCCATATGATAAAGTATGGAAAGTACAAACAAGTGGTGATACAGTAGATAAAATAGCAGAATTAATTATTAAATTAATTAATAAAGACGCTCAAGGAGTGTTCAATGTAGGAACAGGAGATAAATGGTTGAAAGAATTAGCTCCAAATGCTGAAGAAATTGAAGCACCATCTCATGTTCCTAAAGATACAAGAATGAATTTAGATAAATTAAACAAATTTTTAAATGACTAAAGTACCAGTTTCACGGTTATGGCATAAAAAAGGAAAATTAGAGTACTTTACTATGCTCCAATTACAAAAATATTTTCCTAATATTGAATTTGAATTTCATATCGTATTAGACCAACACGAATATCAAGACGAGTGGTCAGATAAAATAGATGCATTACCATTTAAATGTAAGTGGTATTCTAAAGAAGATATGCATAATTATTTAAGAGAGTGTGGTTATGGAAACGATGATTTAATCTCTAAAATACCAAACTTCGTTCATTTCTATCATATATTAATTAATCATTATGTAAGACGTGTTTTATGTTATGATTATACATTAATGATGGAATATGATGTTTTATTTAATGATAAAGATTTATCGCAATTAGAAAACTGCTTACAAAATCAAATACCATTTGGCATTGTAGAACCAGCTAATCCAGGGTGTGATAAAGCATTAGCTCAATCATTATCTAATTTATTTGGACAAAGTGTAGTACACTACAATAATATTGGTATAAACGCAGGATTTAAAGGATTGGATTTAAGTATTTTTGATAACTTCTTAAACCCACATTCATTTAATTTATTATTAGGTATTTTTGATTTTACAGGAATATATGATGAAGATGGAAATGAAAAAACAGGATGGACAAGAACTATTTTAGATACTCAAGAGCAATCATTTCACTCATTAATGAATACTTTAACTCCTAATTATGAGTTATTGAATCCAGAACAATATTATGTGTTTCCATATTGGGTAGATGTAAATCATTTATTAAAATCTAAAGTTATTCACTTTATAGGACATGAAAAACCTCAAATAATGATGGATTTAATTGATAAAGGTATTAACGAATTAGAAGCATGATTTCACTAAATAAAAATTCTACAGTATACGTTTTTGCTCCATCTAATATTGAAACTGGAGGTATTGAATGTTTATATGCATTACATTCTACTTACAAACAATTAGGAGTAAATTCAAAGATGGTATTAATCCATCCAGATATCCATCCACAACATAGAGCAGATTGGAAATCAATTATTGCTACTGAACCTCATAAATTAAATATTGGAGTTCCTTTAGCATATGATAAGTATGTTTCACAAGATGAAGTAGCTAGTGAAGTTGATGATAATGAAAATAATTTAATCATTATCCCTGAAATATGGCCTGATGTATTAGATGGATATAAAAATGTTCAAAAATCAATATGGTGGTTAAGTGTAGCTAATGCTTTAGGTACAGATCAACGAGATTTCCATTTAAAATTAACTCAACCCGAATATTTAGGCGTTCATCATTTTTACCAATCACAGTATGCATATTGGTTTCTACTTAATCATGGCGCTCAGTATGTTTATCCATTATTTGATTATATCAACAGAGATTACATCACAGATATAACTCATGAAAACCGAGATAATGTTGTTTTGTATAATCCTAAAAAAGGTATTGAAATAACTAAACAATTAATGGATGAAAACCCAGATATTGAGTTTATTCCGTTAATTAATATGAATCGAGATCAATTACGTGAATTAATGCTTAAAAGCAAATTATATATTGATTTTGGACATCATCCAGGCAAAGATAAATTCCCACGCGAAGCAGCAACTTGTGGGTGTGCTTTAATAACATCATTTAATGGTAGTGCTCGTTTTTTCCAAGATGTAATGATTGATCCACAATATAAATTCGATGAGACGATTGAAGGTGTAAGTGAATTGATTAAAGATATATTTGATAACTTCGAAACTCATTTCAACAACTTTAATTTATATAGAAAAGTAATTAAAGCAGAGGTAGAAACATTTAATAACCAAGTTAAAAATTCATGTACGATTATCTAATTGTTGGAGCTGGTTTATTTGGAAGTATTTGTGCTAGAGAATTAACTAATGCAGGTAAAAAAGTAGTAGTAATTGATAAGCGAGACCATATTGGTGGAAATTGTTTTACTGCTGATGTAGATGGAATTAATGTTCATGTTTATGGTCCTCATATATTTCATACTAATAATAAACAAGTATGGGATTATATAAACCAATTTGTAGAATTTAATCATTTTACTTATAGACCTAAAGTTAAATATGGTAGCAATATTTATTCTTTCCCAATTAATTTGATGACATTATATCAGATATATGGAGTAACAACACCTGCACAAGCTGAGTCAATATTAGAATTAGAACGAGTACATAATAATAAACCAAATAATTTAGAAGAGTGGGTATTATCTCAAGTTGGACCTAAATTATATGAAAAATTTATTAAAGGATATACTGCTAAACAGTGGGGACGTGATCCAAAACATTTACCATCATCAATTATCAAACGATTACCTATTAGATTAACATATGATGATAATTACTTTAATGATAGATACCAAGGTATTCCAATAGGTGGATATACCCAAATATTTGAAAAATTGTTAGATGGTATTGAGATTAGACTTAATACTGATTATTTTACAGATACACTACCAGAATACGATAAAGTTATTTATACTGGACCAGTTGATAAGTTTTATAATTATAAATTTGATAAGTTAGAATATCGTTCATTACGATTTGAAAGCGAACGTTTAGATATTGATGATTATCAAGGTAACGCTGCTATAAATTATACTGAAGCTAGTGTACCATATACTCGAATTGTAGAACATAAACATTTTGAATTTGGTAAACAAAAACATACAGTTATTACTCGTGAATACCCCGCTACTGAAGGCGAACCATATTACCCAGTAAATGATGAAGTAAACAATGATAGATATAATTTGTATAAATCGCTAATGGATAAAGAAGACAAAATTATATTCGGTGGACGATTAGCTGATTACAAATATTATGATATGCACCAAGTTATTGCTTCGGCATTACATCAAGTAAAAATTTTAAACAATGAAAATAATTTATAGAATATCAGACACAGGTTATAATAAAGTAAAACCTAAATATATCAATAACAGAAATTGTTTATGGAATGCTGTTAATGTATTTAAAGATGCTGAATGGGTTATTATAGCAGATAATACATCTGAGGAAACAAACAAAATGATTACCCAATACTGCCCAACAGTAGAAATTGATCACGTTTCAGTTGGACATGGAGCTGGTACATTTAATCTAGCATTAGATAAAGCATTAACGTTTGATGATAATGAAATAGTTTATTTCTGTGAAAATGATTATTTACACAAACCAGACTCACAAAAAATAATTGAGGAAGGTTTAAATGAAATTGGAGCTGATTTTGTTTCATTATATGACCATCCAGACAAATATATTGATGGTGCAAATCCATACGTACAAGGTGGAGGTGAAATGACTCGTGTTATGTTATCTACATCATCTCATTGGAAAGTAACTAATTCAACAACGATGACATTCGCATCTAAAGTAAAAACACTTCGTAAGGTGGAAAACGTATTGCGTGAATATACTCAAGGCAGTTATCCCCGTGATTTCGACATGTTTATCTCATTATACAATTCAGCTCATTATTTAGTTACACCCATTCCAGGTTATTCAACTCACGGCGAAACAGCTTGGTTAACACCTTTAATCGATTGGTCAAAAATATGATATCAGTTATTATCCCAACTTACAGAGAACCCGAAGTACTTGATTTATGCTTAAAATCAGCTATTGAAGGTCAAACAAATAGAAATGAAATTATCGTTGTTGTAGATGGATTCTACGAGGAAAATAAACATGTATTAAATAAATACTACGATAGCATTTCAGTACTTGATTTAAAACAAAATGTTGGATTAGCACGAGCAACTAATTTAGGTGTTTATAATGCATCTAATGAATTAATATTAATTGTAAATGATGATAATGTATTCCCATCTGATTGGGATACAAGATTAGAATCACAGTATGCACCGGGTGCTGTTTATGCTCCTAATCAAATTGAACCAATCCCAAGTATATTTAGTCAATTCATAATCAAAAATCTAGGACGTGATCCACAAACATTTGATTTAGAAGCATTCAGAGTATTTGAAGTAAATAATTCTAAAATGATTAAGGATATAAGTGGTTCAACATTACCTATATTCATGTCTAAAAAAGATTATTTAAAAGTAGGTGGATGGGATGAATCATATCCAGGAGGTTGGGTTGTTGATTGTGAGTTCTTTATGAAATGTAATTTAAATAATATAGGAAGTATTCGTTTACATAATATTGCATTTTACCATTTCGTTTCAGTAGGTACTAAATCCGAAGAAAGAAGTCAAGAATCATATAGACAAGAAAATGAATGTCATTATTATTTTAAATATAAATGGGGTGACTATATGAAACGAGACCCTCAGACTAATAAAGTATTTGTCTAAGTAAAATTTCCTTATTAGATTTAAAACATGACAAAAATCTTAATTCAATACGCAGTCGTAGCGGCTTTAATTTCATTTGGAGTATTTACATTAATTAATTATGATGTTGCTCCAATCGAATGGACTAATACATCCAAATTTGGATGGGTATTACTTACGTTTTTCATTTATCATAATACAACCAAACATCATAGAGACGAATAATATGTTTTACTATTTAATGATTGCCTTTCTTATATTTGTTGGATTCCTTGCCCATTTGATCCTTGCTCATATCACTGATAGTTTATTGGATGATTTCGATGAAAATGGATGGTATAAACCAAAATACAGAAAATATTTACTAATACCTGGATTAGCAGAAATTATATTAGTATTGTTAGCAATGGCTATAACTGGAACTCTTGCTTATGTTTATACCATTGATTTATTTAAAGATTTTAAAGATTAATTTTAAACCCAAACCCAAACAATTATGTTTATTGCAATTTTAGTGTTGTTAGGTATTGCTGGTGCCATTTGGTACTTTGCTCGTAAGCAGCAAACGCAAACCGTTAATCTCTCACATGGAGATGTTACAGCTTCAGATCCATCATTTGAAGAATCAGAAGCTAAGTTAAAGCAAGCTCAACAAGCTGCTTTAGAAGTTAATTCTCGTTTAGAGAAAATGACTCAAAAGATTGATGAAGTATTAGCTGCAGCACCGGCTCCAGAAGTAACTTCACCAAAAGTAGAAGTTATTGAGGAAGAAGTTCCTACTGTTGAAGAAACACCTGCGGTACCAGTTGTTGAAGCTGCTCCAGTAGTTGAAGCTCCTAAACCAGCTAAGAAAAAGCGTCGTTACTATCCTAAGAAGAAGTAATAACACACAGTTAAAAGTTAAAGGTCCTAGTTTCTAGGGCCTTTCTTTATTATATTTATATTAAGAAAATAAATAACAAAATATGCATCACTTATTAGAAGACGAGATTAAAGCTATTATAGGTGAATTAGAAGGTGAAGAAACTCCTGCTGAAACTCAACCAGCAGTTGATACAACACCTCCTGAATCGCCAGATAGTGGATTAAAGATGGTAGTAGATGTGAACAAAAATCCAACTAAAAAGGGTATTAAAGTTCAATTCATCGTTCCTCAAGGCACAGACGAGGCTAAAAAGGAAGAAATTACCCAAAAATTAAAAACCAAATTAAATAAAGGATTAGCAGATATTGGATTATCAGTTGATACCGATTTAGACGTACCATATCAGAATGTAATTGGATTTTTGATCCGATTAGAGAGCTTTAAATTATTTATCAAAAACATTTTAAACCCTAATTCTGATGAGCAAGCGAATAATACCGAACCTACAGTTTAATATAAACGGAGATGGTGAACCTGATTACTCAGTAATTGGGCAGAATGAAGTAGTACAAGATATTGTTTATTCTCAAACAGTATATGGAATTAGAGAAGCTATTAAGCGTAAATTAAAACACGCTAAAATAGTTGAAATAAATTCAACTGGTCAGTATTTGACAGTAGATAAACAAGATTTTGAATCAGCATTAAATAAATCAATCTCATACTATGAAAAGTTTGAAGATTATGAAACATGTGCTGAAATTGTAAAATTAAAAAACCAGTTATGAACGTAGATAAAGAGATAGAAGGGATTCAAAACCAAATTAATAGCATTATTGGTACGAACACTAAAATAGTGCGTCGTAAGAAAAATAATGAAGATATCAAACATGAATTATTCATCAATATTATCACCCAAATTGAATTAGTATTAAATCGCTCAACATTAGTACATTCAGACTTTAAAATTGATTTATCAGATTACGATGAAATGTATTTACAAATCATCGATAATTTGATTTATTTATCATTTGGTACTAAAGCAGCTGATTTAATTATCCATTATTGTTATGATAGATTAGAAATGGACGGATCGATTCCATACACTGATGCAGATGGAAATGAACGTGAAATATCTAATCCCGAACAACTGTGGCAAGTTGTAAAGAAATTGTTATAAAATGGCTAAAGCTAAACCATTTACTAAAGAGGACCTATTAAGGGCCATGAGGCATACCAAATCAATTAGAGCTGCGGCTCGTTATTTAGGATGTTCTTATCAGCACTTATGGCCATTTATGAAATCATATCGTGTAGATGATAACGATCCTAATTCTCCTACTTTGTTTGAAGTACATAAAAATCAAACCGGAGTGGGTATTCCTAAATTCTTGCCTAATCGTCGTAAAGAACCGAACGTTAAGGCTATACTCGAAGGTGCGGACGGTTGGCAGAGCTTTACACCTGAAAAAATCAAAGTCAGAGCAATCGAAGAAGGATATCTAAAAGAGTGTTGTGATATATGTGATTTTTCAGAACGACGAGTTACTGATTATAAGATGCCATTATTGATGCACTTCCGAAATGGTAATAAAGTAGATTATAGATTAGAAAATCTACAATTGTTATGTTATAATTGTTACTTTTTATATGTAGGTGAAGTACTTACAGGTAACCAAATTCGTTCAGTAGAATCAAATCAGGAAACCAAACAACAAGACTTTGATTGGCAATTAGACGAAGATCAAATCGCTAATATGAAAGCACTTGGATTGTGGGAAGATGATGAACCTGAAGAAAATAGTTTAATTGCTAGGAATTAATTTTTTTCCTAATTATCTTTAATTAAATAAAAAATAAAATAAATATGGCACAGTATTTCACAGTAAAAGCAGTTTTCGAAATCGAAGACAACAAAGGTAAAATTAAAAAGCAAACAGAAGTTTATTTAGTAGACGCAATGTCGGTTACTGAAGCTGAAGCTCGTATTACAGAATATTTGTCTGAGCGTGGTGAAAATGATTTCGAAATCAAATCAGCATCTAAATCTAATATTGTTTCTGTAATCGAAGCATAATATTTATCATTATGAAAGAACAAGACGAATTCGAACCGCTTATAATTAGGGGTGGTGAACAAAAAACAACTGATCCTGAGACTCGGTTGGCTATTGCTCAACAAACTGTTAAAGCAATCGAATTTGCTTGTGCTCATAAGTTAAAATATATTATTGCTTGTATTATTTTATCTCCAACAGTTGGAGGATTAAGTATGGCTACATCATTAGCTATGGATGATACAGATTATATTGAGAATTTAAATGGGTGCCTTTCAGTATTAGAAGATGCAGAAGAGTATGAATATTGTGCTCGGGTTATGAAGTTAAAGGAATTAGTACCGACTGTTAAATTTACTCGTAAAAAACTTAAAAAATCAATTGTAGATGCAATCACAGAACTTTAGACCGCGCAATCCAAGAACACCTCTTGATATTGATATCGATAATATTGCTTATAATGAAACCTATGAGGAGGATTTAGAATATTATGGATTAGAAGAAATCATTGAACCACTAAATGACTTATCTGATGAAGAGTGGAATGTGATTTGGGCTGATGATGAAGAATTTTCAGAATGGGATACTACATTACAAGATGGATTAGATGATCTCCCAGATGATTTATTTGTAGACTAATTATGGATTATAAGGATATTAAACGCGCTCAACGTCAAATGTTGCTTAAAGCAATTGCTGATTTATATGAGCAATGTGAGGATGATAATTTATCTACATTAACATTAGAATTAAATTATAACCCATATAATATGGGACACAAAATAACAAAAACACATCACACAATAGGTTATGAAGAACGATATCCAGTTTCAGATAAGTGAAAGTTTAATCCGTGAAGTAATTACTTCATACAATAAACATAAAGGTGAATATAAGCTAAATACTCTACTACGATTAACTCCAGACGAGATTATTCAGAAAATAGCTGAAGATTTACAAAAAGAATATGTTGAAGATCAAAGATAAAAATTTCGAACCACTAATACCAAAACAAAAATTAAATGCCATGATTAAGGCATTATCAATGGAGATTATGCACGATCAAGTATATAATCCAGTATTAGTGATAGTATTAAAAGGAGCAGGTATATTTGGAGCTCATTTAGCTGAACAATTATATCCATTAAATCCAGAATTAGAATTTGTTAGATTATCATCATATGAGGGTACTGAATCAACAGGTGATGTAAAACAAGTTCTTGGAATATCCCGCGACCTTTATAAACGTAATATAATTATAATCGAGGACATTGTTGAGACAGGCTTAACAATGCAACAACTAAAAGATTATTTGGTTAATGAAAAGCAGGTTAACAGCGTTAAAATATGTTCTTTATTCACACGCCCCAAGAATTACAAGACTAATGTGGTTGTTGATTACGTAGGAATGGAATTAACCAATGATGAATTCATTGTTGGGTTTGGATTAGACTACGATGAACAAGGACGCTGCTTAGACGAAATTTATAAGTTAGTAGGTTAATGAAGATACTATATGCCTTCAATGGCACTGGTTATGGTCATGCATCACGCGCAATGTCAATATTACCTATTCTAAAACACTACGATGTAGATATTTTAGTATCAGGTGAAATGGATCCAATCGATATTGGTTATCAAATAAAATATCGTTTTAAAGGATTTACTTTTGTTTATAATAAGGGTAAAATAGATTATTGGCAAACATTCAAACAACTTAATTTAATTCAATTTATTAAAGATATAGTATCATTAAATGTTACCCAATATGATTTAATTATATCTGATTTTGAACCTATATCAGCATATGCTTCTAAATTTAGATGTGTTAAATCATTATCATTATCTCATCA
>JACCDW011717005.1_pt1 | contig 16030 bp, 11 predicted proteins | sample 7449781 | NCBI WGS metagenome assembly JACCDW01 (sample SAMN15323449, study PRJNA562643) | freshwater metagenome | isolation source: river surface water | place: USA:Blue River Watershed | collected 2017-08-18
ACAACTGCTCAATAAAAAATTAATATTGTAAAATGGATATAAAATCATTAAATCAACAAATAAGAAAAGATCCAGATCAGAATTATCTGTACAATTTTTTTAAGCAAACTACTAGAGGTGGTATAACCGATGATAGTTTTAGAGAGCATGTAGTTGGTCCTGATGATGAGATGAGGATTGATTTAATAATGCAAAAGATATATGATTTGTCTCCAACTGAGACAATGAACTATTATGAACAGATTGATGTTTTATTGGCTATAAATAATATAGACAATCCAATAAATATACCACAAGGAACTATTATTAAGTATCCACCTGAGGTTGGATTATTAGATGCGTTGAGAATACTTAGTGATGATGATAAAACTAATCCTAATAGTGTTAGAGATAAAATGGCTAAAAGAATTATTGTTCCTAATAAAACAACTAGAAAAGATAAGGCTAGAACTGACTTTATGAAAAATGGAATGGCTTTGCCACCAACACTTCTTGATAATCCAAAAGCACCAGTAAGGCTTACGGATAGTAAATTTTCAGTAGGAGGATTATAAAATATGGACGTAATAAAATCAGTAAGAATAAGAAAAAGAGTTCCTACAACAGAAGAATCAACAGGTACTTCTGATATTAAGGTAACACTCTATGAAAAAGGCAGAAAGAAAAGAATTGCAAAAGGATTCAGCTTGGATTCTAATAGTGAAGAAGTTGCTGAAATCTGGAAAGAACTTAGATATGATGGTGAAAGATATGAGAATCTAACAGATAATCAAATTATTGAAGACTTTATACGAATAAAAACATTAGCTGAAAGACCACAAGGTGATAAAATAAAAATTGGATTTCCACCTAAAGATGAGACTTTCTATCAAATACTTCAAGATCCATTTGATAAAAAAATTCCTTTACAAAGAAACTTTGGATTTGATCCTTATTATCTTAATAATGGCGCTGAACTTTATATTAAATGGTTTAAGGCTAATGTTACTGAAATTCAATGGACATTCTCTAATGCAACCCCAACTGGTAGTATGTCAATGACTGGTTCAGTTGTCATAAAAATTGAAACAAATGAGTTAGACAGACCTCCTTTATTCTTTACTTATAGCGCTGCTAATAATCCAATACAAAATGGAGTAACTCCAAGTTATTTAGATATAGAAAATTACTGGGAGTCTGCTACTTCACCTGGGTTTAATCAAATTGCCGGATTATCAGCAAATGGTGTTCAATATATGGTTCCTGGTGAAAAATTTGTAAACCCAGAAGACTTAATAGTTCAAGGTGGTAAACAATACAGTAAAGATGTGTATAAAGAAAATAAAATCATAGGTACAGAAGAAAATTTGAGCATTGTTCCGCCTGATATAGTTAGAAGAATAGAGGTTTATCCTCCGAAAGACTCAGAAGGTAAATTTGTAGAAAAACCTTGGGCTGTTGAAAAGTATACCAATGATTATATGACTGATGTTAGACTGAGTTATATTTCAGATATAAGTACTAGAACGGATTTAGATTATAAATACTTTAAGGATGATTTAGGATTGCAATATCTTGAGTATATAAAGAACGGTACTTCTACAGCGCCGACTCAATCTTATCTTAGAGATTCTAGTTTGATAAATAACATTTTATCATATTGGAAGAAAAAAGTACCAAATTATGAGAAATTGGATGTTTGTGCTCCGGATAATCTAAGTTGTAGTGTTACTAAATATATTTCACCAATCGACCCTGTTGCTGATGATGTAGCTGAATTAGCTAATATCACACCTGGATTGAGTCCTTCGATTCCTGGTCAAACACCATCTCTACCTACAAAACAAAAATTAAATTTTGTTTTTCCTGAAAATTTTGAAGTTATTGAAAGAATCACGGTTCCTGAGTTTAAAATATTTGTCGGTGATCCACCGGTTGAAGAAATTGACGGTGCATTTATAGCTGAAGATTTTGATGTTGATGCAAGTGAGTTAGATGATGAGTATAAAGAAAGTTACTATGAAGGACCTGAAGAAGATCTTGATGCTATATCAGGTGTTTCATTTAACTGGTCTGAGTTGTTAAGAGATGAAAATCCAGTTATAAAAGAGGCTACTCCTGAACAACAAAAGGCTGATGGTGTAGAGTTTGGTGGATCAACAGTGAATGCACCATCTGGTTCTGTATCAAAAACTAAAATTGAAATACCAACAGAGTTAGCAGGTGTTCAAAACTCTTCAGTTCTTAAAAAACAAAGTATGGGTAATGGTAAACTAAGAGATCCACAGGATATAACCGCAAAAAGTGGTCAAATAAAAGGAGAAGACATAATTAGAGATTTCAATCAGTTTGTTCAGGATGTATTAGGACCTTTTGCTAAGTGGTTAAAGACTAAATATCCAGATATCTATAAAAATTGGTACATAACAAGTGCTTCAAGAGGTTATGTTCCATCAGGAGGTAGTTTAACATCTCAACATTTAAAGGGTCAAGCTATTGACTCGACATACTTAGGTGCTAAAAGAACAAAACCTGAAAATAATATAAAGCTTATGAATGCTATATTAGAATGGTATGCAGAAAATCCAGTTGGTTACGGTCAAATATTATTTGAAACAAGAGATATGCTTGATGGTAAGCCCCAAGATTCATGTTGGATTCACTGGTCTTATACTAGAGGAACAAAAAGGCTTATGTTTGCGAGGTTTCACAATGACTCAACTAAAAGTGCATCAGCAAATAAAACAGGAGCTTATGTCAAAGCGCCTCTGACTAAATCATCTTTAGGTTTCTAATTAATATTAGTGGTGACTTGTTGAAAGTGGTTCATTTACCGGTGGTTGGTAAGAAGAAGCTGTTGCTAAGTTAATTAGATTAGTAAGTGCCTGAGTGTAAGTACTTCCACTAGCAGATAATTTAATTTCCGGCATTGATGCTACATAATAATCAGATGTGTAAGTTGGTACAGATTGAGTTTCACCTGCAATCTGAGCAAATTGCATACCGTTTCTAACACTTGGTACATAAGAAATATTTACGTTATATTTTGGATAATTCATAATCTAATTTAATTTTAATTATATATTAAAAATTAAAATTAAAATTCTGTATTTATCTGAATAGTCTCTTGCTTCTCTGTTGGTAATTTTTCAATTGAGAATTTTTGTGGGATGATAAATTTATAAACTTCTTTATTATTAGCCGCAGTTACTAAAAGTCCAAACTGAGAAACGAATATAGCTCTATGTTCAGGTATGAATTTTTTCAGAGAATCTGAGTATTTACCGTACCAACTTTTATTTTTATTTGTTGTTACTATACCAATCACCTCTCTTATTCTTGTAAGTGCTTCTTTCTCTGGATTAGGCTGTGATTTAATATCTTGAAGAGCAGGTTGTCCAGAATTAAAATTATCTTGTAATAGATACATTTTTTGTATAGCCATTACGATTTCTCTAAAGCTGTTAATTGATTCTTCTTCTTTCTGTGTATTAAAACTTAAGTCAACTTTTGGTGTTTCTATCGGAGATTTTGATTTAATTCTATCGATTAATTTTTGTTTCTTAGGTTTAGGTAAATATTTTTCAAATTTATTTACTTTTATTTGATCTTTCTTAATTTCTATTTTCTCACTAAACTCTGTCTTTGAACAAAGTGTATAACTGAATCTATCTTTCTTTCCAATTTCTATTTGCTTTTGACAGAGATTCATAAACTGATCAAATTGATTTACTGATTTAAATACTTGGTCACCCTCAGAATAATTGAAAACATATTCAGCTGATGATGTTTCAGAAGACCTATGGATGCTAATTGGGAAATTTCCTATTTCTGTTGGTGATGTAAAATCAAATGATTTTATATCTTTATTTCTTTGTATTGCACACTCATCAAAGTTTAATGATTTATGGTTTGCATCTCCTTGATGATTACCCATAGTTAATTGGTCAATATATTGACCAAGTCTCAATACAGCTACATTTTCTGGTAAAAATTCAGTTTTAGGAACTAAACCAGGAACAGTCGTAATTTGATACTTGTTGAGTTCCCAATTTCCATTATCATTTCTATAGAACACGTAAAGTTCGTCATCAAATACGTTTGACACGGTACCTTCTGTTGTTCTAAAAGCTACGATATTCAATACCCAAATATCCTCAAATACTTTATAGTTTTTCTTTTTTAAGAAACTTACTACTCTTTCCAATTCCTTATTCGATTGTACTGTGTCTTTATCTGGTAAAGGAGGAACAGTTGGTTCTGGTTTGATGTCTGACGTAACCCCCGCCTCTACTGGAGGCGCCTTGTATGTATCATCATACAGTGGCTTTTCTCCTTCTGTTGGTGCGTAGTTTTCGTCTGTTTTTGTAGTGACGGTATTTTCTTCTTTAGTTGAGTTCCAAGTATCACCAAGTTGTGCTTCTTCCTGTCTATCTTCTGATTTTACAGTTGATACTTGATTATTATCAACTACATTAACGTGATGTGATAAGAAGCTAACACTTTTTTCTGCTTTATATCGTAATAGAGTTTTTGTAAATGCTGGATTTGGTACAACACCAAGATAAGGTTGTGTCATTAACATATCTACAAATTCATCAAACCATTTTAAGAAGTTTGTTCCAAGAATCATTTGTTGACTAGCAGCTGAATCTCCTATGTTAAGACTTCTATTATTGTCTTTTAAGTTAAGATTTATTGAATTTTCCTTTATGTTTATATTGTTATACTTATGGTCTATTTTTAGTCCTTCGGTATCATTAACATAAAATTGAGTTTTATGATCGAATATCAATGACTTCATTGATAGATAGTCAGAGTCACCAAGTGCCTTTAGTTTATTTTCGAGATTGACATTATAGTGGTCTGTGAAAATAAATTCTGGTTTATAAACATCTCCTTGCTCAAATACAACAATAACTACTTTTCCTTTTTCGGGAACAGCAAATTGATTACCAGCTAAATCTTTCCAAGGTGTTGCCCAGGGTATATCTTCGATATTCATACCCTCGAATACGTCCATTACCTTAACTTTAACTCTACCCTCTTTTTTTGGATCTTGATTATCCTCGACAACACCTAAGTACGTGCGTCCGACATCTACCTTTTTTCTTTTCATATATTATATATTACCTAATATTTGGCCTCCGAGTGGTCCTCCTAAAAAGTCAATAATTTGTTGATTTTGATCTTGTGGTTTAGTCGCATCATTTACACTACTAGGTACTGGAGTTGGTGTTCCAGTTGACTTCTGAACTGATTTATCTAAAAGTTCTTGTCTTTTATCTTTCACATTTCCAGATGCTTCTTTTTCTCTTTCTTTCTGTTGTTTCTTTAGAGCAATATCTGATTTTAAATCAGCAGTTCCTGATTTAAGACCTGATATCGAATTATTAATTGACTTAGTTACTAAGTAATCTTTTAACTGACTTGAACCCTTTACTACACCACCAAGTGATTGAAGTAAAGACTTTTCGGATAATAAATCTTTTTGATTTTTCGCACCATTCTTGAATGCATTCTTTACGTCATCTAGTGAACCTTTTTGTAATGAACTCATAATGTCACCAGCACCTTTACTTACAGAATTTTTAAGTTTTCCTACTGTGTTTGATGTAAGTGCTTTCTGTAAAGCACCTGCTCCTGGTTTATTAGCTATACTTTTGATATCGAATCTTTTCTTACTCTTGTTCTTTTTATTTGACTTGTCTGTTTCATCTAGAGTATTTTTTAAGGCTTCTGTTTCATTCTCTTTTGCCGTTTTGGCAGCAGCTTCTTCTGCATTTTTCTTAACAGCATCTAAACTAGGTGGTGTTGGTGGAGCTTCACCAACATTTATTTCATCATCTATTGGTCCATTTCCAACAATTCTAATTAAAAACGGAGTAGCAACTCCCTCTTCGTTAAATGGGTTATTACCTATTGTTAAAAATTTAGGTAGTGATGAGTCTTTTTGTGTTCCTCCTGATTCAAGATTTCTATTTTCTCTCTCACCTGCATTTCCGATTTTCCAGATAGCACCTCCGTTATATCCAACATATGTTCCCCATTGAGCAGTTCCTCCTGCTAAATTACCTGTTGGAACAAATCTCTCAAATCTTTCAGTAACATACTTAAAGTCGATTGAAACTGTGTGTGACTCAAATACAGATGGTTGACTTATATCTACATCATTTGATACTACAGATTTATCGAACCAGAATTGACAATCTCTAAGTTGGAAAACGTGTCTGGATAAATTGTCTTTTAAGACTTCTAAGTTTCCTGATTCAACATCTTTTCTTGTTCTAACAAAATTTCTACATTCTGAAATTATAATATCACAGTTAAATCTCAGAAGATTTTCTGGTATCATAGTTTTTCCATTTGGTTTTGACCAATAAAGTAATTTGTATAAATGTATTAATGTTCCTATACTCATCGTAACGTCCTCGTTAAAGTCGATAGTTATCATGTCTTTTCTATATTCTGGTAGATACTTAAATGTGTCTCCTTTGTTAGCCTCACTTAATAAATCTAATCCACCAACCTTTTTGATATAATATCCTAAATAAGCTTTTTTACCAGGCCAGAATATTGATGCATTCGAGTCTAAATTCGCTGTGTTGATTGGAGTTCTTGTCATATATGTGTTCGCGTCATCAACTCTGACTGTTCCTTTTGTTCTAAAAAACTTTACAAATTGATTTTTAAAATCTTCATATACGTATCTTCTAGCTGCAATTTCATTAACACTTGAATATTGATTAATAAAATCTATTACTGATCCATTTAATAATGGAGAACTTACTGCATCAATAACAATATCAAATCCCATCATAATAGGATCATTATTTTCCCAAGGTGTTCCTCTGAATGTATCGAATCTTGCCTTCGTATTTCCATCATCTCCAGCTATCGGATTTCCTATACCATCTAAAATCTGTAGACCGTGTCTAAAGTAGTCTTGTCTGTAGTCACCAAATATCACAGGAACATCTCTTTGTGAATAAGGATTATCCTTTAAATCTGTTGGTTTTTTTGGTAAATCTCTACTTATCTTAAATCTTTCTTCAGTGTTTAATTTTCTAAATTGAGTTTCACTATCAGGTGCTCCTTTGAGTATGTGTCCTCTCCAGTCCTTAATTTCATATGAAATACTTTCTGGCTTTGATATTCCATCATTTATTGTTGGTTTTATCAAAGTTGGATGTAAAAATCCTTTACCAGCAAATGAGGCATATGATGATCCATCTGGATTAGTTACCACACTAACATGGTTTGGCCAAACCGCTCCGTCTGCTGGTAAAACACCTGCTCCTGCGGTTGGAATTGTTTCATCTAATTTACCATCTGATAAGTCGTTTCGATAAAGACCACTTTTTTGAGCGGTTGCTACTAGTCCAGACTGCATTTCTTTAGCTTGTTGAATCTTCGCATTTAGAAATTCTAAAGACATGCCATAGTTGGCATTTGCTTGTGATAATTGATTAGCTTCAGATAAATCAAGACCGAGTTCATTTAGTAGAACACCTGGATTTAACTGAGGTCCATCAAGATAAATATTACCATCCTGAATATTTTGATTACCACCTATTATTGACATAAATTATATATTAAATTTATTAATTGTCTTAGGCTAATTTAGCTGCTTTTCCTGCTGGTGTAGTAAATTCATCTAAATTAGTTGGATCCCATAAGGCAGTTTTTCCATATCCTAAAATACAAGCTTTTGCTCTATCTCTTTCCCAACAACCAGAACCTTTTTGATTTGCTCCTGATTTACCTGGTGATGTATTTCCTTCATAACACTTAACATAACCATTGCCTAGATCCTCAACTACTATACCTACGTGATCTGCTTTTGTGTTGTAATCCCATGAAAAGAAAACAATATCTCCCGGTTCTGGTTTTATTGTACTTGAAGATCTTTCTCCTTTAGTATTTCCATTTGATACAAAACAATCTTTACTTTTGAATATATTCACTCCCGTTGGACATGCGATACTGTTTGGCATCGCTCCGACGTATGGTTTTTTGTCTCTATTTGTTACTTTCATACCTGCTTGTTCAGCACACCAACAAACAAACATTCCACAATAGTGGTGTCCATTTAATCCCCAATAAACTCCAAATTTTGTATCTTTACCTGGTGTTCCTGGGTATTTATCTGTGCTTTTTTCAGTATATCCTAATTGACCCTTTGCGACTTCAAGCATTTTTTTAATCTTTCCTTTAGCACCTGTTGAAACTGAAACACTTGGTGCGTCATTTGGATTACCATTATCACCTTCTGTGTTTTTTGCAACATCTGGATTATCCGTATCTAGTTTGGTTAATAACTCTTGACCTTTTGATAGTCTAGCTCCTTCTGCTACCTCGAATGCTAAATCTTCTTCTGGTCCTAAAAATGATTCTTCACTATATTCACTATCAAACTCTTGATTTACGTTGTCAACCTCGTCTCCAAAATAGAAGAAGTCTTCAGCTCCAAGTTCTTTTTGAGTTATTGTTAGTTCACCTAGTGCTGTGCAAGATAATATTCCAGGCTTTTCAATGTTTAATACAAAGACCCCACTTATTGGTGGTTCTGGTGGTGGACTTGGTGTTAAACCACTTGGTGTTAAACCAGCCGCACTTGGACTCATACCACTAGGTGTAAGACCATTAGCTTGTGTGTCACCAGATACAGATAGTGTTTGTGTACTTGGTGTTTGTGATGGTGATAAACCGGTCTGAGATGGTGATAAACCAGATGGTGATAAACCAGTCTGAGGTGTTTCTTGTGTTTGTGTATTTACACCATATTGTTTTCTACTACTATCAGCAAGTGATTTATAATTCTTTTCCCAATCCTCTATTGTTATGATTCCGGATAGTGCATATTTTAAATTATAAGTACTATTTACTCTTTCTTCTCTTACTTTTCTATAAACTGGTTTTAGAGGAAAACTAAATGTTTTACCGTGTGGAGTAAATCTATTGTTCTGTTGACCGTTTGAATTTGTTGGTGAGCTAGAAGCTCTCCTTGATGTATAATATGTAAAAATAGGATCAAGATAAATTTCTTTAGTTGATGCTGTTGCATTTGTAAAAACTCCCTCTATAATCTTTTTAACATCTGTTGCTATTTTATCAACACTACCAGTGACCGCATTAATTTTATCAGCATCAAAATAAAACTCAATAGTTCTTAAATACCCATTCGGAAAGTAAGGTCCTGCAAAATTACTTACTGCTGGTAGAAAAGAAGATGCTGATATACCACCACCTCCTGGTCCTCTATATTTCGGATAGACATTATTATATCCTATTATACTTCCACCATCATAGTAATTTTCTAACTCATTTGCTATACCATTTGCTAAATCAAACTCATCTAAAATCTGTGAAGAAGGTGGTTCATCTTGCGATGCGTATATGTATCTATAATCATCAGTACTTACCTGATATGGATTATCAAGTTCGATTTGTATATAAAAACTAAAATTAGCCATTTATTATGAATATTTTTTTGGATCTGATTGTAGTATACCCCAGTATTTTTTGAATCTTTCAATTCTATCTTCTGAACCATTTGGTGGATTTTTACCATTAATCCAAGCTCCTATTTTATTTATAATAGTAGTACTGCTTCCTTCCATTGCCTTTATAGGGAATTTCTTTACACCTTTCGGTCCAGATACTTTCCAGAAATAACAAGAAACATCAGCTGGATATTTCGTAGCAACCCAATCCGGATTTGATACAACATCCCAGTCTTTTACTCCTCTACCTTTCAAGTACTCTGCATATTTTGTGTAGTTGGATCTACCAGTTAATTGCATATATCCTCTACCTTTATATCTAACACCATCTCCTTTCTTTGTGTTACCTAAGTCAGTTCTTCCCTCATAGGCTTTACCTGATGCTAATTCCTCAGTCCATTGGAATTGCCCAGACTCATGTGCTATTTGTGCGATAAAATGTGCTTGTTCTAATGGTTTTGATATTCCATAATTTTTCATAGCCTTTACAACTCCAGCTGGTGGATTCTCAGACCTTTTTGGTTTAGCCTTTTCATCGATATCTGCTCCACTTGAAGAGTTTCCAGTTGATGATTCCTCAGAATTACCATCTAGTGTTTGTGCTGATGCTGGTGGATCTGGTGGTATTGGTGGGGGTGGTGGTGGTTTAGGTATTTCTAAAACATTTGCGGTGACCTCAATACCATTTGATGAAACTTCTGTAATTTCGATTGAAAATATTCTACCAGTTTTATCAACAGCGCTGTAGTACTCACCAACTTTATAAACAGTATTTGGTACAATTCCAGTTGCGTCATCTACCGGATTTTCATTTCTTTCTACGTCACCTTTTTCTTCCTTAGTTTCTTCTTTTTGATTTTCTAATTCTTCTTTGGTTTTGCCTAATTCTTTTCTAACTGCTACAAGTTTCTGAGACATTCTATTGTTTGTCCATTTGTATTCAATATCGGCAATTATCCATTCACCTGATATTCTTTCATAATTAAGCTCTTCTAAAGAAGCTGTTGGTGTTGGGTTTACTAAAAGTAATTTTATCTTTTGGAACTTATAAATATTAAAATTGGCATTAGATAGTTCCATGTCAATTGTAATCCTTGTTAAGTTATTAAAGTTAGTTTTATTTTGTATTTCAGCATACATATAGTTTGCGTGAACATTTTCTGTTTCTATTCTACCAGAATACTCTGTTTTAAAGTTAGTTTCTAAATCAGACTTATCTGTAGTTGAACCTTTTAGTATCAAATTTTTTCCATTATCACTTGTTAGTGAGTCAACGTTGAATATTAAAAAAGACTTACTTGATGAATCATAGTACTTAGTTATTGTAAACTGACCCTTTTTAAGTGATTTACTTGTTGAGTGGTTATTAACCTCAAACTTAGCGATGTGAAAAGATGAACCTGCTTGTGATTTATCATTTGTAAATGACAATGGTCTAATCAATGACTTTTCACCAGCTGGTGGATCAACAAGAGCTTTAGATGCTGGACCCTGACTATCGATTCCGACATCAGCTGAAATATCTCTAGTCCACTCTTTTTCAATATCAACATAGTTAAAACAATAATAGTAATCTATATAACCTCCTACAAATGAAGCATCTGATATGTATGAGTGTTTCATGATTTCAGTCATAAACTGAGCCGGTGTTTTACCAGTATTTGACCACTTCATTGAGTCTTGTGTTGATTCAATATTAGAATTAAATCCGAGTTCATTTTCTTTAGATATCATTCTTAGTACCTCAAATGATGTTCCGGTATAAGACTTATATGATTGTTTATAAAAGTCTTTTAAGTCTAATATACCGTGTATTGTGTATGTTCCACCTTTGTTTTCTTGAAACTTAACTATTTTGAATCTTAAGTGTATAGACTTTAGATTGTCAGATCCAGAGTTTAAGAACACTTCTATTTTAGAGTTATCTAGTGGCATTCCTTCTTTTTTAATAAATCCAATTGAGTCATAAAAAATAATAGTAACATTAGGAACTATACCATCATGATATAATGTAAGGTTTGTAATATTTTCAGGGGTTACTTGATAACCAGCATACCAGAAAAATGGTTGATATCCAATACTTGTTGCTATCTCAGCATTCATTTGTTTATCAGGTGATGTGTCCCATTCTATCGCTGGAAGAGTCATTGACGCTTTGTCTATTTGTGTAATAATAGGTCTAGTACCATCTGCCTTTTCTTCTTCATTTGCTCTTGATTCTTGGGGTGCATTAGGATCTGGTTTAACGGTAACTTGCCACTCTGTAGGTTCAATATCCGGAGTTGATGGTATAACAGATATTACATATTCTCCAGGTGTGTCAAATTGTAAATCTCTGAATACTGATTCATTGAAATAAACTTCTTTCTCAATTGAACCCATGATTTGTCCTGGTCCAAACTTCTTTTTTAATGTTATTTTCGGAGTTACCGTGCCTAAATTTGTCGCAGAAGTACCACTTGATCCAGAAGTTCCGGATGTACCTGCTGATCCAGATGTACCTGAAGAACCAGCCGATCCACTAACACCTGAAGATCCAGTAACTGCTGATGAGTTTACTGCTGTTCCTGTTGGTGGATGTGGTGGATAACTTTTCTTATTAGTATATTGCCAAAATACTTGTCTTATTGCATGAGGTGTTCCTTTTACTCCTTGAAATACTTGAAAGTCTAAAATATCTTGTTGTTCATAACCAAGACCTTTATATTCTGCCTTTTTATCATTAACATTTTTTAAAGCGTGTCCTGGTAGTGAATTTTTACTACCTCCTGCTCCACCTCTACTTTGTACACCTATCCATGCTTTTCCATCAGAACTTTCTCTAATTATAACTTCCCATTTTACATTACCTTGATCAATATCCACTTTTATACTTTCTATAAATGGATTTATCTTCTCATTATAGAATTTCATCAATTCGGGATTGACAATTGTGTTAAATTTACCTCCGAATTTATCAGATGCTCTACTCTCAAATGAGTGCATTGCATCACCATCTTTTTCTTTACCTACTATATTTAAGTCATAGTTTCCGATAACCTTAACAATCTTTGGTTTTTCACTGATTATTTGTGTTTCGTAGGTTCCGATTTTTTTACTATTGAATGTAATTTTACCGTTTGCTGCTTCTGATCCCATATCTTCTTATATATTTTAAGAATGGGTTTCCATCTTATAAATTTATTTTGATTATTTTATAAGGATACTGTCTTTTTGTGTAAAATTTTTCTCTTTCCTTGAAATGTCTAAATAGTATATTGGACATATTGTTTGTATCAAAAACATCAACTAAGTCAAAGATGTTAGCTTTTTTCTTTTCAGAGTGTAATCTAAGAGCTCTACCTATCGATTGTATAATGATTTGTTCTGATTTGAATGAGTCTGCAAATATAACATTGAATATCGCATTGATGGAAACTCCCGTTGATAGTGTACCGTAGGAAGCCACAAGAACTTTTACGTTACCTTCTGTTGATTCCATTTGTTTTTTTATTTCTTCTCTTTTTTTACCACTTACTTCACCATCTATATAAAAGAAATCTCTATTTTCAATTTCTTTTTGTAATTTATCAAATATTTTCTGACCATAATCTATAGTGTGAAATAAGAGTAATGTATTTGAGTCACACTTCTCAACTATCTTTTTGATAAACTCTAATCTCCTATCAGAAACGTGTATGTAAGCTTTTTCTAATTCAAATGCGTCTTTTCCATTTCCGCCTTTTTTGATTATTTGTATTCTTTCATCAAACTCTTTATCGTTATGATTCATTATAACGGCTCTGATTTCCATAGGAGTGATAATACCCTTTTCTTTCAATTCATTTGCAGAGACTTCTGTTATTTTAGGTCCTAAAACAGATTGTATTGTTAAGATTTCACAAGTATCTTCTTCTGGAAATGTTCCAGAAACTCCAAATCTAGAATAAGCATATCCAAATGTTTTGTTTAAGATAGATGTTATTGTTTTAGCTTTTGCTCCGTGTGCCTCATCTGTTACAACTGTGTGGAATTGTTGAAAGAATTGCTTAGGCCATTTTTCTAAAGACTGGTATGTTCCTATATAGACATTAGGATCTTGTGCTCCTGAAAATTTCCTAGGTCTTTCAGACATTACTTCTTCAACTCTAATATCACAGTGAGTATACTTTGCATCCGGAATCAAAATTGACTCGACTTTTTTATCCCTCATTTCAAGTAAAGTATTTATACCCCAGTTGTATTCCATTATGTTATCATAAAACTGAGTAACTAATGTTATTGAAGGAACGATAATTAAAAACTTAGCATTTGGATCAATATGTTTTAATGTATAAAACATTACTATTGATATAATAAGTGATTTACCACCAGAGGTTGCAACCTCAGCCATACAATATCTATTTTTAAGAATTTTATATGCTGATTCTATTTGATGGTCATAAGGCATGAATTGAATCCATTCTCCGGACTTTGTTCTTACTTTATGAAATTTAAAATATTCTTCACAAAAAATTTGTACCTTCTCAAGTGTTACATCTCTATTTAATGGAAAATCTTCTTTATTTTCTAAAACAAAAGAAGCTTCAATTTCTTTACAACCTTTCATTGCTTCTTTCCAAAGACCTATATTAATTCTACCATTTTTAAAGTAGGTTTGTTGTCCATTCCAAACACCCATTTTAAAAGCAGGCATATATCTATAACCCTTGACGTGTCGAGTTAACCACAAACTTAATTGATGATATTCTATTCTTGTCGCACTTGTAACAACAATTTCTTCAGAATTTTTGTCATATCTAAATTTCATCTTATTATTATATATAAAAAGACCTTTCGTGTTTAATTTGAGAATTTTTGAGGTTTTTTATAGAGGGACTAAATACTCTTGGATATATAAATAAAAAATAATTAAAAATCATGGGAATATTTTCATTTTTCAAGAATCTATTTGGTAAAAAAGAAGTAGCTCAAGAAGTTGTTGTTGAAAAACCAGTTGTGGTAAAAGCTCAACCTGTTGAAGTTAAGGTAGAAACTCCTAAGAAAGAGGAAACTGTTAAGCCTGTGGTTGTTGCTCCTAAGGCTGAAGAAAAAGTTACAGCTAAGGAAATTAAGTCTAAGGTAAAAAGACAACCGGTTGAGAAAAAGGTTGAGAAAAAGACTGAACAACCTAAAGCTGAAGTTACAAAGAAACCTCGTAAGAGACCTTCTAAAGCGAAAAAAGCTGAGTAAATTTATTTACAAAAAATTAACCCACTCAATTGAGTGGGTTTTTTTATTTCTTTTTAGATACTATTTCATCTATCATTCCGTATTTCTTGGCGTCTTGTGATGACATCCAATAATCTCTATCACCATCTTTATAAACTCTATCATAGTTTTGACCAGTTTTTTCAGATATTATCTCATATAATTCTTTTTTAAGATGATTCATTTCTCTTGCTTCAATTTCAACATCAGATGCTTGTTGCATCCATCCACCATAAGTAAGTGGTTGGTGTATCATTGTTCTACTTCTTTTTAATGATTTTCTTTTTCCTTTTTTACCACTACATAAAATAACGGCTGCCATAGATGCTGCTAATCCAGTATTAACAGTTGAAACATCTGAATTAATAAAGTCCATAACATCAAGTAGTCCAAGACCTGAATAAACAGAACCTCCTGGTGAATCAATGTATATTGATATATCACTATCATCTAATGAATCTAAATACATCAATTGAGCTTTTATTACATTACACACATCTGAATCGATTTCGGTTGACAAGAATATTATTCTCTCATCTAAAAGTTTACCAAAAATATCAACTGGTAATCCGTTGGTTTCTATTGAAGAAAGGTTACTTTTTTTATTTAATTTGGAAAAGTAGTCATGTTGAAATGAGCTACTTATTGATTGACTTAGTAAAAACTTATTTAATTCTTTCATTAATGAATTTATTTTTTATAAGAGTTTTAGAGTAAAAATCTGAAAAAGTTGGTTTTCACAAAAGCGGTTTTGATTTTTAATATATAATAAAAAAATATTAAAATAATATGAAAACAAGTGTTGAAATAAATGGATATGTAATTTCTATCGAAGAAAACGATGGTATCATTTCTGTAAATGCTGTAAAAGATGACGAAGTTATCGAAGAGTTCTCTATTGAAACTGAAGAAGCACAAGATGGTGAAGAATTTGGACAAGAAGAAGTTCAAGGATTCGGAGACTATGCTCAAGAAGAAGATTTTGACAAAGAAGATTTAGAAGATGAGCTTCAAGATGAAGAAGAAGAAGGAGAAGATGACGAAGATGAGTCTGAAGAAATCCCTGGAGCTTTAGAATCTTTCCAAGCATTTATCAATAAAAAGAAATAATAATTTAATGATTTTAAGATTTGATAAATTTGTTTCAGAAGGTTTAGTATCTGACTATTTATTATATTATGCCTTTGACTGGGATGATAATATTCTTATGATGCCAACAAAAATTATTATGCAAAAAAGAGTTGGTGATGAATGGGTTGAACAACCTGTTTCTACTGCAGAATTTGCAGAGGTAAGAACTGATACTGAAAATTGGA
>JACCDW010878752.1_pt1 | contig 16025 bp, 6 predicted proteins | sample 7449781 | NCBI WGS metagenome assembly JACCDW01 (sample SAMN15323449, study PRJNA562643) | freshwater metagenome | isolation source: river surface water | place: USA:Blue River Watershed | collected 2017-08-18
CACCAGCTCCAGCATCAAGAAATAAAGCTTCAATTTTAGTTCCAGAAATCAAAATGTTTTTGACTCCTCTATCTATGTCAATTTGTGCACAACGGTCAGTAATCTCAAATTCTTCCAATTCTTTTGTTGCAGATAAAGCTTTCGCTTGTAGCTTTGCAATAGATTGTAAAAAAGCTTGATCGATTTTATTTACAACGCTCATTGATATACCTCTTTGTATTTAAAATGTATTAAAATGTAATCATTGATAATAATAAAAAAATGGAAATATATTTACAAGTTATTTTTAAAACAAAAGCAATTTACGTTCCTTCATCCTCACCATCAAGAAGCCTGGTTTCTAATGACGCTCTTTTAGGCTTAGTGCTAGTCTTGTTTTTATTGTTTCCACTTGTATTAACAATTTGATTTGCGTTAACAATTTGATTTGCTTGATTCAAGGTCTTATTGCTTGAATTAGCGTTGTTTGTATATATAAAATTAGCAGCATTACCTATTTTTGGCATCTTTTTAATCTCTGTAAAGTCAAAATTCAATGATTCTTGCAAAGCAGTCATATCTAGTCTTGCTCTATCCATTGGATCTAATAGACATTGTCTCATTGCCTGTAAAGCAAGAGCCGACTTCGCCCCTTTGGGTGTCTGATTGCTTAATGACTTCAAGATGTCGGCTATGAAACTCGCCGCAGAGTTTTGTATGTTTGCATCAAGCCTTGAAAGTAATTCAACAATATTTCTCATTGAGAAACGGAAAATATCTTTCCACTCATCGAGAGTAACTTGCTCTTCAATCTTCCCAATCCTACGAGCTGCTTCTCGATAATACTCACCAGATATTACCACCTTAGACAAAGAAGCCAAGAAGCCCATTGGCTCTCCGCCAATAGAGCTCTTAGCAGCAGCAACAGCTTGTTCAATATCTTCACTAGTTGTATGTGCGTCCCCAAACTTAATACCTCCAAATGCCTTATTCAACACATCTATAAGACCTTTAACGGTCAACCCACTAGCATTGTTTAAGGTCACATCTTGTATCTTGTAATAAGATGGGTTTTTTGCTTTTATTGCACTCTTAGTCCAAATAGGATAATCACTTGTGTTATTTATGATGGTATAATTATTTTTTGTCATGGAAGCCAAGGACAATTCCATGGCTAGTTGTACAGATTTAGAGTAAGAGAAATAATAATTCAAGAAATCAAGCCCCAAGTCAAACCCAATCAAACCAACAACCATATCCTCAAGAGTATCTGAGCTTAAGAAATTAGTAGACTTCATGGACATGCGTAGTACCTGGTCTTCTGACAATATGTTTTTGTATGTTGTTTTGAGATCTTGTAGGTCTTTTCCACTGATCAAAGATTTTGCCAACTCATAGCTATGTAATATATTTGAAGTCCTAGTCCATGAACGAGGAGAAGGCCACCCACGTTCTCTGTCTACAACTGGAAGAAGTCTATTTCCCACCCTGGTGCCACTTGCTGCATTCAAGCAATGTAGTTTCCAGCGAGGTGGTAACCCACTATATGTCGTACTGGACTCTATATATGTGATAATTGCAGGATGAACATCGTTTTTCATAGCCCAAGAAAGCCAAGCATCAACATCTACTTCTAGAATCAAGTGCATCATACGATTTGCGAGAGCACTAGATATATCTTCAACAGCAGCATCATCGTCTTTTAGATTACCTGCTGCACAAATAAACCATCCTGGAGGTAACTCATATCCGCCGTATTGAACATCCCCAAGCTTTCTATCGAGCACAATTTCATAAGCAGCAACTTGAACGCTCTTATTGGCAGATGTAAGTTCGTCAAAGAACAAAATACCTCTAGATAATGGGTTTCTAGGCCATTCGCTTGATATAAACCAATCAACAGACCTAGTTGCATCATTTGGCACTGGAAAGCCCCTGAGGTCAATTGACTCTTTTTGGGATAAACGAATGTCAATCATACCCTCTTTTCCATATTTTCTTGAATTTGCAATACTGCGTATAATATCACTTTTACCTATACCAGGAGAACCAAGTATAAGAACTGGAGGGATTTTTTTTGCAACTGCTTGTGCATGAGTGAAATCATTGTTTGTTATTTGCTTTAAAAAGCTTGAGCCTTGCCATTTGGTTAATTGTGCTTGATCTTTGTTCTTCTTTGGATCACTAAGGAAGGATTTTTTATCAAATTTCCCCATGCGAAGATCTGCTTGTTCAGCCAATTGGAGAATTCTAGTTGTTTCTAAATCTGCTTTATATAACTCATCTAGCTTGGCCATATCTCTGTTCATGAAAGCTTGTTGAACTTCTTGTGTGATATATCCTTTTCCATAAAAATCTTGAACGTCTTGTAATAAAGCTATTTCCATTTCGTTCAAAAATGAATTAATCATATCGGTAATTGATTGAGCCGAACTAACAATAGCTTTTCTAGCCATTGCTGATTTAGGATCATTCTTGTTTCCAATTGAAAATCTCAAAGATACTTGAGAAGATGACATACGAACCTCTTTCTTTCATTGAAGTTTTTTTCCCATGATATTAAAAAAAAACAACCTATTGCAATAAAATATTGATAAAAATATGAACAAAATGTAAAAATGTAAAAATGTAATAAAAAATTTATTGAGAGGTTGTAAAAAATGCTATCAACTAAAGGTGTTCCATTCCGAACAATAAACACGGAAGATGCTAATTTTAAAGAAAAAATGATGATTGCGGCAGCTAGGGATTTGAAAGGTGAAGAGAAAGATGAATACAAAAATGAATTAAGATCTAGAATGAGCTTCGTTATGAATCGAGCAAAACAATACCTACACTCAAAAGGAACAACTCAGTGGATAGTTAATGCATTAGCATCGTATTCAAACATACATACATTTGATCGGCGTATTAGTACTGGAGCTACTGATGGAACAAAGATGATGTTTAATATCCCGTTTATATTATCCTTTTATCAAGCAGATCGTCCTAGGGATAAATTTGAAGATGTAGCTGCGGTTGCGTTTGTCATTGCACACGAAATATTACACGCAAAACTTGGACACTTTGTGAGAGACACATCATTGAAAGACCCAACTGACAAAAAAGCAAGAACCCGTATGAACTATGCGTTCGATCATGAGATAAATTGTCTTTTAGCAGCACTAGGTTTGGCCGTTCCAGATTCTCTAATTCTATTTCACGAAGACTATATTCCTATGGAGGGCATGGCGACCACTGGACGATTCTTATATGAAAACCCTCTGGCAGATATTGTATATAAATCTCTTAGAGGGGTTCCTGATGAAATGTTTGATGACGATGAATCTCGCCATGATGAGGGGGCTGACGACAATTTGGATGAGTATGACGAAGATGTTGACAGCGATTCAGAAGATGAAGAAAAAGAAGATGAAGAGGAAAAAAAGCCTGAAGACAACAAAAAAAAGAAGACTCCTCCGAAGGGAAAAATGAAGCCTAGAGAAAAAAAGCCAGAAGAAGAAGAGGGCGACCAAACCGCACAAGGTGGGCTAGGTAAAGAAGCTAGAGAATTCAAAGATCCCATTGTTACGGACATGCTGGATAAAATTGAACGAAGAAAACAAGATGTTATCGATAACATGGATGAACGTATGAAGGCAGAGGCAGAAGCCCTCTTGGCTAGACAAAATATGATACAAGCTCTAAAAAATGTTCATTCAGATTACGCTAATAAGCTTGCAAATATGCTGACAGCTCAGATGTCTCAAATTACTCATGCATCTGGCTTTTGGAAAAAAACCCTAAGGATGTTCGTTAGAAATACAAACCTCAAAGACATATCTTGGTCTAGGCTTAGCAGACGCTTTATTCCTTACCGAATATATATCCCAAAAGAAAAAGATAATTTATTGAGTGTGAGCATTGGGTTCGATGTATCTGCTAGTATGCATATTGAAGACATGAAAGGATTTATGCTTGAAATTGAAAAGATAATGAAAAGCTTTTCAAAGAACTATCGTATCATCATTCACTTGTTTAGTGATCCTGTACACAAAGAATTCTCAACAGTATTTGACAGGAAAAATCCATATAGTGCGGCAGCTTTCGAAGTTCTAGTAAAAAAAGGGCAGGCAGTGGCATCAGGGACTCAATTTGATGATATTATTACTACAATTGCTACTGATTGTAGAGATAAAAAGTATTTGTCATTGGGCGGTATTATTTTTACAGACGGTGATGGCACAGCCCCCAGATACCCAGTTCCTCCAGCAAAAACTAAAATCATTTGGTGTTTAACATCAGCAGATCTGACAGGTGTCCTAACAGGTATAGATTGGGGCTTGCGAATATTATTTGACAGTGTTAAACGAAATATATCTAATTAAACAAAAAAGTAGGGTAAGAACATGCAAAAAGAAATTATTATTTTAGATCCAAGAAGCAAGAATCCTAGCTTCGAAGAGTTGATGTATATTCTAACACCTTTGAATGAAATCCAACAAACAATCCAAGTTCAACTTGGCGTGAGCCTATATGACTTATCTATTCAAAAAATAGTATCATATGAAATAGTGGACTCCAATAAAAAAATACCTTTGGCTCAACCGTCCCTAGCTCCTGACTGTTTACAAAGCATTCAAAGTAAACGTTTACTTCATTTAGAAATCCAAGAAAACATAATGGATATAGAAGGAATGTATAATCAACAAAGAGAGTGGTCAAAAACCATTGCTTTTTTCCCTCTAGCTTTTGGTGCCTATAAATACACAGACACTTACAAGGAATTGATTCATCGTTTTATTGAGTTGGATCCAAATAATGACAGGAAAAAGGTTAAAGATGTAGCTTTCAATAGATTGTGGAAAGGTTTCACGGATATTATCAACCTAGCTATAGATGCCGCAGAGAACTTCTCAAATGTTCAACTCAACAAGAACGAACAAGTCTATTTAAAGATATACAGTAATATGGTTGAGGAAGTATTAAGTGATCCATCATTCAATTCTTATCTTGATCCATTAACAGTCAACAAAAAAGAATTTCGACTCCCAGTATCTTTAGGGCAGCTTAATGATATGGCAGAAGAATTGTTCACTATAGAAATATTCAAGGATGTAAATATGAGTGTTTTGACTCAAGAAGATGTCGAAGCTCTAACCCCCTTGGAATTAGAATCTTATGAATATATTCGTAGGATAGACGCTAATCCTGATACTTTACCGAAAGCAAAAACCCTCAGTTATATCAGGCATTTATACCAATTTGACAAAGAGCAAGCAAAAACTTATGCGGAAGGATATACCAAAATGTATGTAAGAAAAAACCCATTGCCAGGCGAACTAGATTCACCAGAGAACAAGAAAACAATCCAAGATTCATTCGCACGTCTAATAGATGCTAGAAGAGAAAAGGCTATACTTGATGCTAGAAGAGAAAAGGCTATACTTGAGGCGAAGCGGAAGAAAGCGAAGAAAGCTTTAGACATTCGCACAATGATTAACAGAGTCAATAGGGAGCTTGATGATAGATTTGCATCTAGTGTATCTGACAGATCTTTGATAGAGAACAAGCGAAATGAAGTGGCCGACAGAAGTAGAGCTGAATATATGGTAACTCAGAAATACTTGGAAGAGGACACAGTAGATGGGGGAAAGAAAAATGTTCTTTCTAAAACCCCTGACTTAAGCAAACCTAGATGTGGCAGTTACTCAGAAATGATTGCCAAGTATTTCAAGACTATATTTACTGACCTACCTGCTGTCATAGATCATCTAAATATCTCTGATGTTACAACCCAACTAATTGTCGCCACTTTAGCAAAAAGCCCAAAAAAGTTAACCAAAAATGAGATTATTGATGCTGTTAGATTAGGGCTCAACACCCTGCACGCCATCGATGAAGAATCTTATGCTAACCAACGAGAGATGCGTTTATTTAATGTTTTGGTTTCAACAGGATTTACCATATTGGATAATCTAACCAAGTTCGAAGTCCCAAAAGACTACGCAATTAGCACGAGTCCACTTCAAGTTATTTTGAATAAATATATAGATGAAAATGATAATATCACCTATCAATTAGCCCCAGAATTTCAAGAGCGTATCTTGATAGAAACATTCAAGGCAGGGTCTGTATTTCTTCTAGGAAGAATTAAGGTTACAAATATTGAAAGAGCAATTAGTAGGAGAGAGCGAGAGGGGTCTCCAATGACTGATGAAGAGAAGGAAGCGTTGATATCGGAACAAATGCTTCAAATAGAGGGCAAAAAAAAGATGAAGGATGCTCAAGATGAGTTCAGGAAGAACTTCTGGGATCAACAAGATGTTGTTTTCTTGAGACAGAAGTTGATGGACTTCCAGCTCTTGAGCACAAGCTTAGGTGGTGGAACCAAGAAAAAAATAATCAAAAAAAAGAAGGCTTTTGATAAGATTGAAAGTATTTTGTTTGAATCAGGATCTAACGCTATTCCTGCAGATGTAAGAGTTATAGTTCCAAGTAATTATACAAAACTACAACCTACTGATGCATCAGAACCTCGTCTACATCTTCGAGCAATTAATCTCGCAAATGAAGGTTTTATAGAAAGACTGTTTTCATGCATAGATGTCTTGCAAGGAACCACGGGGCGAGCAACTTATAAAGATATTATACAAGATCGAACGTGGCTAAGTGTCTCAGACTTCGATTTTGAAGCAAGAGTGAAAGATATTCTAGATATACTAGCAGAAAAGCATTTCATTGATGATACAACTATTGTAGTATCTCAAGGAAATGGTAAAGATGATAAAACAGAAATATCATATTCAATTTCTAAAGAGTACAATGAAGACGATATTCTTGACATTGTTGATGAAATCAAAGAAGTTATTGTTCAAAAAGAAAAAACAAATTTGTACAAAAAGCTGATCGCAAAGCAAAGAGTTAATAGAATATTTAGATTTCTATCAGGAGCTCCCTACAATAACTTTGGTGCTAATATCGAGAGATTAGGCAGAGGGACAGAAATCGAAGTCAGTGACCTAAGATTGATTTTATATGTGTTAGTTGCAGCAGGATATGTAAAAATATTATCAAGTGCAATATCCACAAGACCAACTTCATTCCTAGATGCAGCTTATGTTTTAACTACTAAAGGACGCGATATTATTGAGAGGTCAGAGAAGAGTCATGGGGATTATTACATGTACAGTAGGCAACCTGAATTGATCCCCGATACTGAGCTTATTTTTGCGAGCGATATAATGTTTATGCAATCAGCGGGAGGAAATGTGAATTCAATCGCGATAGCTGACAATGATTCACACCCATCTTGGGAAAAGTATAAGACACTAACTCAGGAAGATAAAGCACTTTTTGATAGTATCAGATTCGGGGTCTGGGATCGTGAAATCATACGCTTAAGGAGAAATATTCCTAAGGAAAAGATACGAAGAGAAGTTGAGAAGACTATAAAAGAGTATGCTATTGATAGTGTGAACGAAGATGAATCTAGTGCTGGATACCGAAAAGTTCTAGAAGCCCAATCGGATTTAGATGTTCAATACAAGGATAACCCAGATTCTATTGAGTATGTATCTAAGTTAAACAAGGTAATAACAAGAATCGTCAACGAAGAAATAAAAAGGATCAAAGAAGATCCCACTATTTTAGAAGAAATAAGAACTTTGGTGGTAGATGGTCTGTTTCTCGAATCATTGAATGAAATAAGATACGATGTAGATAAGAAAATATTGGCCCGTTTTTACGAGATAAAAGCGAATAGTATTGCTTCAGGAGAACATTTCAAAGACTTAGTAGATGAGATTTTCTCTAGTAACGGTGGTGTCGAAGATAGAACTGCGATTGATGAAGTTATATCTCCAGAGTTGGTTTATATCATATTTGAAAGCTTGAAAAAGAGCAACACTCTTTTCGACGGTATTGTTCCAAAAATACAGAAAATGGGCTTAACCCTAAAATCCATATATGATAGCTATAATGATACTGAGGAAGTGTCAACTTTCTATGCTGTTGATGATAAAATCGAAAGAATGATAGCTTCCGACTATAATCTAACTATCAAAATGCCCCAATTGCTTATAGATGCTCAGAAATATGTAGATGAAATAGGTGGGGGCGGAATAAAGAAAGGGATGACAGCCGAAGAGATAGTAGCTGAGAGAACTCGTTTAGTTCAAGCGGGAGTTCTTAATGAAAAGGGTACAGATGTTATTAGAATGTCTAACGACCAGATACAAAAAAGAGCTGAAAATGTATCCAAGGTCTCACAATTACTTAACCACAACAACCAAATAATGTTTTTGAAAATGAAGTCAGGAGAAACATCAAATTCAGAAGAAGCTGCATCAATTAAAACAATGTTGGATGAGATTACACAACTCCTTAAAATAACACCTAGTGCTGTATTGCAATATTGTAAACGAGCATCTATTAATCGTTTGTGTAATCAACTTGGTATTACATTGGAAAGCCTTGTGTTTGGTCTTGTTGCTAAAGGTTTTGTTGCACATAAAACTTACAAAAAAGAAGCCACTTATCCTTATGGGTTCAATGTATTTGATATTCAAAAACAGGCTCAATTACTTGACCCAGAATATAAAAAAGCTGTAACAGATGCCAGTCTGGCGAGTAAGTTTGAAGAGTACATGAAGTTGCAATCACAATTAGATGCAAAAACGATAGAGAGCGAAAAAATTAGAATGGACGAATATCGTGAGCTTTCTAGTATAGATAAGAAGTTTATTGCGGAGTTAGAGAAGATTGAAAAAAAGATAGCAGGAGTTAAAAAGGGGCAAGATCCAGACACGGGGGGGACTGTAAGAGGGTGGTTTCTTCAAAATCTTTCTCTAAGTGATTATGAAATGAAATTGGGCTTAGCCCAGAGAGAACTCGAATCTCTTACGATAAGAATCACAGTTAAAAAAGAAGGTTTATCGGCTGCTAAAAATATTTTAAAGGAAGAAAAAGCAATTCAATCCTCGGAAGAAAGAATGCTAAAACTAAAAAACACAGACATTCCCCAAATACAAGCAAACATAAACAATCTTAATGATGTTCTGAAACAACCATTAGACAAACTAAACAAGCAAATAGAAGCACTACAAAAGCAACAGACAAAAGAGAAGGAGGCAATCCTCAAAAAAAATAAGAAACAAAGAGAACAATATGAATTACTAAGAAATGAAATAAGTCAAATGACATCTCAATTAAACAATCTTGAGAGAGATGCGAACACTTATAGGTCAATACAATCTATTAACTTAGTTTACAATAAGCCTAAAGATTTATTGATTTATGTGTTGTTAGCTCTAGAAAACATTGGGATGGTCAAAATGGTTAATTCCGCAATAGGTGACTTTGGGAAAACCAACATATATTTCCAATTAACAGGAAAAGGAAAAGAACGTTGGGGACAAGCAATGAAAATATCGGATATCGCAAGAGGTATTATCAAGGAATTGAAATCAGACAACAGAACACTTGTATGTATTGCCGATCAGATACATGATTTAATGTTTAGTGAAAAATTCGCGAAGAACATTTCTATTGAACAAAGAAAAAAGACAAGAATGGTTTCAAAGTTGATTAAGACGCTTGACAAGAAGAATAAGAAAAAGGCTGAACCACGCAAACCTAAAGAAATGAAAGTAATCACTACTTTGGTAAATAAGTCAGTTAACACAATAGTTGCAAATGCTACTACTACACCAAATACGTCATCCAAGGGACGAATGATCAACGTGAGTATTCCCATAGAAGATCAAATATTCATTCCTGAATCTTCTCCAAAAAAGCAAGAGCCAGTAGAACCTACACCTACCCCTGGTACCAAACGAGCAATGCCTCGTTTAACTTCGGACAAAAGAAGATAATATTTTTTTTACTTGTTTTATAATATATTGAAAATGCCTTGTTAATATTGATCTTTATTTACTAGAATAAATGAAATGTTTTTTATCTAAAGGTGAATAATACTATGGAAAACTATAAGAACAATCCTCCTCAATTTCCTTTGATTGTAAAAGATGCTTTGGCAATCGTGAATCATATGTTGTTAGATGTTCTAAAAGAAACAAAAATGGATGATTCGCAATTTACCACACTATCACACTCCTTAAGGACAATTATTAACAATAGTTTCTGGGGCGGGATACACTTAAATGATCAAGTTAAAGAAGAAAATATCAGAGTTTGTCTTAATCATGTAACTGATGATGATTTGAATAAGTATTGGCATAGTGTGGGACAAAACAAAAAGCCACCAATCATCAGGTCAATTAACCATGATATCTACTTAAATGTTAAATTCTACAAAGATCAATTAACACCAAGTATAAATTCTATTAGATCTGTATTGCAAGATTTGAAATGCAACCAACAAGACATCAATCTGTTTTGTACTAATCTCCGTGCAATATCTGAGATACTGATACTAGATGGAAACAAATTATCTGGAGAGTACTGCCAGATACCTGTCGAAGAGCAGAAAAAAATAACACAAGGCTACAAATCATCTGATTTAGTAAGCTTCAAACCTAAAACAACAATGATAACCGAAAAAACATATTATACTTTGGCTTCCTTTTTTGTGGTCAGCAGCATCGGTATCACTTGGTATCTAAAACGTAGGGAAAATAAAGAATAATATATCTCATTTTATTTTACTATACGTAATCCAAACAGATATACTATTTACAAAAAAAGGAATACAAATATGCATTCAAACCCATATAAAACAAAAAAATTACAAAATAGATGGCAAATGGGATCATTAGGGATGCCCAGCGTGGCAATAGAGCCTGAATTAATTGGACCTCCTGTGACGGCCGTACCCATTCCTAGTTTGATAGAAGACAGGGTAGAAGTAAACAATGATAGCATATTATCTGTAACAATGGGCGATCCCTATGACTATAAAGACATACAGCAATTCATAAAACAAGAGATTGGGGACGTCTTAATTGATACTACAAATTTAGTCGAAGCGATTATAGCTATTGGTGCTGGGCTGCGTTTAGGCATGGATTTGGACAGCATATATAATTCGCCCGCAATTTTACAGTTACAAAGCATCGATTTCTTCATTCCTCAAGCATCTAACCCTGATCATTTCATAGCCATAGAATCCCCAAGCTCTATCATGAGTTTTAATGGGCAAAATCTAGTTGTGAACTCAAAGAACATTAATCTATTATATCGTTTTCTACTAAAAGATATTCCTAGTCAAACTATCATAAAATGGGCAAACAATATATTTGGTAACCAGAAAGTACAAAACGATGCATTAGACAGATTTGTTACACGTCAATTAATCCCTAAGTATTTTAAGTCCGACAAATACCCAACAAGTGTAATTGTTGATAAGATTAAGATAAAAAATGCAGATTTTATTCAAAAAATCAAATCAATGATTAAAGTGTCATATTGCTTATGTGCTTACGGTGTGAGTGGTGTAAGAGATATGACCACATTCCTAAAATTAGCCAGTTTTGACTCTATATCGAGCTCTGTAAGCTATAATGATCTGGTAACAAAGATTGAAGATGAATTCTATTCGATTGCTCTAGATAATGTAAGTAAGCAGAAATTTATTACCCCTACAAACATAACAAGAGATGACTTATATTTAGACTTCAGAGTTGCATATAGAATATCTCTAGCTGGCAGAGCACTGGTTGATATACTGAGTTTATTATCATCTGTCTTTGTTCCCCTCGTGTCGTCTTTCGACAAAAAGATCAGTGGGCTTGGTGAAACAAACATCAAATCTGAAGATGTATTTAGAGATAACAGAATGATTATAGACAAGTTACAATATTCTGTATTGAAAGTGCTATCCACAGAAAAATCTCTATACATCCCCATTCCACAAAACACAAGTTTAGCTACAATATTCGAGATGATACCTTTTAGTTTTAAGGATTCACATCAAAACTTGGGCTTTACAAACAACAAAGAAAGTTTGGATTTCATAGAGCCTATATTCAAGAAAATTGTAGAAGCATTCAATTTTTCCGCTTGGGACTCTAATGGTAAACCTCAATCTGCTGGTAATTTATATGGTAAAACTGGATTAGCCACAACATCCAAGTATGCTTGTGACATATCTTACCTAAACAATCATTTTGAACAAGTAAATGTAGATTTCATGAGCTATTTTCAAAAAAACTCAACACTATTTGATATATTAAGAAAAGTAGTAAAATCAAACTCTTACCAACTTGAATTTTTATCATATTCTGGCATGTATGGTATTGACACAATATTGTCAGAAAACAACATATTTTTAGACTTCCATACAGTTCATGCTGCATATGATTGGTTATTCTTATTCACAGTGTTCATCATACAGAACTATGCTAAAGCGAATTGCGGGAATGATATAAGCAGTGAAAACCCAATTAAGTATGATGTTGTTAGAACGGAATTACTGGAACAGACACCACTATCTCGATTCGTCACACTTGACAACGGTGTGAAGTTATTTGGGATTTCTATGATATGCCTTACTATGTATCAAGTCTTACGAGGGAAAAGGCGTTAGATTTTTGATTTTTGCAAAAAAAACTTTATATCATTTGATTAAGTTTGTATGAATAAATACAATATAAAAAACAAATTATTACTTATTACATGATAGGAGATAGAATATGGCTACTGAGAAGAAATGGCTAACAGCATCCAATTTGTACAATTTAAGAAATTCTAACCAACCAATATGGAAATCAATTCTTGATTCATCTCAAAACGGTTTTGGTAGTACCAGAGTTACGATTCCTGCTCTAGAAGGTGATACTTTTAGGGAATATCGTCTTGTTAGCTATAACCCAGCAACAAAAAAATGGCGAAAGACTAAAGAAGCATCAATCCATACGTGGACTATTCCGACTGTGCGTGGCAACATTGATCAGTATTTTGGAATCAGCCTTTATGGAGAACACAATGATGCTGCGAACAAGAATTTTAGAAATGTGGCAGAAAGTAGCGATAATGATTGGAGACCCCATGATAAAACTTTTTACAAGCAAGATTTCATAGACCCTATCGCTCAAATCTTGAATAAACACGCATCTGTTTGTCTAGCTTCATCTCCTTGGTTTGATGTAAACAAAGGTGTCAACTCAAAAGACTTAAGTAAAATCATCTCTGTAAAGCCTCAAGTAATAGTGAATCGTTTAACTGCGAATGCAAAAGCCTTGTTAAAAAACAAAGACACCTACAAAGATGTTGTTGATGGGTATGCAAATTGGGATCAACGAAAAATACGAAAAATACTACAAGACATTATAAAAGAACCTTTAGCGTTCATTACAGATTATATGTCCATGTATAAAAAAGCCCAAGGTGCTGCATATTCCCCAAAAACAATTAAACGAGAAAATACTGCAAAGATACCTCAATTATTATTCAAGTCTGGGAAAACACAAGCTGAGGCTTCATCGGTTCAAAATCAATTAGATTCAAATGAAGTCTATGATTTATCAGATTTTCAATACAATTATGCTTGGTTTTTCTATGCAGAAAGCTCAGATGGCAAAAGCTTTGGATGGCAACTGTATACTCCAGATACATTTGAATATATGATGGGCAGTGATAGATACTATGCGACTAATTTTGGCAAAAAAATAAGCCTAGATACCATAGATCTGTTAGGATTTGAGCAATCAGTAAATGTAAATCTAGTTATTTCTAATATTGAAAAAAAATCTATTACTGAAGATACTATCAATCCACCTGGTTTTATGCAAAACGATGCCTATGACTATAAAACAGCAAGTGGAAATTTCAACGGGCTTGATATTCTAAGTGATTTGGTTAATGATACACGAGTATCGGCTCAATTGGCTGCTAGTATTCAGGAAAAAGGTAGAAATATCCAAAAAGGTGGGATACTTGCGGCCACTGCACAGGGGGGGATAGTTGCTGTACAAAACAAAGAATCTCAAACAAAGCAAGAATTGAGATTACAAGCAACTCCAATTGTGGGAACAAACCAATGGAATATAATACTGATTGACTCTAAAGGACAGCCAGTTCCCACAGTCAACCAAAGAGCGAATCCTGTTCTCTTTACAAGAACAAAGGCAATTGCTTCTCTACATGGTTTATCTCAAAACATCATAGGACAACCATTTGAAGATACTTCAATCGGGTCTATGGAGCCAAAGTTAAACAAAAGCTATGCACACCCATTGGTTTCTCGTCAATTTGATAGAAAGAACCAATTTATTGAAGTTATTTTAGATAGGGTTATTGATCTCAATCAAGATTTCTTTGTAAACCTAATAAACCAATCAAGAAATGAGAGTTCTTTGCTTTCTAGCCGAAGTAAGCAAGCATCTGACATGTTGAACATTCAATACAAAGATACAACTCCTGACAAGTTAAATGGCGTTTATAGTCAAGAAAAAGCTAAATACTCTGCTATGCTCAGCCCTTTAATGTCAAAAACAAGAAATGCATCAGAAGAACAAAAAGTAAAATACCTAAACGAAATATTGAAATTGATCAATGTTGAATTGTTTGGACTGGCTCTATCTATAACATCTGTAAAAGAGATTCAAAAGAGTATCAACACTAGTACCGTATCTGTAGCACAAATCAATAGTTTAAAAACTATTCTAGATAATGCAAAGAAACGCTATGCAGATTATAAAGCTAAATTGACAAAACTTGAATCCGACATGAACAAACCTGGTGTTTCTATTGATTTGAAAACATTTGGAGACAAAGGTAAGTCCATGTTCAATCTGCCAAAACAAATGCCAGTTATTCCAATAGGTATAACAACAAATCAACAAGCAACAATACCACCAGATGCTGTTCAATTTATAGAACAAAATATCCCATTGATTAACCAGTTCATTACTCCTTCACAGAAAGTAAGAACCAATCAAATAGATGGGGTTATTTTAGCTCAATTCGCAACTGGGCTAGATGCTATTGTTAAAGAAGGTTTGTTAAGTTTGGATGATGCCAAGAGTGTTATGGATTACTATATCGAAGTGGACCCCAATCAAAATACTTCAAGTATCAAGGACATCAAAGTTCCTAAGGATGTAAAAACAAGCCCATCACAAACACCAAATAAAAATCAAGCCACAAATAGCGTGAATGCATCAGCCGCTGTATCCAAAGCCCAAAACACCAACTTATTCAATGTGAAATTGTTCGGATATAATTATCTTGGGAATGTCGTTGACGTACCTCCAGCAGCTGCTAGTTATATCAGGATCAAGCCTGCTCTCTTGAACAAGATAAAGCCAAACCTCAAAGACTCTTATGTGATCGATGACGCTTTATTCCAAAGCATGTTAAAAGAAGCAATGGAAGCAAAAGCAATTCAATTAAGACTGGCAAATGAAGAACCTGTCATTAAAGAAGATTTGATTATAGATCAAGTTGAGCCTGATAACACAATACCAGAACCAGTTACTACTCAAGATGAACCACCAATTATTACCCCTGTTGTTGTTATGGAGAACAAGGTTATGGACGATGAAAAGAGTAACATGGGCTTGTATTTAGGTATTGGGGCTGTTATTGCAGCAGGTGGTGCTTATCTATACTTCAAGAATAAAAAGAAATAAAATATAATACATTAGTCAAATTATATTAATTACTACTATATCTGATCATTTGTAATACTAAGTTTTTAGCCTGTCTGACCAAAGTCAATATTTGATATAATCTTGGTTGCGATGGTCTCGTTAATTTAGGCCAAAGATTACTTGTTTGTTGATACACGAACGGAGTATATGAAAAATTAGGCATACTAGGGGCAACAAGAGGTGAAAAAGGAGCTGGGAAGTTGACGTCACCAAACACACGCCGTCTTCCCCAACCTCTGAGATCAACAAGAACTCTTGCCATTGTAACACCACGTTCCAATAGATCAATTGCTTGTCTAATTGTTGTTTGTGGTTTTATTTGTTCGGACTTGTTGAGTAATATAATAATTGCATTTATTTGGTTCTCAAGCGAAGTTCTACTAACATCTTCATTGATTAGAGTAGTTTCAAGCTGATTTAAACGAACATAAGCATCTTCAAGATAAACATTAC
>JACCDW011523879.1_pt1 | contig 16025 bp, 20 predicted proteins | sample 7449781 | NCBI WGS metagenome assembly JACCDW01 (sample SAMN15323449, study PRJNA562643) | freshwater metagenome | isolation source: river surface water | place: USA:Blue River Watershed | collected 2017-08-18
AGGGCCCACGAGGTTCGTAGATGAGCCCGTCACCCTTCTTCCGAAGTCCTCGGCGGCATATCTCCTCCACTACGAGGTGTTTCAGTTCCTCCATGCGTGTGTCCCTATGCGACATGTGTCAGTTTATGATGCACATGTTCCCCTACGGAATCATCTCCACCGTCAGATCCAGATGCAGTACGCATACGCGCTTCGTTCGGTTGTCTTTTCCATACGACGCACAGCACGCGTTATATCCTCCTCGTGCCAACTTTCCGCAGCTCTTGCATACATTCACGGTCTTCACCTCAAGTCCAACACGCTTCAGCGTCGTCTCGTCCTGCGGCCAGTCGCGGCTCCCCCGGGAGTGCTTGGATTTCATGTAGTCGCGATACGCTTCCTTTGCGCGCGACAGCACCGTCACCGCTCCCTCCACCCGTCGCACATGGTAGCGATGGCTTCGCGATGTCGTTTCATCCGCACCCCCTGTCAGAAAACGCGTTAGGTTCTCTTCGTCGCCCATTTGCTTCTGCGTTGCTCCAAACAACGTCGTGAAATCCACAGCCGGATGCAGCTCGCCTTCTCCGAACGGCATCGGCTCCACGCGCAGCTTGAATAGTGAACGCAACCGCGTCGTAAACGCCTTGAGCGACATACTGACGCCGTGCTTTGTGTTGAAGTCGTCCAACACGTCTGTCACCTTCCAAAAGCGTTGCTGGACCAGCACGGTACGCTCATCGTTCACGTATTTGGTCAGCAGACGGTCCACGTCCACCGCAGGCGCCCGCCTCGCAGCGTCTTTGCCTTCCAAATCTTCCGCGTACGCAAGCGTCACCTCGCTGAAGATGCCGTGCAGTACTTGGAAGGGGCCTTCGAAGTACTCGTGCCCGATGTCCAGTCGACGCTCCATCTTCAGCTCGCACCGCTCTTTCAGCTGCGTCTCGGCCGCCACTTGGTCTCGCACGCTCGCGGTCAGCAGGGGGTGCGAGCCGTTCGGATAGCTTTTCAGTCGTTGGAAGATGTCGCCGCTGCGCCCCACTTTGTACACCGGCCTTCCACTCTCTTTGAACTCGCGCTCGTGCACCACGTACACGTAACCGCCTGCGCTCGCCATCGTAGTGTGCGTTCACGCTGAATGGATTTATCAGACATCGTTCGTCCGTGCGCTGTCGAAAAACATGCATCGCCCATGCATGGATGAGGCACTGTCCAGGGCACTGGATGCCTTGGCGACCAACCGGTTCGTTGGAGGACGCGACATGCCTGCCGTGATGGCTGCGTTGACTGACCTGGAAACTGCTCTGCAGGTCGCGCACCGCGAAGGGGGACTGCGCGAAGTGGTGTCGCGCAACGGCAGGAAGCTGCAAGACATCCTGGGAGAGGTCGAAATCATGCTGAAAGAACCCAACGTCCGTGCTGCGAGTGCAGCTCCGCTGCACGAGCTCGGGACGAGCGACGCTCGTCCCTTCGCGAACGGTGCTCTCATTGGATTCAGAGACCGGGTGTTCCAGGATGATGCCGGACATTCGCAACATCAAGCTGACGCAACAGGTGACCAACATGTTCAATGCGTTCGTGCGAGGCATCACCTATTTTGCGAGCGAAGCGCCGACCGGACGTCCGTACCAGCCGGTGTACCATCGCCTGGGTTCATGCGCACCACGCGGCGAAGACAATCCCAGATGCTTCCCGGAAAACACCAGTAACACGCGCAGGGTCAAGAAAGCGAACATCGAAAAATGTTACATCGAGCGCTGCATCTACGACGCGCTGTGGACGCGTTTTGTGGGCACGCAGGACAGCGGGCACCTGCGCTGGCTGCAAAAGACGAAAAACGCGTATCGGACGTGTTTTCCGGACATGGACTTGGGGGTGGGGGTGACGTTCGACGCGGAGACCAACCTGCCGGTGCGCTTGGTCGTGACGGCATCGCGCGATGGCGCAGAGGCGTGGGAGATGGAGTACACAAAGTACGTCGCCGACGAATGCGACCCCAGGGTATCCGAGGCGCCCGTGCGCTGTTACAGACGCGATGCCACGACGGGCGCGGTGAGCACGCGTGTCAGTACGTTTGAAGAACAAGGCGAATGGCTGGAAATCCAGATTTGACATCGATGCCAACTACGTCACTGCTAAAAAAGTGATTCAGACAGCACATACAAAGCGTCTATGCTCCCACAACATACGCATCACCACCATGATGTCCATGCGAATCTCCCCCTGCATGCATATCCGGATACGCCACCATGATGCTCTCGCGTTCCATGCACCCCCCTGCGGCGCACAGCACCGTCGCACGCTGGCATGTGCGTCCTCGCCACCGCTTCGCTGTGTGCGCGCCACGTTCGTCTATGAGGACTCCGCAGCAGATAAATGACGAGCTGGACGAGCTGGAAATCAAGGTGCAGGAGATACAGGCGATGCATCATGACCTGAAGAAGATGCATCATAACCTGCAGAAGACAGTGAAGTCGCTGCTGCATATCGTGCATGACCAGAAGCGCGTGAAACAGCGCATTCTGCGTGACGTGGATGACCTGGAGAAGCTCGTGCGACGGATGGCCGAGGACCATGATGTCGTGCAGGACCTGACGACCGACCACATGAGCATCGCGCTGAGGAGCATCAAAATCGAGCTGGAGGCGCTGGATATCGCGATAACGGAACTGGATAACACGATAACTCCCTGGTCGAGGTTGACAACTGACTAAAGGCGTGGCGAAGCAGGGCTCGTGCGGCTGGTGTTCCAATTCATGAGTATGAACATGTAAAAGTTCGCCTGCTATCGGTCATCGATGCGTTTACAAGCCTTTGTCGGGCCACCATCCCTCCTTGAGGGACAACAGCGATCCAGTCAGGCAGTCTTCCGTGTACAGTTTCCTCCCCCAACGCATCACCCGATTGTCTATAGTGACGTTGGTGAGGTAGGTGTACTCTGTGGCCACTGGCAGCATCGCGCAGTCGACCCGACCGTAGTACGGCCCGGCGTCGGTGATCTTCAGCCGGCACAGCCGGCGCGGTAGCTGGCGGTGGAACTGGTCGAACGAGCACGGGAAGGAGCGGGTGCCCGAAAACTTCACGCTCACGTCGCGCAACTCGGGGAAACCCCAGACCGGACCGCCCACGTCGCAGTAGGCCCAGGCGCACACGTCCAGCTTCCTGATCCACGGCTTGTTGACGGCGAGTTCAGCGATCATGGTGCTGTTCAGCAACAGGTGAGGTGCATCGATGTGGACCTCGGACACGTTGGGGAAGCCCGGGCGGGTGGCGAAGTCCCTGAGCATCTCGAGGAACCCTTCCTCGCCCTCCTGTGCATCCCAGAACAGCCACGCGCTGGTGCAGCCGAGGAACTTGCCAGGCTGCGGGCGGTGCAAGCAAAGGCAAGAAAGGAAAGCGAGGAAGTGAGCAGGACATCGTCGTATGCGCAGGAGCGAGCGTAGCTCGCGACCTCGCACCTGGTCCAGCCGGCTGTGATAGTCCGGGCCGTGCAGAGAGAAATTGCTGCGAGCCACCACCAGCGGTCTGCGGGGGCTGTGGACGTGGATGGAAGGCGAGACTGCCCACGGGCTACGGGACTGACAGCCTACGAGGATGGATGTCTGTCACGCAGGAAGCACAAACGCTGCTCCGCTGATGGTTTTTACCTCCTCGCGCGCGTCTCGCAAAGCCTACGGGATGGAGCTGCACTCCCGACCTCGCAACGAGCGTTCCGCCCGTTGCTCGGGTTTTGTTCATCATGTGCATGATCTTCTCAGAGACTACGCTTTCAAACACACACATCGATGCGCCCGTGCGTTGTTACAGACGCGTATCAGGTACGTTCGACGACCCAGGGCAATGGCTGGAAATCCATCTTTGACATCGATGCCTCGCTGGGGCACAATGAACGCTGTGGCGCATGTCCTTCTGAAAAAAAGTGATTGACACATGCTGATATACAACGTCTCTCGGGCAGATGCATGCGTATGTACTATACGCACCACCATGATGTCCATGCGCTGCTGCCCTCGCAACCCCACGCATGGAAGGGGCTCGCGAGCGCGCCGGCCCGGCACACCCATATGCCGGGCCGCGCAACCATCCATCAGGACCCCGCTGCAGGTTAACGATACTCTGGACTTCATTGAGACGAAGCTGCAGGTCGTGGACGCGCTGGAGACCACCGTGAAACGCATCGATGCGGAACAGCAACAGCACAACACGCAGCAGCAACTGGTGGACGGACGCTTCCAGCTCATGACCGACAAAATAGCAGTTGCGCTGAAGGAGGTCTCCAACGATGTGAAGGCTCTGGATACCAGGATAACAGCCCTGGACGACAAGTTCACCAATAAGATGACAGCCCTGGGCAACACGATGACAGCCCTGGACGACAAGTTCACCAATAAGATGACAGCCCTGGGCAACACGATGACAGCGCTGGACGACAAGTTCACCAATAAGATAACGGCCCTGGACGACAAGTTGACTAACAAGATAACGGCGCTGGACAATAAGGTCGAGAACGGCCAGTGGCAAAATCGCCTGCTGTTCGTCGTGGTCATCATAGCGCAGGCTTTGTTCGGCGAGGCAGGCATCGTGAAACTGCTGCTTCCATTCATAGGGAAGAGCATGTGAGACGGCGCTATGATAAATCTGGGGCCGCGTTGTCCACCCATGTGTAATGAATGACGACTCGCAAAGCCCTGCGGGCTTTGCTGGAGCGAGCGTAGCTCGCGACTCGCGAGTCCGAATCGTCTGCCTCGGCACGTGTTGCTCGGCATCGCAGCGGCTGCGAAGGCTGGGGCTCAAACAAGAGAGCAGCTTCGTGGAATGGATGATGGCGACGGATTTCGGGGACGTGCTGCGTCTGCTGGAGGCCGCCCTCGAAGGGCGCACGTGGCCGGTGGAGGAGGTCGACCGGCGTCTCTTTCGTTTCGCGGGGACGGGCATCAAGAGTCGTCACTACAAGTCTCGCGAGGCTCTGCAAGAAGCGTTTGCGAGACGGAGCAGACGACTGCGGGGCTGGCTGGAGAACGGCGACCGCGTGTTGTTCGTGCGCCACGATTCTGCCAAGCCCGCCAGCGGGGAGGACGTGGAGCGCTTGTTTGCCCTCGTGCGGCGCGTCAATCCCGCCTGCGAAGCCTCGTTGCTGCTGTTCACGCCGCCCACCGTATGGGCGCGCGAGGAGGTCTGGATGCCCGAAGGCGGCTGGCGGGACGCGTGCAGACGAGTGATGCTGCCGCGGGATGACGACCTTTACATCGATGCGATCAAATCGAGCGCATAAACACATGGGGGACATCTGGTCCATCATGCTGACTGGCTACGGGATGCCTCCACGCGTCGGAGACATCGTGCGCATCCGCCCCTTTGACGATGTCGAAGAGGTCATGGACGACGGGGGGCCGCCCTTGTTTCGCACGCCCAGCACGTACGGCTACGGCTTCTCTTTGCATCTTCACCCCGACCCCATGCGAACCTACGTCGTGTGCGGGAGGGGCGACGGGGTGCTGGGGGGCATGGCAGGGTCCAGGAGCTTCGTGCTGTGCGTCCAGGGCGATTCGACGCTCACCGTGGGCTTCGGCTTGTTTTACGACGCGGTCGGCAACTCGTACACGCGGGTGACGCAAGTGGGCTTCGACCCGGTGCCGGTGGAGGTGGAAGTGGTCGGCCGCGCGGACAGCTACCCGCTGGACCGGTATTTCGTGGGCTCGCAGGTGATGGTCGCGCGTGGTATTTAGAGCGTGCTGTGGCAACCCAGTGAAACATGCGGGTGGTCCTCGACAACCGCGAGCGCGCCCTGTTCGACCTCTTGCGATGCCCGTACGAATTACGTAATCTCGACGTCGGAGACTGCTGCTTCTACGTTGGAGAAGATGAGCTGGTCCTTGCGGTGGAACGCAAGACCATCGCCGATCTGGCTGCGTCCATCAAGGACGGCCGGTACCGCGAGCAGAAGCAGCGGCTGCTGGGGGCGCTGGGGCGCGACCGGGTGTTGTACGTGATAGAGGGCGCGCTGCCGTTCGGTTGTGATGTCGAGGACGTCGTGGTGCAGGGCATCCCCGCGCGCACGCTGCAGACCTGCGTGTTCAACATGCTGGTGCGGGACGGCATCCGGGTGGTGCGCACGGCGAACGCGAAAGAGACGGCGGCGTTTCTGGACGGCGTCGCGGCGCGCGCGGGGAAGGCAGCGGATGCCAGGGAATACTTTGGGGCTATGCAGCAGGACGGCGGGAGCGAGTGTAGCTCCCGGCCCGCAAGCAGCAGCATCCAGCCTCGCAAGTCGGACAACCACACGCCCGCTGCGACGTTTCTGTCGCAGGTGGCCGCCGTGCCGGGGGTGTCGCACAAGGTCGCGGAGGCGGTCGTGGCGTCGGGCATACGCTCCATGCGCGACCTGTGTCGGATCGAGGATGAAGAAGCCTTGGCTGGCATACAACTGTGCAGCGGGAAGCGGCGACTGGGCCCGGCGTTGGCGCACAAAATCCTGGAGCACTGCGGCGTGTCGCAAAGGCCAGACAAGAATGACATTACAACATGAGACTACTGCTGGTCAAGCGTCGGCAACACCCATAGCTCCTCGCTGCTGCGTCGGTAGTACCGATCGCACAGCCGTTCGACTTCCTCGTTCACCTCTCGCAACCTTTGGTCGCTCGGGCTTTTCTTCATGACGGCGGTGCGGATGCGCGCCCGCAGTGCTACCACTTCGTCCAACACGGCCGCTGGCGTGCGCAGGACTCGGATCTTCTCCAGCATTTTCCACTGCAGGGTGTGGCAGGTTTGCGTGCTGGCATCCGGCATTTTGGTGTATAGGGATTCGAGCGTCTTTCCCCTCCTGCAATATACGACTGGGCTGGGCAGGGTGGTCATGGTGCGCGGGAAATCCAGCGACGCCGCCAGGCCACAACCGATTTCTGGACACACCGCAGTCACCGGGCGCCATAAACACAAAACACATGTACAAAAGCGCGCACATGGCGGGCAGGGTGTGCATGGAATGACGCAATGGAAGGCCAGCTGCCGCCTATGCCGCAGGTGCCTGCTGCGAAGCACGTAGGGGCCGGCAGACAAAGGCTACCCACTTGGCTGCGAAGATGGCAGGCGGCGTGCACGCTGCTGCAGGAGCAGGACATCACGTTCACCAGCGATGATGGGGAAACCATTCGCGTGACGCCGTCGCGACTCACCACCGGCGCTAAACACAACTTCTGGATAGACCAGGCGTACTCGTCCTGGACGGCGGATGAGCTGCGCACGTCATGTGACGTGGAGGGCATCCTGCGTCTGCTGGATGCGCAGGGCTGGGTGCGGGAGAAGAAACCGTAAGTGTCGCGACGAGTCCCAGATGTGCAAGCCCTCATTTGTAGGTTCACATGAACAAGTGTCGTGTCCATGCATGCCTCGCAGGTTTGCCAAGCGCAGACGCCGCACCGCTCCCGCCGCATCGGACACCTGTGACGACGTCGCTTTGTCGGATTCTGAAGACGAAGTTCCGGAAGCCGCGGCCGCTGTCGTCGCTCGTGAGGATGCTGTCGTGCCCCGGGAGGCCTTCGAGTTCGTGGAGCCCGTGCTGGCGGCGTGGCAGCGTCAGCAGGACGACATCGCGTCGCTGAAGGAGCAGCTGCAGGTCAGGGATGGCGAACTCGCCGAGCTGCGCCTGCTACATGATGCCGTGGACGCAGAGGTCGCCGAGCTGCGGCAGCGCCTGCAGGCCAAGGATGCAGCCTTCGATGCGCTGTCGGCGGACCACGCGCATGCCCTCGAGCGCCACACGGGCGGCCCCACGGATGCGGCGCAGACGATCGCCGTCATGCAGTCGTGCATCGACGACCTGCGCCGCGACAAGACGCAGCTGCTGCAGGAGCTGGAGCGTCAGCGGGGGGACGTGGACCGCCTGCGTCGCGTGATGGACCGCACGCACGAGGATGCGCAGGGCAAGTCGTCCGCGGCCAGCGCCTGGTTCATGCAGTACCAGCAGTCCGTGGCTGAACCGATGCCGACACCGTCAGGCTTGACACTCCCTGGCTTGCCGAGGTTTCACCCGTACGTTGGGCGTGGTGGCGGTGACTCGCGCCGGCCGTAGTGGCAGAAAGGGCCATTGCTCGACGGTGCGTAGTTGGTTGTAGTAACTTTCCAGCGAGCCATGCGGTTCCGCCCCCACTCCTGCAGTATATGCGCGACCCTCGAGAGGATACTCCCGCGCCGCCGGGCGTGGCCGATGTCCCGCGAGCGGGCACCAGGCCGTATGGATGGTGGACAGCCCGCGTTCAAATGCAACAACACCCGGTTGAGAACGCACAGGGGCACAACCAAGGAACGCTCGCCTCCTATGCCGGCGCCCCGGCGACTCGGGACGCAACAGCCGGCCACCTGGCTGCGAAAATGGGTGGCAGCGTGCGCGCTGCTGCGACAGAACCATACTACGTTTGTCGACGACAATGGGGACACCGTCGTCGTGACGCCGGAACGGCTCACCAGCAACTGCAAACACAACTACTGGATCGACCAGGCCTACGCGTCATGGGCAGTCGAGGACATCCGCGCGCACTGTGACGAGGAGGGCATCCTGCGTCTGCTGGAGGCGCAGGGCTGGGTGCGGAAGAAACCGTGAGTGTCCGATAAACACATGGAGTGACTGTTTTGGTTGCGCGACGAAATGATGAAAGTATGCACCAAGTGCCAGCGGACCCACCATGTCACCGCATTCAATGTTTGCAACAGAAACAAGGATGGGCTGCAATCCCACTGCAAGGCGTGCCGTGCCGTGTGGTATGTGGCTTGTAGGAATGCCAAACGCGCGCGCGCGCGCGGTGGCGCGGCGGATACCGATGACGACGCCACGGCCGATGCAGGAGGGGGGCAGGCGGAGGCGGAGGCGGAGGCGGAACCCGCTCATGACGACGCCTCCGCTGCCCCTGATGACCATGTGGTGCCCCGGGCGGCCTTCGAGTTCGTCGAGCCCGTGCTGGCGGCGTGGCAGCGTCAGCACGACGACATCGCGTCGCTGAAGGGCCAGCTGCAGGCCAAGATTGAAGAACTCGCGGCCGTGGACGCAGAGGTCAGCGAGCTACGTCAGCGCCTGCAGGCCAAGGAAGTAGCCTTCGATGCTCTGCAAGCTGAACATGCGCAAGCGGCAGCCGAGCGTCACAAGGAGCACGCTGGTGGTGGAGGTGGTGCGCAGACGATCGCCGTCATGCAGGTGTGCATCGACGACCTGCGCCGCGACAAGACGCAGCTGCTGCAGGAGCTGGAGCGTCAGCGGGGGGACCTGGACCGGCTGCGGCGCGTGATGGACCGCATGCACGAAGAGGCGCAGCCCAACGCATTGTTCATGCAGCTGCCGGAATCACTCCGAGACTGGGCGCGTGACGCACCGGACAGCGGCTTGGCCCTTCCGGGCTTGCCGAGGTTTCACGCAGTAGCCGACAGCGTGTAAATCTTTCAGAAAGCTGCTTCCATCGCGGCCACCATGGGCTCCAGGACCGCGGCGCTCATGCCCAGCTCCCGCACGTACGTCTCGGATGCGCGGCGGCGGAACTCGCTCTTCATGCGCTCCTCCGCCGCGGAGTTGGGTTCGCCGCGCTCGTAGGCGGCCGCGGCGGAGGCATCCAGGCCACCGAGCACGTCGTCGCGGACCTTGGCAGCGAGCGTCGCGAGTTCGTCCTTGACCGCCCACGTGGGCCGCGCGGTCTCCATGTCGTTCAGGTCGGCGCCCTGCAGGGTCCCGGTGATGCGGGCTATCTTGCCGGTCGAACACACCACGTGCCCGTGCTCCACTCCCGACGCGAGCTGTTTGGCCAGCGTCTCCGTCAGGTTGTCGCGCAACTGGGGGTCATGTTCTTGTTGAATGCGGCCCCACACCCGGGTCAGCGCTTCCCGTTCGGAGACTCCGAGCGTGCTGTGCTTGGCTTCGGACAGGCTGTCCAGGACGCGCATGGCGTCCAGCGCCTCCTGGTCGGTAAGGTTGCCGAGTCGCAAGAGGGCGTCTGTGATTTCTGCGTTCGTCGCCGCTTTCTGTGACGGTGACGTCTTGGTTTGCGGCGGCAACGCTGCCAAATTGCGCTTGGTCGCGGCTGTCACCGCGTGGTCGTGCACGTTCTGGCTGTCGGTCATGTAGTGCGCGGGGGCGGGGCGCGTGGCCGCGACGGGGAGTTGTTCCACCAGCCACATCCAATCCGTGTCGTCGTCATCATGCGGAGCGGGTACCGAGGGAACGAAGTTCCCGAGGCTCGCAACGAGCGTTCCGCCCGTTGCCTCGGGCTCGAGGGAGGTAGCGGTGGCTTGCGGACGCGGGAATCTCGGTCGTTGCCACAGAGCGCCTTTAGTTTCCGACAGGCGGCGCTTCGCCAGCGCGCAGGCGCGACGCCCGTACTGCGCGGGCAGGGGGGCTCCCGCACGGTCCTCGTTCGGCACGGGGGTCTGTCGCGTCTGCACGTACTTGCTCTGTGCGATGCCGGCGACGTCGCCATCGGGACACCTGGATGCCAACTTGTAGCAGTCCAGCGCCATGTCGTCGTCGGGCAGGTATCGCGGGAAGGCGCCGTTGCGATACACGTCCCCCATGGCCACCAGCGCGTCCCAGGCCTCCGGATCATGTTCGAAGGTGTCGAGCAGACGCTGCAGGCGCGGGAGAGTGGGACTCGCGAGACTCGGCTGAGGGCTGGAGCGGCTCTCATGGACCTCGAAGTCACCGGAGACTTTTGCGACTCTCCGACCTTTCGCCGCTCGTCGATGCACCACCACCGTGATGACCGCGACGCATACCAAGGCAGCGAGTATAGCGCAGCTCGGCGACATCGCATTGTACACTACGCATCGACCAAAAACACTACAAGGATACCTCACACTCGCCAAGCCCCAAGGCTCCGCTACACAAAACCTCGGGACCCCGAAGGTCGCGAGACTCAGTCATCGAGCGCCAGGTTGTCCATGTCCTCCTGCATCTGCTGCTGCGCCTGGTGCTGCAAATGCGCTTGCTGTGCCTGATGGACCTGATGGGCCTGCAGCAAGCCGTCGTTGATGCGGTCGGTCAGGGAACTCAGGCTCAGCTGCACGCTGAACACGTAGAGGTACTTCTTGGCGTTGTTGGTGGGCCGAGCGTCCAGCGCATGCAGTTCGGCGCCGCCGATGCCACCAACCACCGTCCCGCACGCCATGCACTGCAGCGAGCGAAACCCGTCCTCCTGCAGCACCAGCCGGAAGCTGCCAAAGTCGCCATCCGCGTCGGTGTGGTACACCAGGCACACGGGGTTGCCGTCCTCCCACGTGAGCGGAAACACCTCCAACAGCGCGCGGGCGTCCACCCGGCGGATGCGCCTCCGCAGCAGCGCCTCCAGGCACCACCTGAGCAGGTACGCGGTCCGTGATGCCAACGTGCCGGCGGGCACGGCTGGGCGGGCATAGTCCGGCAGCTGATGCAGGAGCTGCCCCCGCTGCACGCGTCCTTTGCAGCATGCCATGTGTCTGTGTCTGTGTCTGTGCAACGATAAACCGGGGACTCTGTGACAAAATCTCATTCACAAATCGTTTTTTTTCTGTGCTGCCCGATGTCGCTGCCGTCGTTGCGTGCGTTGCTGCTGCTGTGGTGGTGCGTGACGGATGTCCAGGGGTTGCGCAACCCTCGGGTCGGCTTGCCGGACGACGGAGGCCCCGGGCCGCGATTGGACAACCAGCCGGGATATCCGATTGTGGAGCGCGACCTGCCCTTCGGCGAGCGCTACCGCGTCCGCCTGCGCTACTACAACGTCTCGCACGAGCCTCGCACGTACGTCAAGAAGGCGCCGTTCAAGGTGGCGTGCGGCTACAGCGCCCTCGCCTACTGGACCGCCAACGTCGCGGTGCACCCCTACTGGTTCCAGGGCAGCTCCCTGGACCGGATGTGCAGGCAGGACGTGTGCCTGTCGGTGTGGCTGCCGGACTGCAGCCACGACCTGATGTACAAGGTGACGGACGTGTGCGACCCCAAGGATTGCCCCACGCCGCTCGACATCAAGGTAGAACCCTACAAGGGACGTTATCTGTTTCACGAAAACCGCAAGGGCGTGCTGCCTTCCGGCCCCGCCTACATGTACTTTTGCAAGTGCTGGGCGGACGGCCTGCCCCAGCCCGAGCTGGCATCCACGCTCCCTGGGCCGCCCGTGCGCAACAGCCGGCACTGGATGATTTCCACCATGCGCAAGCAGTGGGCCAACAACCAAAAGTGGAACGCCGCGCACGGCCGCCCGGTGCGTCGCCTGGGAGACCTGTGCCGCCCGACCGCGGAGGCCACGACGTGGCTGCGGGACTTTGATGCGGCGCGCTACCCGCCCGGGGAGGGGCTGCGGATGGTGCGGCAAAAGAACGGCCATTAATGCTCGATGCCGTCCAGAGCGCGGTCCACGATGTCCGCCACGAGCTGCTTCTCCAGCGCGTCGATGATTTCGCAGTCCGCCAGGAGCCCCACGAGTGGCAGCTTGTCATCCAACGCTTCCACCGCCTGCATCACCTTGCGTTTGCAGAACGCCCGGCGTTCCTGACTTGTTTCGCCCGGCAACATGCGTTCCAGTCGGCGAAGTGCGCGCTGCAATCGATGTCCGCCGTCCGGAGGAGGCACCGGTGGTGGGGGGGTCGTCGAGGCGCCTGCCCGGCAGCGCAGCGGCTGCCTGTGTCGAAGCCCGTGTGAGAGGGCGCGCAGCATTTTGGTGATTGTCAACAATAAAAGTCGGAGTCGTACGGACGCGGGCTCGCATGTCACGGACACATCGAGAACGACCGTCAAAGGTCGTGTACGCCCAGATGGGCGGTCTGACGGTGCGCAACGATTCCTCCTGCTGCGCGGAACGGCGGCTGTTGGCGCTGTGGCGGGAGTTGGCGCGCGTCAAAGGCGTCCCCTCGCATCGCGTGACTCTGTGGATACGCCGGAAGACATCCGGCGGCCGCATCACCGTGTGGCGACGCCTCTGCGACGGCACGCTCGCCTGCGCCTTCCCCTGCTCGCTGTGCCGCATGGCGCTGGAACGGGGCCTTGCGCCTTGTAGAGTAACTTGTTCTGCCGACGGCGTCTGGTACCAGGGTCGGCTGGATGAAATGCGCACATAAAATGCGGACGCGTGCATCCGTGCAACAGTCCGGCGATGATGGAGGTATTCTTCCCGGAACGCCCGGGCGTCGACCGCACCCGGCTGCGCATCCACGAGGTCGGCCGCTACTCGGTGTCCCTGCCGCGCGACGCCGAGGAAAACGCGCGCCTCATGTGCGAGGTCCTCGAGCGGCTCGCTGGTCTGGATGCAAAGGACCTGCACATCACCGATGCATGCGCTTGCGTCGGCGGCGACAGCCTTGCGCTCGCGCGACGCTTCGCTCGCGTGACCGCCGTGGAGTTGGACCCCGGGACGCACGACATCCTGCGCCACAACCTGGCCGTCTACGCGGGCACTGACCTGGGACACCAAGGAGTGGTCGTGCACGACCCTTGTGATTGCACGCAGCTCTTCCGCGACCCCGAGTGGACGAGCGACGTGGTCTACATCGACCCCCCCTGGAACCAGGCGGGACGCCCGTGGCACTCACAGCTGCCCAGCGTCATGCCCCAGCTGTCCGGGAAGGGCCTGGACGCGGTGGTCGCGGACCTGCTCGGGCGGAGCATTGCTCGTCCTGTCATGGTCGTGTGCAAATGTCCATGGAACTTTGATTTCACGCGCTTCACTCGCACGTTGTCGAAAATGGACTGTGTGATGCTCACTCACAGGGTCAACAAGTATTTTTTGGTGTGCTGTGTGAAGAAATCGATGTCTGCGTAATCGATGTCTGCCTCACCGCAACACAGCCAATCCCCTCTACGTAGACACTGCCTGCGGCCAGGAAAAAAAAACGATACGCGAATGTCACCTTCATCAATCGCCGACCGGACGACGCATGCAGGACCCCCCTGCGGCCGTCAGGACCTGCAAGATGTCTGACGCTGAGATGCAGCACTGCGACACCACCAGTGAGGACGAGGAGGGCATCTCCGTTCACGGGGACACCACCACTGACGACGAAGCGGAGGAGGGCATCTCCGTGCATGGCGACACCACCACAAACGAGGAGGGCATCTCCGTGCACGGCGACACCACCACAGACGACGAAGCGGAGGAGGGCATCTCCGTGCATGGCGACACCACTGAAGACGAGCAGCCCCAGGAGCCCGACACCGATGAGCAGATGGCGCTGACGGACGTGCCAACCTACCTGTTCACCAAGGTGCCCAAGACCGTGCACCCTCCCGTGCTCAAGGTGGTCAACATGCGCGCCCGCACCAAGCTACTCGCCGACGTGTTCGTCGTGTACGGCGCCCTGGTGTACAACAAGGACTACATCACCATGCGCATCAGCAAGATAGTAGACATCGTCGACGGCAAGGTGAACATCGACGTAGAGGACGAGTCCCCGCATGTGCGGGATGCCGGCATCGCCAACGCCATCCGCCACTTTGCGACGCGCGTGACCGACATCCTTCAGACGGACTTCCGCACGGCTCTGCGCAACATCGCAGAGTACGCGCGCACCGAGCAGATGCCCGCGTCGCTGCTCAACGACGACAAGGAGGCCGAGCTGGTCGCGGACGGCGACGACATCAGTCCCGACAACAAGGAGCTGTTCCAGCCCTTCATCAAGAAGCTGCGCGTGCTGCTGTGGCGCGAACTCAAGAAGCACGCCGGCAAGACCCAGAAGCTGAACGTCTGGGACACCTGCCTGGTGCCGGAGCTGTACAAGCAGATGGCGCAGGCCCGCCAGCAGGCGCAGCAGGCCCACCAAGAGGCGCAGCAGGCCCACCAAGAGGCGCAGCAGGCCCGCTGGGAGCTGGACCACTTCCGCGGCAGCGAGAAGGACCAGCTCATGCAGCGCATCGCCGGCCAGGCCGACCGCATCCGCCAGCTGGAGGCGCAGGTGCAGACCGCCAAGCAGGCCGCCCGGGACGCCGCCGCCGACCGCGAAGTGGTGCTCAACGCCGACGGCGACGTCGGCGAGCTGACAGCCGCGGTAGCGGCGGCGCGCGAGGCGGAAGCCGCCGCTCGCATGGAGGCGGATGACCTGCGCAAGCGCCAGCTGCACGTCACCGAACTCGTGGCTGCCGCCATCTCCCACTACGCTGACAAGCTGCCAGCCAAGGAGAAGGAGGGTGGAGAGGAGCCTCCCTCCAAGAAGCCCAAGACCAAGCAGACCGCGGAGGACATCGACCTGCCCGCAGCCCGCATCGCGCTCAGGGCCAGCGTGCAGTTCCTGGAGGGCGTCGCCGGCGCGCTCGTCAACCTGCAGCACGTCGCCGAGGTCGACGAGAACTTCAAGAAGAAGCCCGCTCGCATCGTGCAGTGCCACCCCGACCAGCGCGTGGCCGCACGCGAGCGCGACCCCACCGGCACCGAGGACACCTACAACACCGTGTACGCCAGCATGCAGGAGGTGGAGCTCGCCCAGAAGCGCCTCGCGCTCATCGGCAGGCCCCTGCCCGCCCGCGAGAACCTGCGCGGTCGCTGAGTCGCAAAAGTGCCGCCGCTTGTGTAACTTTTTGTGACATCAGAAATCGATTTCCTCTCACTCCCCAGCTCGGCCAGTGACTCCACGAAAAAAAGAGATACGCGAATCCATTTAGACTCGCAAAAGCCGAAGGCTGCTGTTTGTCCAGAGGACATGCAAGATGTCTGACGCGGACACAAAGATGAGAGACCTGGGGAGCGAGGACGAGGCGGATATCTCCATCCACGGGGACACCACCAGCGGCGAAGATGAGGCGGATATCTCCATTCACGGGGACACCACCAGCAGCGAAGATGAGGCGGAGGAGGCGGATATCTCCATTCACGGGGACACCACCAGCAGCGAAGATGAGGCGGAGGCGGACATCTCCATCCACGGGGACACCACCAGCAGCGACGAGGAGCCGCCCGCAACCGAAGCCCAGATGGGCGTTACTGACGCGCCTATCACCTCCTTCACCAAGATGCCCCCGTACCTGCGCCCACCGGTGTGGCAGGTCGTGAACGTACAGGCGCGCAGCGGGACCTCCGCGGACGTGTGCCTGCGGTACGCAGGCATCCGCTTCAATG
>JACCDW010506069.1_pt1 | contig 16020 bp, 15 predicted proteins | sample 7449781 | NCBI WGS metagenome assembly JACCDW01 (sample SAMN15323449, study PRJNA562643) | freshwater metagenome | isolation source: river surface water | place: USA:Blue River Watershed | collected 2017-08-18
AATTTAAGGCGATTCATTTTATCTAATCTATTTTCTAAACTACTGCTGATAAAATGGAACTTTTACTCAGAAAAGCAACTCAAAAAGATGCCGATTTAACCTTTGAAATTGAACAAAGCTCATTCAAGGAATACAGCGATGCCGTTTATAGCACCGAACTCGAATCACATCGTCAAGAATTTGATTCTGAAAACATTCAGATTATCGAATTTAAAAAACAAAGTATCGGATATTTGGAGATAGAAGAAAAAAATCATTCTTTTGAAATCATAAATATTCAGATTCAAAAAGATTTTCAAAATCAAGGTTTTGGCCGTCAACTTCTCGATAAAGTCATTGAAGATGGCAAACGGAAATCGAAGGGAATTGAATTACAAGTATTAAAGAACAACCCAAAAGCAAAGCGGTTTTACGAAAACTCAGGTTTTCAGGTGTACTACGAAACCGAATTTGAATATAAAATGAAATTTTCTCATGCAAATAGGATTTTTAGAAATTAAGTGGACTGATATTTTAGATATTACGCTCGTTGCATTTCTGTTGTATTACATTTATAAATTGGTTCGAGGAAGTGTTGCCAGTAGGGTTTTCTTGGGTTATTTGCTCATTTATTTGTTCTATCTCATCGTCAAAGCTATTGGCTTAGAGCTACTTACTCGTATTTTAGAGTACTTCATGGGTGTAGGAGCAATTGCCTTAATTGTGCTTTTTCAGCAAGAAATTCGTCGTTTTTTGTTGTTGGTAGGCAAATCAACAACCCTTACCAATAATCAACTTTTTTCAAGTTTACTTGGCTCAGAAGCAAATCCTGAAGAAAAATACCCGTTAAAAAATATCATTGATGCCGCCAAAACGATGTCGAGTGAGTTTACAGGTGGAATTATTGTTATCCAAAAAGAAGATGATTTAGATAAATTTGCCGAGTCTGGCGACGCTCTTGATGCGGTACTATCTAAAAAACTGATTTTATCGCTTTTTAGCCAATATAGTCTCTTAAACGATGGGGCAATTATCATAGACAGCAGCCGTATCAAAGCAGCACACTGCATCTTACCCATTGCAAGCAACGATGATTTACCCTCAAATTATGGTTTCCGTCATCGTGCAGCACTGGGTATTTCGGAGGCAACCGATGCCGCAGCCATTTGTGTTTCGGAAGAAAACGGTAAAATTTCGCTGGCCATTGATGGAAACATCAAAACTGTTTCTGTAACCGAACTCGAAAGGGATTTAAAAGCGTACTTTTTAAAATAGTTCTGAGTGCTGAATTTTGAGTTCTGAGTTAACTCAGAATTTGCAATTCAAAACCGCACGGGCCGCCTCGTCTAAACTCAGAACTCTCAACTCAGAACTCTCAACTCAGAACTTGATAACGTTTTATCCAGGACCCTCGAAAGTATATCCGCAAGTGGCAACTTACCTACAAGATGCCATGAATGATGGTATTTTGAGTCAAAATCATCGAAGTGTAGCCTTCATGGAAATGCTCTCTACGTGTTTGGCAACCTTCAAGCAAAAGCAAAATATTCCCGACGATTACGAAGTTTATTTTACCTCATCGGCCACCGAATGTTGGGAAATCGTCAGTCAATCACTTGTCAGCAAACACAGCCATCATATTTACAATGGAGCATTTGGTGAAAAATGGTTTGAGTACGCTTCTCGTTTGAGGAAAAGCACTTCTACAAGTTTTGATTTTCAAGAAAAACTCTCAAAATCGTTTTCAAGCGATGCCGATGTTTGGTGTTTTACCCAAAACGAAACCTCAAATGCTACTCAAATAGAAAATTCATTTTTCGATAAACTAAACACCGACGCACTTATTGCAATAGATGTTACGTCTTCGTTGGGTGGAATTGAGCTTGACTGGAAATCGGGCGATATTTGGTTGGCTTCGGTGCAGAAGTGCCTCGGTTTACCCGCAGGAATGGGCGTGATAATTTGTTCTCCAAAAGCCATTAAACGTGCCGAAGAAATTGGAGAACGAAATCATTATAACAGTTTACTTTTCATCAGAGATAATTTCAGAAAACACCAAACGCATTATACGCCGAACATTTTGGGCATTTATCTTCTAATGCGAATCATGCAGCAAGTACCTAATATTGAAGCCATCGATACGCATATAAAATCAAGAGCGAAAGATTTTTATGCGTTTATAGCTAATGAAACTAATCTTGATTTACTGATTACAAACAACGAGGTAAGGTCTGAAACCGTTATTGCAATCAAAGGGACAACTGATGAAATTTCGATTTTGAAACAAAAAGCTAAGGAAAATAATATAATTTTGGGTAATGGTTATGGTGCTTGGAAAGATACCACTTTCAGAATAGCCAATTTCCCAGCTATTGAAGATTGGGAATTCGACAAACTAAAAACCTTACTACGCCAATGAACTTCAACTTTAAAGAAATCATCTCGGTTTCGATTATCTTATTTTCAGTCATTGATATTTTGGGAGCAATTCCGATAATTATTGATTTACGAAAAAAAGCGGGTAGTATTCACGCCGAACAAGCAACATTGGTTGCAGGTGGCTTAATGATTACATACTTATATTTAGGGATAAGTATCTTGAGTTTATTTGGCGTTGATGTCAAATCATTTGCTATTGCGGGGGCGTTAATTTTATTTCTGATTGGTTTTGAAATGATTCTCGGAAGAAGCATTTTCAAACACGAAACAACCAATAGTAAGGCCACTTCAATAGTACCTTTGGCATTTCCGATTATTGCGGGGGCTGGAACAATGACTACAATTATCTCATTGAAAGCGGCTTATCAAGAAGAAAATATTGTTGTCGGGATTTTATTGAATTTATTGGTCGTTTATATAGTTCTTAGAACTTCGCAGCAACTCGAAAAAATTCTTGGCCCAACTGGAGCAGATATTCTCCGTAAAGTTTTTGGAATGATTCTGATTGCTATTTCAATTAAATTGATAAAAACGAACTTGTTTTAATGCAAAAACGGTACCTTCGACTTCGCTCAGGCACCGTTTTTTGCTTTTTCATAATTTTGTGTTTCTATTTATTTTTTCTTTCTTAAATAGACATTTCCATGGTCTGAACGAATCGTTAGGTTTACCCCTCCTCCGTTGATTGTACCAATCGTAGCATTTGTGTCATTGCAATTACAATCAGCATTATAATTTTGATTATTAGACCATTTTCCATCTGCATAAGCCACCGATTTTTGAGCTGGAAAACCTGCAACTGCATAAACATCTCCCGTTCCTTTTATTGTTTTTGCCTGTTGACCAGTTGGAGAGACAGCTTCAATTTTGGCTATTTTCTCAGCTTTCTCACCTTTTTCTCCTTTCTCACCTTTATCGTTTACTTCTTCATATTTTCTTGGAGCAATATCAAAATCAGTAAAGAAATCTGCATAAGTTGCCTGTACTTTAAGGTTTGCTTTGGTATCGGCAGGTAAGGTTATATCAACTGCACCACTTGCACTGATTGAATTTGGTCGACTTTGGTTAAGTTGGTCATATTCGATATACATTTTACCATATCCACCACGAGCTACTATCGGGCCACTCACATTTTTAATATTTAGTGTCGAGAAAGATGTTTCGGCTTCTACTTCACCTTTCATACCCGAAATCAACCATTTCCCATAAGAATTTCCATTTTCTTTTACGCTTACACTCAAATCTTTCGGAATTTTCACTACGAAATTTCCATAATATTTACTCTTTGGAAGCTTTATTTTAAGCGTATTCCCTTCAACTTGTACGCTGGCACCTATACCAGTATTATCAACTGCTCCTCCAGGCGAAACAATCTTCAAACCTTGAGCTTCTTCAGGAAATTCTCGTTCTTGTTTATCCGACTCAATGATAACTTCCGTACCCGCAATTCCTTCAACAATCAAATTGCTACTGGCACTCAGAATCACCACTCGTTTGTCGGCTCCGCTAAAATTTTGCTTGAATGTACTCTGCTTATTTTGAGCAAAAACGGTCATTGTTGTTATTGCTAATAATGCTATTTTAAGGTAGTTTTTCATAATTTTTGTCTTTACGATTCTTCATTTTTTTAAATAATAATTTACAAATCAAAACTTACAAACTTAGCACTCGTGTACTCTCTTCGGCTTTTTGGCGTACAAACTCCGACGTTGAGTTGTCTTCAGCCAATAATCGAAGGGCAGGTAGTGCTTTTCGCTCATTGTATTTGGTTAAAATATCAATAATTGAAATCTGTAAGGTTGGTTCTTGTTGTTTCAACAACGATTTCACGAGTGCATCACGCACATTGGTATTATTTCCGAAACGTCCGATTGCATCGGCCGCTGCAATTCGCACATTCACGTTTCGGTCATAATCAAGAGTATAAATAAGAGCTTTTAGCACTTGCTCATCGGGTTGTTGCAAATCATAACTGTAATTAACTGCCTGAATCCTATCGGACGGTGATTCTTTTTTGAGCATCGACAAAATCAGTAAATCTTTGGTTTCTTGAATTTCTTTTTTCAATGTACCAATTTCATTCATCACATTTGGTTGTTTGTTCGATGCCAATTGTTTGGGTGCAACATAAATCGTATCAACACGCACAACTGGGACTTCTACTACTCTTTCAAGAATTTTCGTAGGGTTAGCATCAGCTAAATCACCTGCATTTACCTGATTATCAACAGTTTTTCGACCAAACCAAAAAGCCAAAGCTAAACCCGCCACGCTGGCAGCGTATTTAAAAGCAGCTCGCTCATAGAAACGAATAACTTTAGTTTGTAGCTTTGCTGAAAGTTTTTCTTTTTCTGCCGAAAGGAAATCATAAAAGGCTTTATCCCTCGAAGCATCAAAATCTTTATCGATTGATTTATTGATGGACAAGAAGACTTCTTTCGATTCTTCAAACTCGGTTTCAGAACCTTCATTCTTGGCAAAAAAATCTTCTATTTCCTGCTTTTTAAGGGCAGAAAGATTATTTTCCAGAAAATCAGCCAGTAATTCTTCTTTTTTATTTTTCATTTCTTTTTCCAAAATTTACAAACGAAATGGAATTTCATTCCACATTTATACATCTACATCCAAACTCAAATAGACTTCTCTTAGTTTTTTGATAGCTCGATGCACTCTTACTTTCACGACCGAAACCGATACATTGAGCATTTCGGCAATTTGCTCGTATTTCAGGTCTTCAAATCTACTTAGGTGTAAAACTTCTCGATATTCGTCGGGTAATTTTTGTAATGCTATTCGTATTAATTGATGATTTTGGTCATCGAAGGTTTCTTCTTCTTCAAAATCATAATTTTCACTTAATTCACTCATCTTCAAATGGTTATCTTTCAGATGGTCATGAAATAAATTTCGAGCAATCCTATAAATCCAAGTTCTGAACTCATATCCATCTCGATACGAATGTCGATAATGAATCATCCGATAGAAAGTTTGCTGTGTAAGGTCATGGCTTGTCTCCCACTCTATACCAAAGCGTAGGAAGAAATTCAAAAGCGGACGTTTGTAGCGTTCGTACAAAACCGCTGCTTTGTCAAGCTCGCCATTAAAAACACATAACATGGCCGTTTCATCGGTCATAAAATCTATCGTTTTATTTGTTTCTGAATATACTTACTTGAATAGTAACAGAAGGTTACAGTTAATCTAAAAATTTTTTTTGAGCGAAACTCTAACATAATTTAGTAGGTTTTGTTATTACAGCATCATCTATTTCTACAAAAATTGTCCGTTAGTCTTGTTTGATTCTCCGTTCATCAAATGATTGTTACGAAATTTGGCATTTTTGTTTAGTTTTACCAGTAATATTCTTCAAACTATTAATTCAAATTTATGAAATTATTAAAATTTACTTTTTTAAGTTCGTTGATTTTGAGTGTTGCCCTCGGAGCAAATGCCCAAAAAAAAGACGAAAAAAAAGCAGAAGACCCTAAACCAGCTACCCCAGCCCCTGCTGCTCCAGCAAAACCTGCAGAAGCCCCCAAAACAGGCCCAAAACCTTATAAAGAAGTAATTACGGACAAGGCAAAAACCAGCAAAGGTTTAATGACTGTCCACAAAATTGATGATAAGTATTTCTTCGAAATCGGTGATTCGTTGATGGGTCGTGATATCATGACCGTAACTCGTTATTCAAAAACTGCCGCAGGTGGTGGTATTTTTGGTGGAGAAGAAGTAAATCGCCAAGTTGTTAGATGGGAAAAAGGCCCAGAAAACAAACTTTTCTTGCGTTCGATTACCTTCGTAATTGCCAGCCCAGATAGCACAAAACCAATTTTTCAAGCGGTAAAGAATTCAAGTGCAGACCCAATCATTGGCGTGTTTGATATTAAAGCCTTGAAAAAAGATACATCTTCGGTGATTGAAGTTACCGAATTTTTCAAAGGAGATAATCAGGTGTTCTCGCTCGACCCTGTGAATAAACAATTATTGAAAATTGCGGCAATTCAAGCTGACCGCTCATTTATTCAACATATTCGTTCGTACCCAATCAACACCGAAATTCGTACAACCAAAACTTTCAGTGTTATACCTCCATCGGTTTCGTTAGCTCCAATTCCTCAAATCGGAAATTACCTTCCTGCTTCGCGTGATGCGGGTGTGGTAACAATGGAGTTTAATACGTCGATGATTATTCTACCCAAAACACCGATGCGTAAGCGTTATTTCGACCCACGTGTGGGTTATTTTGCCAATCAATACGCAAATTTTGGAGAAGAATCACAGAAATCTGATAATGAAGTTTTTGCAGTAAGATGGAGACTTGAGCCTAAGAACCAAGCCGATGCCGAACGCCAAAAACGTGGAGAGTTGATTGAACCAAAAAAACCAATCATTTATTATATTGACCCAGCAACGCCACAAAAATGGCAAAAATACCTCAAAGCAGGGGTTGATGATTGGCAAGTAGCTTTTGAAAAAGCTGGTTGGAAAAATGCCATTCGTGGCGAATACATGAACCCAGCCGATAGCCTTGGTTTGGAAGATGCACGTTACTCAGTAATCAGATATTTCGCGGCCGATATTCAAAATGCGTATGGCCCTAACGTACACGACCCACGTAGTGGCGAGATTTTAGAAAGCCACATCGGTTGGTATCATAACGTAATGCGTTTGGTGCGTAACTGGTATATGATTCAGACAGCAGCAGCTGACCCACGCTCACGCAAGAAGAACTTTGATGATGAATTGATGGGGCAATTAATCCGTTTTGTATCCTCACACGAAGTTGGCCACACGATTGGCTTACGCCACAACATGGGTGCGAGTTCTGCTACGCCTGTTGAAAAATTACGTGATAAAGAATGGGTTGCTAAAAACGGACACACTTCATCTATCATGGATTATGCTCGTTTTAATTACGTAGCACAACCAGAAGATGGCGTTACGGATTTCTTCCCACGTATTGGCGACTATGATGTTTGGGCAATTCAGTGGGCTTATAAATATTTTGCTGATGCAAAAAGTGCTACCGAAGAAAAAGCTATCTTAAATGAACTAACTAAAGAAGCTGTAAAAGACCCACGTAAGCGTTTTGGTACAGAGGTTAGCCCTTTTGACCCACGTTATCAGACAGAAGACTTGAGCGATAACGCAATGAAAGCCTCTGATTATGGTATCAAAAACTTACAGAGAATTTTACCAAACTTACCAGAATGGAGCAAAGAAAATGGTGAATCTTACAAAGAATTAGCCGAATTATATGCAAACGTAACTGGTCAATACCGTCGTTATATTGGTCACGTAACCAAAAATGTTGGTGGAATTTATGATACGCCAAAAACCTACGACATGGAAGGTTCAGTATTTGAGGTTGTACCAAGAGCTACACAAAAAGAAGCTGTTAATTTCTTGAACCGTCAAGTTTTTGAAACGCCAACTTGGATGCTTGATAAAAACATTTTAAGCAAAATTAACCCAGAATCAGGGGTTGAGGCCGTAAAAGCAATTCAGGAAGCTACGTTGAATAACCTTTTGGCAGGTGACCGTGCCGTGAGATTAATGGAAACTGGTTCAGCAAGTGCTGCCAATTATAATTTGGATGAATTAATGACCGATTTACGTGGAAGTATCTGGTCGGAATTAAAATCTAAAAAGGTAATTGATATTTACCGTCGTAATTTACAAAAAGTATTTGTTGAGAAAGTAACTTCATTGCTCACACCAGGTATGGCTGCTGTTTCGTTCATTCCACAAGGAGCTACTTATGGTTTTGAAACTCGCATGGTTGATTTGAAAAAAACTGATTTACCATCTATCGCAAGAGCCCATCTGGAAGCATTGAAAGGAGAAATCAAAGCTGCTTTACCATTGACTACTGATAAAATGAGCAAATATCACTTGCAAGATGTATTGCAAAGAATTGATACAGCATTGAATCCAAATAAATAATAAACACAGTTTTTATGAACAAAAGGGCGAGACGGTTGTCTCGCCCTTTTTTGTTAAAAGACTCATAAAACAAAGTATTCGTAAAAAGAAATTTATAAGCTTTTTATATTTTCTCTGTAATTTTACCAAAAATCTAATTCATAAATCAATGCTCGCAAAGTTCCGCCATTTATCCTACTTACTAAGTATTTCATTTCTTATTAGTTCTTGTATATCAACAATTACGCCTAAAAGCACTACCTATGTAGCAGGTTTTCCCGAAGGTCTCGAAAATGCCTCAAAAAGTAGTTATACCGCAGGAAATGTAGAGTTAACTGGCGGCAGTTGGTACTTTGAAGACGCCCTCATTGGTACTACTGCCAACGATACCAAAAATGAATCTCGTGCCATCAGAATCCGAGAAACAGGTTTTGTTCGCATGAATTATGATATTTTTGGGGTAAAAGAAATTAATATTTCTTATGGGGCATACAACGGCGATGGCGATTCTGAATGGGAGTTATACATTTCAAAAAACAGCGGTTCTTCTTGGGCAAAATTTGGTGTTACACAAAAAACTTCGGGCAATAAGCTTTCTACTACTGCATTTACAATCAACGAATCAAGCAAAATCAGGTTTGAAATTCGTAAAATTTCGGGTGGAGCAAATCGCCTCAACATTGATGATATTATTATTACTTCAACTGGTAATTCAGCAACAAATTCGACTACCCCAACCCGTGATGACAATTTGGCAATGGGTAATCCGAGCAATGCTGACGCCAAAGATGAAAACAATTATTTGATGATAAAAAAACAGTACGTTTTGTCATATAATCGCAGTAAAGGTACAGCTAATTGGGTGAGTTGGCACCTCAGCATGGCATGGAAAGGCTCAACCCAACGAACCGATAATTTCCGACCTGACCCCACCCTTCCGAGTTCGTGGTATAGAGTTATTACATCTGACTACACAAATTCGGGCTTTGACCGTGGGCATCTTTGTCCATCAGATGACCGTGACGGTAGCTACGAAGATAATGACGAAACTTTTCTGATGACTAACATTGCCCCCCAAGCACCAAGCAATAATCGAGGGCTTTGGGCTGACTTAGAAGATTATTCTCGCAAAATTGCAGCTGCTGGAAATGAACTTTACATTGTGGCGGGTGTATATGGAAAAGGCGGAACTGGGAGTAATGGCGGCAAAACCAGTACACTTGATAATGGTAAAGTGGTTGTTCCTGAATCATTTTGGAAAGTAATAATAATCTTACCAGTAGGTAGCAATGATATTACTCGTATTGATGCACAAACACGCGTTATAGCCGTCAATATACCCAATAAAGAAAGTGTAGAAGGAACAAAATGGGGAGAATACCGTTTAAGTATTGATGATTTAGAAGCCCTAACTGGATATGATTTTTTATCAAACGTACCAAGTGCTGTTCAAAAGTCGTTAGAATCAAGAAAAGATACGGGGCCAACCCTCAAAATTGCCAACTTCAGATATTAATGGTGCAACAAGTATTTAACTTGTTGATTGTAATGCTATCCAACTTTATGAAAAACCTATACTTGATAATTTTATTGAGCGTCAGTTACTTCCACCCTTCTTTTGCTCAATTCCTCACCTCTTCTACGCTACCTATTGTGGTGATAAACACAAATGGAGCAACTATTTATGACGAGCCCAAAATAAAAACAGATTTCAAAATCTATTATAATGGGCAAGGAAAAATCAACAATGTCAATGATAAACCTCATTATGATGGCTTTGCGGGCATCGAATACCGAGGTTCATCTTCTCAAATGTTTCCTAAAAAAAGCTTGGGTATTGAGTTATGGAACGAAAAATCTGAATCTATTGAAGCCTCTTTGCTTGGAATGCCAAAGGAGTCTGATTGGGTATTATTTGCGTCATACAATGAAAAAAGTTTCATGCACAATGTTCTTACGATGCGAGTAGCCCGTGAAATGGGACTCTACGCTTCCCGTACACAATACGTCGAGGTCATAATTAATAATAATTATCAAGGCGTTTATGTTTTCATGGAAAAAATCAAACGTTCGGAAGGAAGAATTGATATTGCTAAACTAAAAGAAACTGATTTAACTGGCGATGATATTACAGGCGGTTATATTTTTAAAACTGATAAAAACACAGGTACTAATTTGGGAAGTTGGCGTTCGAAATACCCTAACTACTTTGCCACAAACAATTATACAACTTATCTCTATGAATCACCCAAAACAATAACTTCTCAGCAAAGAACTTACTTAAAAAATTATGTTGACAATGCAGAGAATGTACTTCAATCAGAAAATTATCGAGATAAGACGAATGGCTATCGAAAGTATATTGATACGAAGTCTTTTATCCAACTTTTTCTTCTGAATGAACTTTCAAAAAATGTTGATGGCTACCGAATAAGCACTTATTTCTACAAAGATAAAGACAGTAAAGGCGGGAAAATTAAAGCGGGGCCGCCGTGGGATTATGACATTACTTATGGGAATGCCAACTATTGCAGCGGTGATAATCCGTTTGGCTTTGCTTACAGATTTAATTACACTTGTCCCGACGACTTTTGGCAAGTACCTTTCTGGTGGGAACGAATGCTCTCTGACTCGGCTTATGTAAAAGAACTCGGACAAGAATACAGTTTTCAACGAAAATACGGGGCGTTACAAAATGACCGACTCGCCAAACATATCGATACGCTGACGAATATTCTAAAAGAGCCAATCATTCGTAATTTTCAGAAATGGCCTATTTTAGGCACTTTTGTTTGGCCACAACCCACACCTTATGCTGGCACTTGGGAACAAGAAGTAAACGAACTCAGAAATTTTCTGACTCAACGTTTGCAATGGCTTGATAATAATATTCAGACCAATTTCGCAATTACAGCTAATGAACCAGACTTGGCAGAGATTTCCGTAAAAGCCTTCCCTAATCCATTTTTGGAACGAATTAATATAAATATTCAATCGTTGTTTGCAGAAAAAGCAAAGATTCGCCTTACAGATAATCTTGGAAAAATAATTTTTGAAGGAAATGAAACACTCCAAATCGGTAATAATGACTTCTACATTGAGTTACCCGAAAACGAAATTGTAAGTGGCGTAAAATTTTTAACCATAGAATCAGGTACGAAACGAATCACAAAAAAATTAGTTCATCAGTAGCCAATTGGGTGCCTTCGAATCCGCTCAGGCCCCCAATTAACTTGAACAATTATGATACCTGAGCGAAGTCGAGGGTCATGTAAGTATGGTCAATGCCATCTTCTACATAATCATGACCCGTCAATTCAAAACCCAGCGATTGATAAAACTTAGTTAAATAACGTTGAGCACCAATCTTAATCGGCTCATTTCCAAACAGTTCTTTGGTTTTCTCTATTGATTTTTGCATCAAAAATTTACCAATTCCACCTCCACGTGCCAATGAAGATGTTACAACCCGACCAATCGAGGTGTAACCATCGTAATACACACTTTTATCAAAAAGACGAGTATAAGCCACTAATTTATTCGTATCATCTGTAACCATAAAATGCCATGCCAGCTGGTCTTTTCCATCTGCATCGACAAATGGGCAGTTTTGCTCCACAACAAAAACTTCCTGACGCAAAACCATGATGGCATATAATTCATCTAAACTCAATTCGTAGAAGGGTATACACTTTATATTCATATAAAATCTGATTTTGAATGAGCGAATGAATAAATGATAGGATATATTTGTATTATTGATTCATTCTATCATTCATTGCATTTATGCTCATAAATATACATACCCATAATCCTGAAAAACAAGATACACACCAAATAATTTATAACTTAATTATTCCAGAGACTGAGGAAGCCATAGAAAACTTTCCTAATGAGGAAGTGCCTAATACTTTGCTTTCGGCAGGTATTCATCCGTGGTATATTTCGGAAAGTAATCAAAAACTTCAACTCGAAAAACTTCGCCAACTTGCGAGTTATAAAGATATTAAATTAATAGGCGAATGTGGACTTGACCGACTAAAAGGCCCTTCTTTACAGCTACAGGAAGAAGTTTTTATTAAACAAATCAGAATTGCCGAAGAAGCCAAAAAGCCTCTTATCATTCACTGTGTAAAGTGCTTCAACGAATTGATTTCTATCAAAAAAATCGTTCGCCCGAAAGTACCCATGATTTTACATGGTTTCAATAATAATTTTCACATTGCTCAAACCATTCTTGAGCGTGGCTTTTATATTTCGCTCGGAGCTGCCTTACTCAATGATAATTCAAATGCGGCTCATCTTTTGCCCCAAATTCCGCTCGAAAAACTGTTTTTTGAAACGGATGACAAAGATGTCTCAATCCAAGAAATTTACGAAAAAGCATCTTTTATACTAAAAATGCCACTTGATAAACTCATTGATACTATTTTTGCAAATTATTTAGAAATCTGTTCTTAAATAGATTCGCTTTTTCAAAATTTAATAAAACAAAAATGCCCGCTTGGCTCTCTCGCTCCGAATTATTAGTTGGTAAAGAAGGAATCGACCAACTCCAAAATGCTCATGTCTTAGTTGTTGGCTTGGGCGGTGTAGGCTCATTTGCTGCCGAATATATTTGTCGCTCAGGTGTGGGCGAAGTGACAATCGTTGATGGCGATGTTGTTGACCCTACAAATCGTAACCGTCAATTACCTGCCCTTGCTACCAATCACGGTGTTTCAAAAGCAGAAATCATGGCCGAACGACTAATGGCCATCAATCCAGAATTAAAACTACATGTAGTCAAAGAATTTCTGACTCCCGATAAATGCAAAGAAATTCTCGAAACCAAATTTGATTATGTAATGGATTGCATTGATAGTGTAACGCCCAAACTTACCTTATTATCTACCGCTTACGAAAAAGGGCAAAGAATTGTGAGTTCGATGGGAGCCGGTGGAAAAATCGACCCTACTAAACTGAGAGTAGCTGATTTGTTCGACACTTATGAGTGCCTTTTTGCTCATTATGTTCGAAAAAGAGGAAAAAAACTCGGAATCGAAAAAGGTATTAAAGCCGTTTTTTCAATCGAACCCGTGATGAAAGAATCTTTAATTCTGACCGACGGTGCAAATTTCAAACGCTCTGCTTATGGTACAATTTCATATTTACCTGCTGCATTTGGAGGTGTTTGTGCGTCAGTCGTGATTCGTGATTTACTGGGATATCCAATCGAAATCACCAAACGTCCAGCCAATATTCGTAGAAAAACAGCTCTTAAATCAAAACCAAAAGATAAAGAATAGCAAAACTATTTGAGCTTTATCTTCAAGATGTAGCACAAATTCTCTTCTACCACTAAAAGTCTTCTCTTTAGGAGATAGTGATTATGAATGCAGTGATTGATATTGGGAATACGCACGCAAAAGTTGGTTTTTTTGAAGAAAATAAGCTTTTGGAAGTTCATCGTGGTTTAGAGTTTCTGAGAATAAAAGAACTGCTCTTATTAAATAATGTTAAAAATACTATTATTTCTTCGGTTACAAAAAGCCAATCTGAACTGGAAGAAATTTTTATTAAACTTGAATCTAATAAGCTATTCTTAAATCCCGAAACACCAGTTCCGATAAAAAAACACTATGAAACGCCCCAAACTCTCGGTGCTGACCGTTTGGCTGGTGCAGTTGGAGCAAATTTTCTGTTCCCAAATCAGAATATCCTTATAATTGATATGGGTACAGCCATCAAATATGATTATGTTTCAAGTATTGCTGCATTTGAGGGGGGGATAATTTCCCCAGGTATGCGAATACGATTTGAAGCACTTCATTCGTTTACTAAAAGATTACCTTTGGTTGAAGCCAACGAAATTCCCACTTTAGTAGGAAAAAATACCAAAGAGTGTATTCAGAGCGGAGTTGTCAATGGAATTATCGCAGAAGTAAACGGAATGATAGCGAATTACCTAAAACTGGGTGATTGCCAAGTTATATTGTGCGGTGGAGATGCGAGTTTCTTTGAAAGTCAAATAAAAAAGCCGACCTTTGCACTCAATTTATCAAATGAAGCAAATCAAGTAGCAACAAAAACTACTTTTTCGATAGAAAAAATCCCAAATTTGACCCTGATTGGTCTGAACAGAATTTTACAATACAATGTTGAAAAAAATTAAACTAACTGCTTACCTCCTTATTAGTATTCTGACCATTTCTGAATCTTTCGCACAAAAAGACTCAAGACTTTACGGCAACTCGCCCTATTCTGCTCTCGGGATTGGAGATATTTTTTCGGGTAGTGCCATTGCCAATGATGCAATGGGCGGAACGGGTCTTAGCTTTGGTAATGGTATTGCAGTAAACACCATTAATCCTGCACTTTTAGCCAAAAACCGTTATGTAGCATTCAATACAGGTCTGCGTGGGCAATACAAAACGCTTTCAAATGGCACGCTATCTCAGTCTGATTTTGGCATGAACCTTAGCCATATCACATTGGCTTTTCCAGTAAAAACCAAATGGACAACCGCCATCACGATGCAACCCTATTCGGGTGTTGACCACGAAGCACGCTTTACTCAGACTATTGTTGGTACAACTGATAAATCGGTTAATCATATCTATAAAGGCTTGGGGGGGCTTTCAAAAGCAGCTTGGGCAAATGGGGTTTTGTTAGGCAAGAAACTTTATTTGGGTGTTGAAACTGGCTATTATTTTGGCAGTTTTAAACGTGATACAACTACCCTACTTTTGGTTAGCACAAATGATATGTACCTTCGTAATACTGACCGTGTTTCAGTAGGTGGTTTTGAAATAAAAACAGGGTTTGCATTCCAACAAAAGTTAGCTGAAAAATGGAATTTGAATGTTGGCGGAACTTACGAATTATCAAGTAAACTAAAAGGTGAACGAATTCGTACATTTTCTACGCTATATGATAGTGGCAATGGCCCACAAGTTATCCAAAAGCCCGATACACTTGCTATTTATAATGGAGGTATAACGCTTCCTTCAAGATATGCCATTGGCATTAGTCTCGAAAGCCCTTATAAGTGGACTTTTGCGGCTGAATATAGCAAACAAGACTGGACTCAATACCGAAACTTTGATAATAAAGTAGAAAGTAACCTCACAGGCAGCGAAAAACTGGCTTTTGGTGTAGAATACCTTCCGAAATATACTTCTACTAAATATTTCAATCAGGTATTCTATCGTGCTGGCTTCCAACAAGTTAAAACACCTTATTTTGTAAATGGCACCCAAATCAAAGACAATAGTTTCTCTTTAGGCTTATCAACCCCTTTGGCTTATCGTAGTGTAAGTTATATCGACTTTTCGGTATCAATCGGAAATCGTGGTGTCATTGGTAATGGTCTTGTAAAAGAAAATTACGTAAAAATGTCGCTCGGTTTTTCATTAATGGATACTCGTTGGTTCTTGAAACCTAAAATTGATTAAAATATTTGTGGAGTAAACCAGACGAAACTCTACGTCTGGTTTACTTATCTAACACAAACATTTTATCTGTAAATATGATTAATTTCTTCAAATACACATCCGAACTCGTCTTTTTATTATGCTTTACCCTCTTTTTGACTTCGTGTGAAGAAAAAAAGAAAGTTGAAGTTGCCAATAAATACAACGGCCCATTAATGGCAACTGAAAACTTGGTAGTCATGTACAGCGATTCGGGGCGAAC
>JACCDW010681020.1_pt1 | contig 16018 bp, 18 predicted proteins | sample 7449781 | NCBI WGS metagenome assembly JACCDW01 (sample SAMN15323449, study PRJNA562643) | freshwater metagenome | isolation source: river surface water | place: USA:Blue River Watershed | collected 2017-08-18
CGACGAGGCCGCGTCGGAGATCTACGCCGCCGCTACCTGCTACGGCGCCGACCTCGACGCCGTCTTCGGCGCGGGTGCGTTCAAGAAGATCGGGCAGGCGCTTCGTCCTGCGATCAACAAGCTCCAGAAGCGCGTCGACGCGCTGGAGGCCCGCGTCGCGCGCCTCGACGGCGCCGCTGCTGTGGACGAGGACGCGGACGAGGCTGTCAAGCCCCTCAAGCGCAAGCGGGCGCTCGCCAAGGAGAAGCTCGCCAAGGTCGAGGAGGCCGCTGAGGCGGTCGAGGAGGCCGAGGAGGCGTCGGACGCCATGGGGGCCTTGGAGGCCGCTGCGCTGCTCGACGACCCCAACGCAGACCTGCCCGGCGTGGATGACGCGATGGCGATGGGCCTTGACCTGTTCGGCGTGTCGGAGAAGCGCGAGGCCGCGATCCGCAAGCGCATCGAGCGCTTGGAGGCCAAGGCCGAGGCGCTGGAGAGCCGTGGCGCGAGCGAGAAGAAGATCGCCGCCATTCAGAAGCGCATCGCGCGCCTCCAAGCCAAGATCGAGGACGCGGACGAAGGGGGCGCCTCTGAGGAGAGCCTGCCTGACGCGCTCGTGACCAAGCAGCCCAAGGCCTACAGCAAGGATGAGTTCCTCTCGTCCTTCTTCGGCGCCGAGGGCACGCCCCGCCGCGCGTTCGTCGGCTACTTCACGCGCCGCGCCGAGGCTGTGGGCCTCGATGTGGCCGGCATGCACGAGGCGTTCGGCGCGGCCGAGTCGGAAGAGGCCCGGCGCACGGTCGTCGAGTTCCTCGAAGACGTCGGGCTGAGCGCTCAGACGGCCTTCAACCCGCAGATGCGCGGCAAGATTCGGGCTGCGCGCGATGCGGCCCGCAAGGCGTTCTCCGTCGAGTCCAAGCGCGTGGCGTCCGTCAAGGCGCGCCGCTCCTACCTCGACGCGCTGGAGAAGAGCCGGGACTACGTCCGCAAGATGGGCCGCTTCCTGCGCGGTCGCGACGCCGAGCCCAAGCTCCCCAGCGAGAAGATGAAGATCCTCCGCAAGGGCTCGAAGGGCGACGACGTCCGCGAGCTTCAGCGCAACCTGCTCACGCTCGGCATGTACGCGAGCGGCAAGCCGTCGGAAGAGGACGGCAAGTACGGCAACCGCACCGTGGCTGCCGTCAAGAAGTTCCAGCAGTCGGCGGGCATCAAGGTCGACGGCGTCTACGGTCCTGACACGCGCGACGCCATGATGGCCGCGCTTCAGCCGGCCACCTCGCGCCGCCGCCGGAGCGCGTAAGATGCGCTACCAAGCCTACCCGCCCCTGCACGCCTACCCCTACCGCTACGCGCCACCCATCGAGCGCCCGATGGCGGGGGGCAAGCCGTTGAGCATCGCCGCGCAGGGGCTCGTGCCCAACGCGGCGGCCGTGCGTTACAACGTGGGCGGGTTCGATCCGGGAGTCTCGGTGGCTTCCTACGCTCGCCCCAAGGACCTTCACGCCCTGTCCATCCAGCCCTACGATCTGGCTTACCCCGGCATCGAGGAGCCCCCAATCTACGCCTCCATGCCATGGGACGCGGACGATGAGGACGAGGACGATGAGGACCTCGACGAGGCCCCCGCGCGCAGCCGTGGCAGCCGCTCGGTGCGTCGCTCACAGGGGCCCTATGCGCGCTCCGGCGCGGCCCCGCTTATCGCCTACGCTGGCCCCCCTCAGGTCGTCGTGCAGCAGCCCGCAGGGTCCATGGACCGGACGCAGAACGACGCGGCCAAGATGGTCGCCGTCGGGCTCGCGGGGCTGGTCGGAGGCGTGATCATCGGCGCGCTGCTGTCGAGGCGCGCATGAACGAGTCCACACGCAAGGCGCTGCTCTACACGGGCCTCGCGGTGGTCGCGGGTGGTGCTGCCGTCGCGGTGACGGTGGGGATCATTCGCTCGACGTCCCAGCGTGGCGAGGGTATTCGTCTCAAGGTGGCGCACGAGGTCGATCCGAAGACCCGCGCGCTCTTGACGGAAACCAACGCAACGGTCAAGAAGCTCGCGGAGGATGGACTCCGTGTTCGACTCTTCGGCAAGCCCAAGTGACGGAGGCCAACGTGCTCAACTACCTTGTCAGCCCAGACCTGTCGGCCTCTGCGGAGTTCAACGACTCCCTTGAGGCCAACGCGCTCCGCGCCGTGCCCGCCTACGGCATGAGCGAGTACTACGATCCGACCGAGGCCAACGAGGCCTACGGTGAGGACGACGACTTCGGCGACGACGATGACTTCGGCGACGACGAGGACGACGACTTCGGCGACGACGGGGACGACGACTTCGGCGACGATGAGTTCGGCGACGACGACGAGGACGACTTCGGCGACGACGACGAGGACGACTTCGGCGACGACGACGAGGACGACTTCGGCGACGACGAGGACGATGAGTTCGGCGCGCCCGTCGGGTTCGAGCGCACCAACTACGCGCGTCTGGCTCGCGAGGTCACGGGCCTCATCAGCAAGGGCAAGCGGGGCCTCCCCAAGACCCAAGCCAAGATCGCGCGCCTGCGCCAGATCTGGTCGAGCCTCGAAGGCAAGCCGAACGGCACCTCGGGCCTCGACGCCCCGTGGCAGATCTTGCAAGAGGCCCCGAAGCCCTCGGCCGCTGCGCCGGCGGCTCCCGGCCTCCGCAAGTTCGCCCCCAAGGTCATGCCGGGCCTGCCTCCGATCCGCACGGCTGCCCCGGTGGGGATCCCCGCGACCAACGCCGACCGCATCATCGCCGAGCGCGCCACCTCGCGCGCCGAGGCTCGCAGCCGTTTCAAGCTGCGCGGTCCCGAGATCATCGCGCAGATGAAGAACTACACCATCGAGAAGCTGACGTCGATTGCCAGCAACCCGAACCGTGGTCCCGAGGTCCGTCAGGCTGCCCGTGACGAGCTTGCGCGCCGTCGCGCGGGCCGCCCGGCGCCTGCGCCGGCCGCAGCGCCTCCGGGTCGCCCCGCGCGTCCGGTGATCGTGGTTCGCCCCGGTCGCCCCGGACGCCCGGCCCCGATGGCTCCCCCTGTTTCGACGCCGCTCCCTGCGGGCGCTTCTTCGGCGCCGACCTTCGGTGTGGTCCCCCGCATCGTGGCCGCCGACAACGTCTTCGACGCCATCGGGGCCTTCAAGGCTGAGGCGGCCCTGCTCGGGCTCGGCGTGTTCCTGCTCGGCACCTACGCCGGCCCGCCGCTCTTCCGCCGCCTCACCCGCTGAGTCGTCGGCAGCGTTGGGTCTTCGGGGCGGGCTTCGGCTCGCCCCGTCGTGCTTTCCGGGGTAGAGTCTGGCTCGTGCGGAGGCCTGCGTGAAGATCCTGTCCATCCTGCGCGAGAACCTGACGGCGTCCAAGGAGCCGGTCGAGCCGTCCAAGCCGGTCGCCGCCCCCTCGCCGCTCCCGCGCCCCAAGCCTGAGTCCAAGACCTTCGAGAAGCCCGTCGGGAAGAAGAAGGGGAAGAAGAAGGACAAGCTCAAGCCGATGGACGCAGGCCCCTCGGTCTACCGTCGCGCCAAGGTGATCATCGACAAGGCCAACGTGCGCGGCGTGGGTGGGCTGGTCTTCACCGCGCAGGCCCCTCCCGGACCTGCCCGGCTGATGCGCCTGCCGTTCTACCCGGCCAACGACAACGACGCCTTCAACGGCAGCGACGGCATCGACACGGTGGGCGACGACCCGATCCTTCGGGTCACGCTCCAGAACACCGCGCTGGCGACCGCGCCGGTGACCAGCGTGCCCATCCGCATGATCACGCCGATTGTTGACTACGGCCGCTACCGCATCGTGGGCGTGCAGGTCAACTACCAGTACAACTACGCCCCCAAGGACGCGCTCGGCAACTTCGCGCCCCCCTACACCGTTCCGCCCATCCCCAACCCCGACGCGCGGGTGGGGCAGGTCGCCATCGCGGTCAAGAACTTGCAGGTCTACAACGGCCAGCAGTTGTTCATCGTGGGACAGAACAACTTCATCGACGGTGAGGAGATCCGCGCGCTCCCCACGCTTGGTTCCAGCGGGTTCACCGGCGGCCTGCTTGGCGGCCTGATCCCGCGCTACCAAGGCCAGCGCCCGTGGCAGACCGCCGCCTTCCGCCAGCAGTTCATGGGCCTGCGCGACTACCCGGTCGTCGACGAGGTCGCGCAGGCGACCATCGAGGTCCAAGCCTTCGTCCGCAACCTTGCCTCGGGCTTCTCCATCGTCGTGCCCGTCACCGTGGCGCTGGTGGTCGAGTTGCTGGAAGATCGGGTCTTTGGCAACATCATGAACCCTTCTCCCGCCGCACGCGCTGGCGCCACCGTCTCGGTGGGCACGCGCGAGGTGGGCAAGAAGGACGGCCGCGACCAACTCGCCCTGCGCTCGCTGCGTTACGAGCGCCCCAAGGAGTGAGAGCCGCATGGACATGCTCGGAGCGCTGGTCCGCAAGCGTCGGGCGCTGATCGTGCCCGTCGAGTCCCCGGCGTTTCGGCCGGGCGACCCGCTCTATGAGCGCATCGTGGCCCGCTTCCGATGCGCGGCCAACGACGTACTCGTGCTCGACGCCCCGCTGGGGATCGAGAGCGAGGCCACCGTGCTGCGCCACCCCGAGTACCAGCGCCTCATGCTGCCGATGAACGACCAGCGCGCCTCGGCCGAGTCCACGATCAAGATCCGGTCGTGGATGACGCAGTACGGGCCGAACTACGAGCGCATCGTGGTGATCGGCTTCGGGCCCAACATGCCCGCGCTCTCGCGAGCCATGTACGGGCTCAAGCTGCCGGTGCAGGTGATCCCCGTCAACCGTCAAAGCCGGGGTCTTTCGAGCACGGTGTTCCTCGAACGGCTAGAACGCGCCATGAGCCCCACATGACCGAACCCAAGCGAGAACTGCTCATCTTCCCGTCCAAGGTGCGCCTCGGCGCGGTGGGCGAGGCGCGCCTGTCGCGCATCGAGCGGTCGGAGCGGGGTCCGATGGCGATCTACGAGGTCGAGCCCGGCGACGAGGACGTCTTCGGCGAGGCCGTCGGCGCGCTCCGGGACCAGTTCAACCTGACCTACCAGCCCGTCCCCTCCCTGTGGGGAAGCTGGCGCCTGCTCGATGACGATCTGGTGCTTCAGGTTGGACTGGAGCAGCAGGCGGGCAAGGCACGCACCGAGGCGTTCCGCGCCCTGCGACCCAAGCACAACTCTCTCGTGAGTGAGGCCGAGGTCAAGGCGCTCGCCATGGGTTACCTTCTTCGAGCGGGAGCCGAGATCTAACATGGAACAGACCCAACGTCCCAAGTGCGGCACCTGTCGCTTCTTCGTCGTCCGCAACCCCGACGAGGCGATGCTCGCGCAGGTCGCACGGCCCGAGTCGGAGTGCGCGCCGGGCGAGCACACCTTCCAAGGCCAGCGCGTCCAAGGCTGCGTGGGCGGCGGCGTGCGCGGCGTCTGCCTGAAGTGGCAGGAGCGCGGCGCCCCCAACCCGATGGTCGACAGCACGTTCCTGTGCAAGCTCTACAAGCCCGGCGGCCCGACGCTCAAGGGCATGGAGGCCCAAGCGCTCTCGCCGGCGGGCTCGGCGGCGCGCGTGGAAGCCGAGGCGGTCACCGTCGAGATCAAGCGCCCCGGCGCCCTGACGGAGTTGATCACGGCGGCGGCCATCGGCTTTGGCGTCGTCGGCGGCGCGGTGCTCGCCAAGCGTTGGCTGGGGCGGGACTGAGCCATGGCTGTCCTCGACCACCTCGTGCCCGCCTTCGGGGCTGACGTCTATGGCGCCAGCCTCGACGAACTGCCGTTGGGGGTGTGGTTTACGAGCACCATCCGACCGATGACCATGAACCCCACGCTCGGGCTGGTTCAGAGCGTCTACGACCCCGACAAGAAGCAGCACCGACCCGCGCGCCCCAGCGACTTTCGTTACCGGGTGATCGTGAGGGACGGCCAGCGCCGCGTCGAGCGTGCCACCTTGCAGACCGGGGGCGGCCGAGCCGTTCTACGCACGGGTCGGGGTTTGCTGTCCTCAGAGGACTCAGAACTGCTCCCCAAGATCCAGCATCAAGCCTTCGCCAACACGGCTTCGGTCGATCCGAAGCAGAACTGGAAGGTCGAAGGCATGCTCGGGGGCGGTGGTGACCTCATGGGCCCGATTGCTCGGGTGTTCATCCTGTATCCGGCCCTGTTCATCGGCGGGATCTACGGTCTTTCTAAGCTCGCAAACCGAGCTATGCCCAAGGGAGGCAAGTCATGATGCGCTCCAACAACAACGGCGCGTGGCTTGCGCTCGGTCTTGTCGGCCTCGCTGCCGGCGCTGCCGCCATCTCGACGCGGCGCATGGGCACCCTGCGCGGCGGCTCGTTCGCGCGCCTCCCGCACGGCTCGAAGTGCTCGTGCTGCGGCACCAAGGTGGGCAGCCTCGTCAGGATCGAGGGTTCCGTCAATCAGGTCGAGGCCACCGTCTACAAGACCCGAGCCCGAAAGGACGACGGGCTTCGCTACATCATGAGCGGCTCGGGGTACGAGGTCTACGTCAAGGCGGGCCCGGCAGCCCTGACCCCCGCCTACAAGACCTCTCGCGCGCCGGCCGGCGAACTGGTGCCCACGCTTCCCTCGGGCAAGGCCAAGGCGTGGCAGATCAAGCCCGCCCACGCCTCCTCGCTGCTCCGCTCGCGCTTCGATGCGCGCAACGCCTTCCTCGTCCCCTTCGAGGACACGAGGTCCCTGAAGGGGGAGTACACGCTTTTCGAGAACGCCAAGCGCGCCTCGTTCAGCAAGCTGACCCCTGAGGCCCAAGACGAAGAACTGGACAGGCTCGGCAACCGTCTGTTCACGGAGTTCGGCATCGGCGCCTACGACGAGAACGGGGACCTCTCTGAGCCCATCCGTGCCCGCGAATACGCGCTCCAGAAGGCGGTCCTGAGGACCAAGAAGGAAGCCGGAGGCGCCAGCGAGGGGAGCGAGGCGTACAAGAGGGCGTTCGAGAAGAACGAGCAGGAGTACCTCCTCACCATCTACGTCGACCGGCTCTGGACGATCCGACTGCTTGAGCGCTACCACGCGCAGACGCCGTCCAAGCGGAGGGCCGTGTTTGGTCGCGGCAAGGGCGAGAACATCTTCGACAACATCGACCTCCAGATGAAGCTCCCCGGACCCGTGAGCGCGGACGTCTTCTCGGCGCCTGACGCCCTGACGCGGGCGCAGTCTCGGGCGCAGTCGCAGAGCGGGATCGACGAGAACGAGGAGCGGGCGCAGGAGGCGCAGGCCGACCGTCTGGACGAGCTTGCCGACGCTGAGAAGGACGTCAAGGGCGGCCCGCAGATCCGCATGTACAAGGACGGCATCCGCCAGACCATCTTCTTCGTCGGGACGGCGGGCACCCAGTACTTCCCCTACGGCTTGAGCCGGATCGTCATGCTCACGGCCACGAGCAAGATGAGCAGCCCGTCCTTCGGCCTGCCGGCGGGCGCCACGGAAGAGGGCGGGACCTGCCCCGCGCGCTTGTTCGCCTCCCCCATCAAGCTCGACGCCGAGGACAAGCCGGGGCGCCGTGAGGTGATCTGCGACCGCTGCTACGCCATGGGCGCCAACTACGGCTACGCGAACAACATGATCGCGCAGCAGGGCCGTGCGCGCTGGGTTCGCCAGTTCACCGATGAGCGCAAGGGCGCGTTCGCGGAGAGCCGGGAAGACAGGGTCCGAAAGCTGGGTAGCTCGCTCGCGCTCATGGTCGCCTCTTACGCGATCTACGGCGCCGGCGGCGGCCGCTCCGATCAGGAGATCGGGGTCTGGAACAAGAGCGAGGGCATCATCGAGTCGGGGGTGATGAGCAGGCGTCGCGACAAGGTCAAGGACACCGACCTGTCCATCGTGCTCGACGACGCCGTCTTGCGTCCGACGCAGGTCGCCGCTCTCCGCAACCGCTCGGCCGTCTCCATCAAGAACACGCGGGAGTGGTTCAAGCTGCTCGGCGTCGAGGACGGCAAGGTCTGCGGGTTCTTCCGCCTGCACGACAGCGGCGACTTTGGCGTGTCGGGAAGCGCGAGCGCCTACATCGAGGCGTGGAGCCGCGTCTTTAGCATGCTGCCGCATGTCCAGTTCTGGGCCCCCACGCGCATGTGGGCGAACATGGTCACGCGCAGTAGGCTGGAGGCCAACCCCGAGTGGGTGAAGTTCGACAAGCGCTTCATGGGGGAGTTCATCCCCGGACGGACCCAGCAGAAGCTCGTCAAGACCTACCGGCTCCGCAAGCAGCAGGGGTCGCGCGGGGTTGTCTCTTCGGTCAAGAAGCAGCAGCCCGAGTTGGCCTCCACCGCCGTGTCGCCGGGTGAGTCGGGGCTTCAACTCGCCGATCTGGACAAGCTGCTCGACCGGCACATCGTGCCCAACGAGGTCCGCATCCGGGAGTTCCAGCAGATCTCCAAGAACACCCCCAACATCGCCCTGCGTCCGTCCAACCTGTACGTCACCGGCTTCGAGCCGCTGGCGCCCGGCGCGTCTGAGCAGCAACTCGTGAGCAGCGGCTTGTCGGCGAACATTCCCTACTTCGAGGGCTTCTCTGCGGGGACCGGCGTCGTCAAGGCCTACAAGAAGGGCGTCTACCCCAAGGTCTACGACATGCGCGGCATCCAAGCCTACGCCTGCCCCGTCTACACCAAGGACGAGGAGGGCAAGGAGGCCAAGTCGTGCCGTGACGCCAAGTGCCGCGCGTGCTGGCTCGCCCAGAACCTGCCGGTCTTCTACGGGGCGCACTAGTGCGAAACGGCGCCCCCATCGCGGTCCTCTCGGTGGCGGCTATCGCTGCCTTCACCGGCGTGCGGGCGCTGTACAGCGGCCAGCGCGGGTCGCGCTCCTACCGCTCGATGGCGAGCATCAAGGAGGCCAACCTCGAAGCCGACGGGGTGTTCTTCCGGCCTGCCATGATGCAGATCTTCCAGACCCGCATCGAGGCAGGGCCCTTCCATGGCCGCTTCTTCGTCACCAGCGACCAGTTCACCTCGATGCGTGGCAAGAGCTACCCGAGGCGCTATACCGTGCGCGAGGCGCTCCCCGACGGCTCCATCGGGACCGTGGGCGAGTTCCAGCAGTACGCTGACAAGGACAGCGCCGTCAAGGCGGCCAAGGGGGCAGCATGAGGTTCAACGGGGCTGTGCTCACGCTCGCGGTGGTCGGCGCGCTCGCGGCCGCTCAGGTCGCGCGCCAGCGCGGTCTGTTCGTCCCCTTCCCCGCGCTCGCCGTCATCGGCTCGGCGTCCCGCAAGGGCGCGCTGACCTCGCAGCAGCGGTCGCGCCTGCCTGACCGCGACTTCGCCATCATCGAGGTGCGGGGCGGGATGAAGATCCGAAAGTACCCGATCAACGACCGCCGGCACGGTCAGATCGCGCTCACCTACGTCATGTCGCCCAGCAACGCGAAGTACCGCGAGCGCGTCAAGGCGGCTGTGTTCGCCCGCTACCCCGACCTGAGGTCGTGGTGGTCCCGCACCACCAAGGCGCGCCAGCAGGGCGTGGCCGCTTGAGAGGTCCAGTATGTCCAAGTCAGTTGTCGGCCTCTTGGCCGGTCTTGCCGTCCTCGCCGCCGCCGGTCGCGCCCGCCGTGGCTCGTTCGCCCAAGGCGACACCGTCGTCGGACTGTACGAAACGTCCAGCGGCAAGGTCGGGATGAAGATCGTGCGCTCGGCCAGCGGCAACTACCGCTACACCGGGGCGTGGGGCGCGGGCAGCGGCCACAGCCATGAGACGATGGCGCGCTGGGTGCGCGATGAACTCGCGTACCGTCGCGGCGTCCGCACGGTGGTGGACTTCTTCGCCCCCTCGGGCTCGTCCTCCAAAGACCCCTACCGTCTTTCGTATGAGGACGCCTACGAGCAGGCACGACAGACGGCGACGAGGCTGGGGCGCGATGTGGGGATCATGAAGAACGCCTTTGGCGGCTACTCGGTGTTCGCCCTGCCCAACCCCGAGAACCGGCGCGGGCACGAGTTGCGGTGTGAGGTCGTCCGTCCCGGCTCTCCCCGCACCTCGCGCTGATCGGGGGATTGCGTGAACGGCACCCACCTCACGCTCGGCCTCGTGGGCGCGCTGGTGGCTGCTGGCGCGCTGTCGCGGCGTGGCAGCAGGGCGCGCTCGTGTCCTCCCGGCGCGCTCATCTTCTACCACGGCGCGCATCGGTGGGAGGGGCCTCCGAGCGTCGTGGAGCACCGCAAGGGGCACGCCGAGCACGGGCCGGGGATCTACCTGACCACGAACTGGGAGACGGCCAACAAGTACGCCAAGGGCGGCGGATCGGTCTACCGGATCGGGCTGGACCCCTCGACCCGCTTTGCCGAGGACGTTCAGATCGAGGTGGCCGACGCTCGCTCCTTCGTGAAGGGCTTGTCGGGGCTTCGGGGCAAGGCTGACATTCTCGCCTTCCTCGACCGCATCGAGGCACAGCGTGGCCCCAAGATGTACGCCGAATACCTCGTCAACGCTTTCGTCAACCGAGGCGTGGCCAGCGGAAAGAACGGTCCCATGCTCGCGGCGTTCCTCGCCCAGCAGGGGGCGGACGCCTCGCTTGTCTCGCACAGCATGGACGAGGACTGGGTCGTGGTGTTCAACCCCGACAAGGTCTGCATGGTCGAGCGGCTCGATCCCAAGCAGGTGTCCCGTCAAGGGTTCGCCTTCAGCCTGCCCAAGGTCGCAAGGAGTCGTGGCACATGAATGGCTCCACCCTCACGCTCGGCCTCGTGGGCGCACTCGCGGCGAGCGCGGCGCTCTCGCGGCGTGGCTCCCGCGCCACCCGCAAGCCCAAGCCCACCACGCTCTCCGACCTCAACCTGCCCACGACTTGGTTTCACGGCACGGGCGCTGCCTTCACCGGCCCGCTGCGCCCCAACAAGGGCATGGGCGGGGCGTGTGTCTGGCTCGCTGACCGCGAGGGCGCGCAAGCCTACGCCAAGGGGCAGCGGGGTCGTCTGATCGAGGTCAGGCTCGCGCCCGACACCAAGGTCGTGGACCTGTCCAACGCCTCCGATCCTGTCGTGCGTGAGTTCATCCGGCTCGACAGGTCCGCGAGCAACATGCTCTGGCATGGTCGCGAGGAGGTCACCGACGAGGAGATGGCCGACGCCGTGGCCGCGTGGGAGCGCCGCTCGACGCACTACGACGCCATCGAGGCGCGGGGCTGGGCCAAGGGCTACTTCCGCAAGGCCGGCGCGGACGCGCTGCTCGTGCGCGACGTCAAGGGCTGGGGTAGCCACCAAGCCATGCCCTCGCTGTGCGTGCTCAACCGGGGTAAGATCGCCCAGCAGAAGGGAGCGACACCGTGAACGGCACCCACCTCACCCTCGGCCTCGCGGGCCTACTCGCCGCCGCGTCCTTCCTGCCCCCCACCGGCAGCCTCAACCTCGCCGCCGTGCAGCGGCTGCGGGCTGCCCTCAAGGCGACCTCGGGCTCGGCCAACCAAAGCAAGCCCAAGGCGTCCCGCAAGAAGGCAGCACCTCAGGACGCCGCCGTCGCGGAGATGCTGCGGCTCGACCCCAAGGACGTCCCCGACGAACTGCTCGTGGCCGTGCTGCTGATGGGGGCCGTGAAGGGCGATCCGGTCAAGGTCGCCCGCGAGACGCTCGATGAGTTGGGCGGCAACCTCCAGCGCGTGCTGCGGGCTCAGGCGTTCGACGCGCGGGGCTTGGAGCCGCTGTCCCGAGCGCGCATGGTCGCGACGCGGGAGCTTGTACGGCGCGCCAACCTGCGCGGCGTGCTCGCCGGCGAGGGGCCGGTGCTCGACAGCCCGAGCAGGGTCTACGATGTGGCCCGAGCGCTCTCGACCGGGTCGCGCGAGCGCCTCACGGCGATGTACCTCGACAGCAGCAACCGCGTGCTCGGCACGCGCGAGGTGTCGGTGGGCAGCCACCGCTACACGCTCGCCGACCCCGTGCAGGTCTTCCGGCCCGCCGTCGAGATGAGCGCCCGTGCGGTGATCCTCGTCCACAACCACCCCTCGGGCAACGCCACGCGCAGCCGCGAGGATGAGCAGGTGACCCGCACCATGGTGGACGCCGGCAAGGTCTTGCAGTTGCCGCTGCTCGATCACGTTATCGTGACCCCCACCGACCAGTTCTCGTTCCGAGAATATGGTCTGATCTGAGGCCTCCATGTCCAAGCCCGTCCTCGGCCTCCTCGCGGGCCTCGCGCTCGTCAGCGCCGCCCCGCTCGCCCTTCGCAAGGGCAGCCGCAACGCTTCCGACGTTACCGCGCTCCAGCGCCTGCTCGCGCACCTTCGGGCGCTGCGTCAGGTCTACCACACGACCCATTGGAATGTGAGCGGGGGCAACTACTACGGCGACCACCTGCTCTTCCAGCGCCTCTACGCCGGCGAGGAGGGGGCCAGCCTCGACGACCAGATCGACGGGCTGGGCGAGCGCATGGTCCGCTACTTCGGCGGCGCCACGGTCGACGACAGCGTCATCCTGCCGATGATGCAGCAGATCGTGAGTTCGCACACCGAGGCCGAGCCCATCCGTCGCGCCTACCACATGGAGCAGGCCGCTCACAAGGCCATCGAGGACGCCTACGAGGCGCTCAAGGCCACCGGCCACAAGACGCTCGGGCTGGACGACTTCCTGATGGCGCTCGCGGACGAGCGCGACACCGTGCTCTACCTGCTCGGCCAGCGGCTCGACGAGCCGGCGACCTTCCGCCAGACCAAGCCCCAGCGTCGGCAGCAGCAGCGCCGGCAGCAGGGGTCGAGCAACGGCTGCGGCTGTGGCTCGAAGAACTGCGCGGGTTACTGTGGCTCGAAGAACTGCTCTTGCGGGACGAGGTGAGATATGGCCAACGGAATGAACGGCGCGCTGCTCGCGCTCGGTGTGGTGGGTGCTGTGGCGGCGGCGGGCCGCGTGGCTCGTGGCAGCTTCGCGACGGACTGGCGGCCTTACGCGCGCCACCTGCTCGCGCTGTCCGAGGAGGAGGGCGAGGTGGACTCGGGCGACCTGTCCGATCTGCTGGAGCGCATCGTCGAGGACCGCTCGGTCACCGGCTACCCTCGTGCCCGCGCTGTTCGCCTCCTGCTGGATGCTCAGGAGGAGGGCTACCTCGACACCGGGGACGCGCTCGGTGCCATCCAAGAGGCGCTGAAGAGCGGCAGCCGCGCCGTCTACGGCATGAGCCCTGACGCCGCAGGCCGCACACTTCGCTTGGGCTTTGGCAAGCCCCGCAGCAACGCGGCCGAGGCGCTCAACGACTACCGCTGGCACCCGCAGCGGGCGCTCGCGCAGTTCGCCGCGTCGAAGAAGAAGGGCAAGGGCGGCAGCCGCGCTCGTCGCCGCATCGACAACAAGGAGTACACCCACTACGTCGTCCGCACCCCGACCATGAAGATCGTGAGCGGCTGGCACTACCCCGAGGATGCTCGGGACGCGATCAGGGATGACGAGTTGCAGAACTGCAAGGTCTACTCGCGCCGGTTCCTCGTCACCAAGGGCCGCGATCCGAAGAACAACGACAACTGGGCCACTCACGGCCAGTCCTGAGGCCCAGCGTGACCCAGCGTCCCTGCTACAAGCAAGCCGAGTTCACCGCCCGCATCCAGCAAGCCCTCGGGGTCGATCTGGGCGCGGTGTCGTGCCACATCGTGGACGAAGACGGCATGGCGCGGGTGATGGGCTCGGCGGGCTGGGGGCGCAACGACGCCAACGGGGTCGTGGGCTTTCAACTTGGCCAGAACGTCTACGTCCTCGACGGCGCCCCGTGGACGACGCTGCACGAGCTTGTCCACCGCGCCGGCATCAACGCTGACCGGCTCAACCGCTTCGTCGCCGAGGGCCTCACCGAGGCCGTCGCCGAGCGCCTGCGGAAGAGCCCCGACGAGCACCGCCCGACCTACCCGCGCGAGGTCGCTTGGATCAAGCAGCGCCTGCTGCCGCTGCTCGGCATGGACGCGCTCCAGCTTGGGCGCATCATCGCGCAGTCGTCCGATCCGCCGCGCACGCTGGCCGCGCTCATGGCCAAGGCCAAGCCCGGCACCGACGAGTCCGCGCTCCGCGCGCAACTTGCCCCCCAGAAGCCCGACGAGCCCTCGTTCAACCGCCTCGCCCGCATCACCCGCCCCTACCCGAAGGTCCAGCGAGACGATAGGGTGGCGCTGGGGGCTGTCCTGACGCTCGCGGGCATGACCCTGCTGCTCCCCAGCCTGTTGCGAGGACGCGCATGAGCACCTTGTTCGACATTCCGTCTCACAGCATGCCCTACGACGATCCGTTCGACACCGACGAGGTCTTCGAGGCGCTCATGCGGCCGGATGAGGACGAGGACGCGCTCATGGCGCTCGCCGCGCGCCGCTCCAAGGTGCGCCGCAAGAAGCGCGCGGAGTCCGAGGCGATCCGAAAGACGGTCACCGGGATGCTCGACAGCGACGGCAGCGCGCTCCTGTTCGGAGAGGACGCGCCCGAGGGCAGCGCCAACAACGGGCCCCTCGTGGCCGAGATGGAGCGCGAGCACCTTCAGGCGATCTTCAACCCGCTGCACAACGCGCGGCAGATCGCCAAGGAACTCACGCTGCTCGAAGACCACCTCGTCCAGCCGCCCCAGCATTGTCCCGACTGCATCCGCAAGCACCTGCTGCGCGCGGAGGCCTACGCGGACGAGGCGATGGGGCTCGACGAGGACGGCAGCTTCACCGACACGTTCGGCGACGTCCAGCAGGCCCTGCGCGGCGTGTCGCGCGACTACTTGCAGGTCGGCAGCGACGCGCGCGGACGCCAAGCGCTCGCGCAGCGGGTCCGCAAGGTCCGCAAGGCCATGAGCAAGATGGGGTTCCACACGGTGCTGGAGTCGAAGATGCGCGGGGATGCGCCGGCGCAACCCCGCGTCTCTGAGCCCGTGGGCAGCGCCAACACGTTCGGCGTCAAGCGGGGCCGCAAGCGCCACCGCGCGCTCGCCTACCGGGGCGAGCCGCTGGGCGACAGCATCTACACCACCGTGGGCAGCGGCGGCGTGACGCTCTCGACGGCGTACACGAGCCCCCGCAAGGACGTCGCCGAGCTTCAAGAGAAGCTGCGGCGCTACAAGATCCCGGTGAGCAGCGACGGCGTCTACGGGCCTGACACCGAGGCGGCCGTCAAGGCGGTGCAGCGCGCCGCGTCGCTGCCGCAGACGGGGCAGGTCAACAAGGACCTGTTTGAACTCATCTTCAAGCTCGATGCCAGCAAGCTCGGCACGGGCAGCAGCCTGACGTCTGCCGGGGGCGCGCTCTACGCGGCCGCTGAGGTCCTGAGGTTCGAGAAGGCGCAGGACACCCTCGTGAACGTGGGCCTGCTGACGTCCTCGCAGCGCAACATCGAGAAGGGGCAGTTGGGGCCGTACACCGAGGCGGCCCTCAAGAACTTCCTCACCAGCGTCGGCAAGTCCACGGCGATCTCCACCAAGACCATCGGCGACGCGCGCATCGCCGCGCCGAGCGTGGTCGACGTCGTCCTCAGCCCCACCAACATCGAGGCCGTCAAGAAGTCGGCCACCGTGTTGGAGCGCGTGCCCTCGGTCACCCCGCAGGCCGCGCGCGGCTACCTCGTGGGCGCGGGCCTGCTGTGGCCCGGTGAGCAAGACGGCGGCGAGGACGACGTCCTGCGCGCCGCCCTGCGCGACTACCAGCGCATCCACGGGCTGCCCCAGAGCGGCTCGCTGGACGCCCGCACGAGCGCAGCCCTGCTCGACGGGAGCAAGCTCGCCAAGGCCGCCGAGCGGGTCCGTTCAGAGCCCAACGGCGTGGTGGTGAGCGAGGAGGGCCAGAGCCGCGTGGTGCCGTGGAGCAAGTCGGCGCGCAAGGCCCCCGCCGTCGAGCGTGGCACGACGACCGCGCTCTTGTCCATGACCGTCGAGGAGGCCCAGCAGCGCCTCAATCGGGCCGGAGCGAGCCCGCGCGTGGTCGAGGACAACGACTACGGCAAGGGCACCCGGAGCGCTTTGCAGGCGTTCCAGAAGGACGCCGGCCTGCCGATCACCGGCTCGCTCGACCAGTCGACCATCCGTGCGCTCCGCGACGAGAGTGTGCTGGTGCGCGTCAAGGCCAAGCGTCAGGTGCAGGCTGCCCCCG
>JACCDW011390395.1_pt1 | contig 16017 bp, 15 predicted proteins | sample 7449781 | NCBI WGS metagenome assembly JACCDW01 (sample SAMN15323449, study PRJNA562643) | freshwater metagenome | isolation source: river surface water | place: USA:Blue River Watershed | collected 2017-08-18
CAATAACAACCAATCCAATTATGATGTCTCCTCGAAACAAAGCAGGTAAACCTCCGAAGAGAAGTGTTGTCCAACTGAATCCATAAAACCCAGGCTTACTGATTCCAGTGACTGGATGCTGCATCATAATTTTTGTAGCCATTACTAAATTCTCCATAATTGTTTTAATAAGAATAATCATATAGAAAGTATTTTTTTTCACAAGTATTTTTCAACATCCGAATCTGTCCCTTTCATTCCAACGCTAAATAAATTTATTGCGTTTGGAAAATTTCTGTTTACTTCACTCCACCACCAACCGTCGTTAACTACACCTGATCTCCACGACAAGCCAAAAGCAGGGTAGACACACAGAAATCAAACCTGACACAGCAATTCCTACGCACCGCCCGAACACGACGGAAGCAAAACCTACCCAAGGTCTCAAACTTTATCCAAAAGTTCTAACATTCACCCCATTTCATTTGCTACAATCTTTGGCTCAGGCTCTTTAGCTCAGTCGGTTAGAGCGATGGAATCATAAAAAACAGTGGCTACGGTGCCAATACCGTTAAGTTCACATATCAAGCCCAATGCTAGTCCAGCTTGGGCTTTTTTGTTTTCTAAAGCGCACTCGTGTTTACTTTTTCACGGTTTTTACGCTGGAAAAACTTTATCGCTGCGGTTGTCCTTTTACCAGTTCGACAATAAAGTTGCTGAATGAAACAGCGTGACATACTGCCGATTTTTTCATTCAAAAATTACTACGGCGCTCAATCCACGACAGTGCTGCTAAATACATCAAACAGCGTTAAATACGCTGGTAAAACTGCGGACATAGTCAATCAGCACAAACGTCTAGAAACGGGACGAAGTAGAAATTCAATCAATGATTTAATCAGTGCTCAAGGCAGACTTGTCCACTTGCGAGACAGCGAAGTTGTCCTTTTCAAAGTCCCTCGCAGCAATTATTGGCAAGCAAGGTTTCGCATCTACACAGGCAAATGGATACGATTTAGCACCAGACGCAGAAATATCGATGATGCAAAGCAGATAGCCTGCGACAGATACGACGAAGCACGATACAGAGAGCGACTTGGCTTTACCCCACTGGTAAAACGATTTGATGAAATGGCAAAGTGCTGCGTCGCGGAAATGCGTAGAGACATAGCAGCAGGCACAGGCAAGAAAATCTACACCGCTTATATCGCTGTCATAGAGACTTACTTGATACCGTTCTTTGGGCAAATGTATTTGACCAGCATCACTAACAAGCACATCGCTGAATTTGAGGTGTGGAGAAATTCACAACTGAGACGTCCTCCCAAAGTCTCTACCCTACTCACTTTTTCCACAGCATTCACACGTATCACACAAACCGCAGTGGAGCAAGGATGGATTAGCGACAAGGTACCAGTGCCCAAACTCAATGTGCGTGGTGAAAAAGGACAGGCTCGCCCTGCTTTCACAAATGTTGAAGTGGCAAGGATTCAACTGCACTTAAAGACTTGGTATGTGGGCGTAGAAGGCTACACAGGCGAGATGCGATTGATGCTGAGAGACTTGGTAGATATTTTGATACTTACAGGTATGCGACAAGGCACTGAGTCAATGAACTTGGAGTGGAAGCACATTGAGTGGTATGTGGAAAAAGAAGTGCGCTATCTACGCATTTGGGTATCAGGCAAGACAGGGGCAAGGTGGCTAATTGCCAAGCACGAATGCCTGTTAGTGCTTGAGCGACTAAAGGCAACACACGAAGATACAGCTGAGTTGAGTTTTGACGAATTACTGGCGCTGAGAATGCCAACGAAATTGTTCAGGTTCAAAGATGGACGCAAACCCTTTGAGATGAACAAGATATTTAGGCGCTTGTTAGAAGACTTGGACTTGGTAAAGGGACAAGCAGGCACAGACAGAACACTTTATAGCCTGCGTCATACCTACGCCACCCAAGAGCTATTGGCTGGCACTGACATACACACATTGGCACGGCAGATGGGCACTTCAGTGACTATGTTGGAAAAGCACTATTCCAAATTGACAGCCACTATGGCTGCTGAGCAGTTGGCTTGAATGATAATTGCGGTCAGGAGTGTAAAACGACACAATCTATCAAATGGACAGCCAAACAGTTTCATACTACAGCTCGAACGCTATTCATCTTGCCAATAGGTATGATGGGATAGTTAGCAGCTTATCCCATCACTTTGATACTTCGTTTCTTCCCAATTCAAAATTGCTTGATATCGGATGCGGTTCAGGACGAGACCTTTCGGTACTTCACACTTTGGGACACGACTGCTATGGAATTGATCCAACACCAGAATTTGTTACCTTAGCGCAGCAAGCACATCCAGAACTACTAGGAAGAATTGCTAACGGTTGCTTACCAGGACTTTCACCTCCATTTCTTGGCGAATTCGACGGAGTACTTTGCTCGGCTGTATTGATGCACATTGCCATTGAAGATTTAGAGTCTTCTGCTAATGCAATCAAAAACTGTCTAAAAATTGGTGGGCGACTGCTCTACTCAGTACCTTCTAAGAGACTTGATGTAGTTGCCGAAGACAGGGATGCCAACGGTAGACTATTTATTCCAAACCAATCGCAGCGACTACTTGCTATTTTTGAGAGCATAGGATTCGTTGAATTAAAGACTTGGGCAAATGCAGACAGTCTTGGGAGAGATGCTGTCGAATGGGAATCAGTTTTACTCGAACGAAAAACATAAGCAGGGATGGACCTAATTCCGTTCATTTCAACCACACCTTCAGTAGAAGACTGCTGGAGAGGTGTAGTGCTATACGGAAGAAATACAGCCAGCTACAAATTTGCATTGGCATCTGCATTACTTGAACTAAATCCTAAGTCAGGTGAACTTGTAAAGCTGGATAAATTAGCGCCTTACTTTGCAAAGCAAATTGCAAGGCATATTGCAGATGCTCCAAAGCAAATCACGACAACTAACGGCAAGTTCATTCAAGCCTGTGAGCGATTCAATCTCGATCAAGATTTAAACAAGCTAGTTAATGTTACTGTTGGGCATGGATTCGCTAATGTCATAGATGCTTTTCACATAGTTGGCTCCACTCCAGTTGCTCATAGCTTCTTCATTGACGAGCGAAAAAAGAATCAAGGTATACGAATTACAGATGAATTTTCAAAACTCACAGGTGGAGTTCAATCTGTCAATTTAGTGCAAGAAGTAGAGTCAAGATGGCGACTAGTAGAGACAGCATGGAATTTAGGTATTGCAACTAATTTATTAAGTATCCAACATGACCATTCAATTGGTGAGTTATTTACTTTTGATAAAAGTTCAAATCGCAAAGGCGTTACCAGTAGCCGAAGTGCTTTAAATGGATATCAAAAAGGACGTTGCTTTTATTGCTTCTCTGAGCTTTGCCTAGCGGGTGACGCTATGAATGTTGATGTTGATCACTTCTTCCCTCACAGACTTAAGCAGCAACATTTAGGTATAAATCTTGACGGTATTTGGAATTTGGTACTGGCTTGTTACTCTTGTAATCGTGGTAAGAAAGGCAAATTTGATCGAATTCCGACTTTGAGATTGCTTCAAAGATTGCACAACAGAAACGAGTTTTATATTGGTAGTCACCATCCACTTAGGGAGACATTAATCAATCAAACAGGATTGACTTCTTCGGCTAGAGCCTCTTATTTAAATTCAATATACACAAAGGTACAGTTAAATCCTGTATTTGCTTGGGAGCCTGAGCAAACAAGTAGCGGGCACTTTTAAGAGAGAAAAAAGCAAAGTAGCTACGTAGTTGGTGTCACTGACTCTAATTATTCTGCTGATGCAGGCAGACCAAAAATGCGATCAAAGCACCATGTAAACGCGAATGTGTAGCAGAGAAAGAAAACGTTCAAGCCGAGGTTGAGTACCAGTGAGTGTGTATAACTGATATCAAGCCACCAAGCTGCTGCTGGCATTAGAACCAACAAAAAACCAACCTCAAAGCCCGCCGCGTGAAGCACACGACGCCCAAAACCTCGACCCCGTGTAACTCGTTTGGACTCCCAACTCTCAAACAGAGCGTTGTATGCAAAGTTCCAACTGACTGCAAATAATGATCCGAAAACAGCAAGCGCACTAGCACGCCCAAGGCTGCTGTCACTGAATCCAAAAAAGCCTAGCGTCCCGAATAAAAAAGCGAGGATCTCATAAGTGGTAACGTAAGTAACCTTACGTTTAGTGCCTTGCAGCTTCATATTGAATGCGATGTGGTGTTAGAAAGATAGGAGTGCCAGCTGTCATTAAACAAGCTATTGAGTTGGTTTTTTTAGCTACTGATAAAGATTGCTGTGAGGTGGCTCATTTGGTGAGCTTTTGGTGAGCCATAGTACAGGTGTTCAAGACGCTTTTATAGGAGAACACGATGACATTCTGGCAAATTTTGGGGAACTTTACGACTTCTGACTCTGGTGAAACTATTCACAAGATCTCTGACAGTTTAAGCATTTCCACTAAAGGCACCTCTTACACTACTATGGGATTGACCACCGTGGGTTCTGATGGATCAGTGTTCATCCAACAAGGCGTGTTCAGTTCCGATGGCAGCACTCGAATGGGATCAGTAGCTACTGGTCTTGGTGCAGTCTTTGGCCGTTAAAAAATGTTAGGTGTATTGTTTCTGCACTTTTTGCAACGTATCTTTGATTTGTTTTATCAAAGAAGCGGGCTTTAAAACTTGGACATCAGAGCCGATTCTGAGAATGTCCCCAATTAACTCTCGCTCGTCTGAGTAGGGGACTTCTAATGTGTAGCTTCCGTCTTTATTAAGAGTACCTTTTTGATCAGGGTGCCATTCTTCATGCTGCACCCAACGTGCTCGTTCGGGTGTGAACTTTAACTCGGCAACGGCTTTTGCGTATCCACCAAAGATGCCATAGCCGCCTTGCAGTTGTTTGAGTAATTTTTCGCGATCAATAGCTTTGGCTGATTGATCTAGTAACAAGCAACTTGTGATTGCATCTATAGCAAAGCTACGAATGTCATTTCGCAAATGACACCAAGCATCAACGTACCAATTGTCGCGATAGTGAATTAACTGCTGCGGAGAAATCACTCGCTTCAACGATTCACCTGTCTGTCGATTCAAATGAATGATCTCAATTTTCTTTCTATCCACAGTTGCTTTGGCTACTAACTCAAACGACTTTAAAGGCATCCTACGCTTGCCTGCGTGAACTACTCTAATTCGCTCAGACAACACATTAGCGTCAGTGCCTTGTGTTTCCAAAATTTTGTTCAATCGTGTTTGAAGTGGCTTGAGCTTGGGACCTAAAAGGCTAGGCTCTAATTGAGAGATCATTGTTTGAATAGTCATAAGAGCCAATGCCTCTTCTTGACTGAACCACATTCCAGGTAATTGCTGCAGAGCTTCTGGGTTTTCTAGTTTGTAACCACCTAAATCACGATCGTAAATAATCGGCGTATTTAAACGATCTCGAAACATTGCAAGATCTCTCTTGAACGTTGCTGGTGAAATTTCCAGTCGCTTCAATATCTCCGACTTAGAAACAACCAAGCGACCGGCAAAAAGCGACTGATAAGCATAGTAACGATCTATTTCTGCCATATAAAATTGCCTTTTGATCTTGTTGCGATATCAGAATAACAGTATGTATTGATCAAAGGTGAAAAAGACACATAACCGGTCCACAACTTTTCCAAAACAACCTTCCACTTTAAGAATTAAATTAAATTAAATCTTATTCGCACTAGTCTTGAAAAACTTAATCAATCATTGATTCCAACTTGAATGAGTGTGACTTTCAACGTCTTTTAACTGGACGATTAACTTGTCATTTGGATCAAACAATGGTCGCCAGCTATTCATAGCTAAAGCTTGATTCATACGTAACTTCTGTGTTGGAGTGTATTCAACTCCCAACTTAGTTGGCTGAATTGATGGAAATACACCAATAGCAGCGTTTTCAATCAAGTTATTTGCTCGTTTCAACATTCGCGAAACAGCAACTTTCATACCATTTACTCGCTTGGCTGCTCGTTCATCGTTATCAGTTAAAGCAGGCATACAACTCCTTACGAGCCTTAGCTCTTTACCAATTTGATAAAGACTTTTAGTGCCGTGCATTTGACCAATTTTTTCTATAGCTCTTCCATCTCGAGATTCGTAGTGAAGTTTCCATACAGCATAGGCTGACTCAATTACATCTTGTCTAATGCCAATTAGTTTCGCCAACTTCCGCTTAGCAGTACTGATTCGCTCTACTTCACGCTCAGGATGGATTCGAAGTTGACGACGAACCTGACTAATGATGTTTTTCTCAGTCATGTTTAAAGGGATTTCGAGTATCAGATGTCGTTCTACTGGTTGACTTAGCTCTAAGTTAAAGGGCGATAACTTTCGTACTTCTGGAAGCGCAAGCTCTTCACGAAGAAGATTCTTGCCTCGCTTCAAAAACCACTCCTCGAATGTCAGTTCATAGACATTACCAAAATCACGGTACATCTCCTTAAGTCTTAAGTCGCCCACAGCGCCTCGTCGATAGCAAACCCACCAATAGTCCTTGCTGAGCCTCAAAAACGCCCACCACCAGTAGTAAGGACTTCTTAAAGCATCTCGAAGCATGACGTCTTGGCGTTTGTAACGCAGCTGTCGCATGCCTTTAAAAATCAGTTCCTCAGTGTTTTCGTTCATAGTTTTATTTTACCGTTAACAACTAAATCATGTAAAGGCATGATAACTGTTAACAATGAGACTATTCGTTATCGGCAGAGCAAACACAAAGCGAGTTGCCTGATAGCTATGCCGATACAGCTCTACTAAAGGAGATCCTAATGAGCAAGACAGAAAAAACTTTTTCAGCCGACAACTTGGCTTTTGCAAACACCATCGTCCAGCAACTGGACCTTTTATCAGTGCGAAGAAAGGAGTGGGAAGCATCTGATTACAAAAAAGCCAACGATGGCTTATATGCCCTTCTTGGTGAATGCCTTGAGATTTTTAATGAACGTTTTGTTAAAGGCACGCAAGCAGATCAAAAAGCACTAAGAATTAGCTTAATTCAAAGATTACAAGCGGATGGCATTAGGGTTGTGAAAACCTCTACAACTTTAACTATGTTGGCACGATTTGTTTTCAATTCAGATCGCAAACGTGCACAAGGTTATGGATACGTTATTGCTGCAGCAGTTTCACATTCGATCAAAGCTAGTGAATTTCATAGTTGGATCGTCAAGCAAGGTGGTATTGAGGAAGTCAAGCGTCAGATGATCAAAAGCGAAAAATCGCAAGCAAAAAAAGCAGCAGTGATCGCAGCTACAGCAGTAGTAAAAGGATCATTAGAGTTAAATGCAATCCAACCTATAGCCCATGTATCCATGCAAGGTTTGAGTGGTAATTATGCAGTCCTTTTAGTGAAGCCAAGTGTCAATGGTGGGGCTGATATTGTTGGCTCTTTATCAGACATAAACGACTCGTTGGTGAACGCTTTGATACTTCGAATGGCTAAAGAACAAGTATCAAAAGAGGAGGCAGATAAAGAGCTGAGCAAACAAGTTGCAAAAGAGAAAAAGGATATGTTTGCTGCAAACGATGAAAAGCTACGCAAGGTAGTAAATGGTTAATTCGAAAAGCGGGGGCAGTGCCCCTGCTTTAAATAGAAAATTAGGAGAAAAAATGAATTTCAAAACAAAATACATTCCGTCAAGTCTTGATCAAGTAATTTTCACAGATGAAGCAGTTAAGCGTCGTATATATGGCTACGCATCCGGAAAATTGGAAGGACACATCATCCTTTACGGTCCAAACGGCACTGGAAAAACTACGATTGCAAACTTACTAGTAAAACAAATTGGAGGAGGAAACCCACATATTGAAAGTATCAATGTTGATGATTTGTTAGCAAAATCAGACTTAAATTGGTATCTAAGGCAAGCAGCATCTTTTGCTTCACTAACGACGAGCGGAAAACATTTTTTAATCTTAAATGAATTTGACAATTCAAAGAAAAATTTAAACAAATTTTGGACAGCTCTAGATGAATGCGGAAGTGGCGTAATGGTTGTTATAACAACTAATAATCCTTTGAATATACATATCAGTATTCGATCGAGATTTGATTTAGTAGAGATAAAAGGAGTGACGCCAGCTGCAGCTTTGAATCGGATACAAGATTGCTTAAATAAAGAGGGGTTGAAACTGCCTGATGCGCAAGTTCTTTATTACTTGAAAATTTATGAAGACTCCAATGACTTACGAAAATACATTCAAGTAGCTGATGAAATCTTATATCTATGGAAAACAAATCAAAATTTACCACCATGGCAAAGGCCGACAACTTCACTTAGGATTGTCTGAACTATCGTCCTGTTGCTAGACGTTCACCCCGCTTCCATGCGGGGTTTTTAAATCAACTCAACAGCGTTACGCTTCATATCGTCATGAACATCAATGTATCTTTGAGTAACTGTGATGCTACGATGACCAGCCAGACTAGCTAAAACACGAACACCGATTCCTTTCGCAGCAAGAGAGGTAATAAAACTTCGACGCATCGTATGACTACTAGCTCCCGAAATTCCTGCCTTTTTAAACAGCCAGTAAAAGTGCTGAGTCATTACATTAGCAGTAAACCCTCTTCGACCTGCGGTGACAAAAAGAGGATGAGCGAAATTTGTAGGCTTTCGTAACTCCAAGTAGACTTTAATTTCTTCACGTAATTTTTGCGGCAAAAAAACTGTTCGCGGATGCCTACCTTTTGTTTGATCTGCACTGAGTCTGACCTCTGCTTTAACAGTACCGTTTATATTCATTACATCACCAATAGAGAGGCTAGCGATTTCCGAGACACGCATTCCAGACCACATTCCAGTAAGAAGCATTACGCGATTTCTTATCGCAAAGCTGCGCTGGGAAATAAATTTAAGTACCTGTTCAAGTTCTTCAGGTGTAAGTGTTTTTGCTTGCGCCATTTTTGCTCCTTTTGCATAAATAAAACCTATGCATAAGTTTGTTTTCTTTTGCAAAAAAATGCGACCAATGTCCAGATTATTTGGTGATGCAAAAAACCTCAATGAAATCAACGTGCTTAATAAAAGTGCAATTTTCTTAAGTACTTGTATTTATCCTCGTTAATTCAAATTCGTGGGTAAATGACGACAAAGCAAGGTCTGTCGTTTAAAACGCCAAAGCAGCACACTTCTTGCCATCCCACTACTCAGGGTGCTGAGCACCAAAATAAACAGCTTAAGCAGCGTTTGTTGCGTTTTTAGAATATAGATTAATCCCTGGCAAGCAGAAAATTTACAACGTCAAATAGCAACTCTTCGTTGCACAGAGATGTATCAATTTCGTAACCTAGCTCAGCCCAGCTCTCCTCTACATCTGGATCATCTAAGTTCATTTCCCAAGACAGTTCAGAACCTTCGTAAAAAACAAAAGTGCCGACAACTTGTTTTTCATCAGGATCAGCTTTATCGATTACTAAGAATGCCTCGCCAGTTTCACTTGTAATTGCAGCTCGATACCATGCGTCCTTCATATTGGTTAAAACTTCCTCGCCAGAACTTGCGTCAAACGAAGTGAAGTACTCGCCACCCTTGAAGTTTCTTGATATATGTATGTGAAATTGCATAATTTTCCTTAAAAATAATCGTTAATAGTAATTAGCAGAATAAGAAAACGAATGGGTGTTTTCACCATGACCACCCACCTCGCGAATTATTTCGTAACTAAATTCGTTTTAAGTCTAGTAGCTATAGATTTAATAGTCATTGATTCCAACTTTCTAGATCAGAATTTGTAGCAAGAAGTTGTGGACTTCGTAGGCCATGGGCTTGGGAATGACACATCTTGGCTTCAATCCGACATGAATCTTCAATGCCGAATTCCGAATCCAAAATCACGATTACTACCTCTTTGCTTTCACAATTTAATGAAGTAAAGCCAGCTACTGAAGTTTTCTGTTTTGTTTCTTTGTTATATCTTTGTAGCCAACTGTAAACAGTTCCATCTTCCTTCAGTATCTCTCGGATAATTTCCATCTGTTCATCTGTACGTGCGAGGTTGCACCAATCCTCGTACCCATAAAGATCTATTAAATATTTAACGGAAGGTGTTTTCACGTCTATTGATCCGTTAAATATTGCTTTTCTAAATAAGCCTTTGCCGTATGTGGTTCCATACAACGAGTTGTCATAAAAACGGACAGCAAGTTCTAGTTGTTTTGTATTCAGCATCTCTTCTCCTTTTTTAGTTGCTGTGGTTGCCCTAGTCACATAAGTCGCAGAGGCCAAAAAGGCGTCGCTTGTTACTTGTTGCTTGTTGCTTGTTACTGTTCAGAGTTACTCATTTGTACCCAATTGGGCAACTTGTAACCTGCAACGCTTTTAAAAAGCAACTCATTTGTGACTCATCGCAACTCGTAAATATTTATCTCAGAACAAAGAAAAGAAATAAAAAATCTAAGTGATCTTTGGCGTTTTGAAGAATTTTTTTTCAAAAAAAATTTGCAAAACCATATGCATTAAAAGAATTTATATTTGCGTTTTTGAAAGTTCTTTTGATGAAAAAGCAAACGCGAAAATCTGAAGATAGTGTTTGGGTTGTACAAATTTACGAAGAAAACGCTGTTGAGAAAAAACGCTTTGAAACAGAGACTGCTGCAGTGTCTTGGGCAGCAAACTTTGCGAGAGAAGTTAACAGCAAAGCCGGTAGCGATTTTTATGATCTAAATTTTTTGGATTTAATGAATCGTTATCTTGACGAGATTTCAATAAAGACAGTTAAACATCCTAAAAATATTTTGATGATTAAGTACTTTACAAATTCGCTTATTGAGGGAACTAATCAGCCTCGATTTCCAATAATGCGTGTGAAGCTTCAAGATTTGTGCAAACAAGACTTTGTTGACTTTAGAGATACAAGACTCACAGAGGTTGGAGATGGAACTTTCAAGCGCGATTGGTATCGTTTCTACAATGCAATGGAGGTTGCAACTGGTGAGTGGGGATGGATTCATAGAAACATAATGAAAGGCATAAGAGTTCCGAAGGAACCTGAACACCGCCGTCGAAGAGTTACACCCAATGAAGAAAATTCAATTCGCGACTACTTGATTGCGATGGAAGCGAAGAAAAAAACCAAAAGAATGCAATTTTTTCAAGCAGCAATAATTTTCCAATTAGCAATTGAAACAGGCTTAAGAATGTCTGAGATTCTGGCTCTAAAACGAAATGAAGTTTTCTTGGATGATCGTTTCTTACAAGTTACAGGTACAGAACCTAATGCAAAGAAAACTCAATCAGCCATTCGAAGTGTCCCGCTAACTTCAATGGCCTTATCGCTGCTAAGTGATGCTATTTTTTATGAATGGAATACAGTTTTTATTTTTACGCTCGACCAACGCACCCTAAATGTAATTTTTAGAGCATCGTGCATCGAATTAGGAATTAATGACTTGCATTTCCATGATGCAAGGCATGAAGCCACAACCAGATTAGCGAAAATCTACCAAGTTCTTGATTTGGCAAAGATTATTGGGCACAAAGATGTGCACACACTATTAGTTTATTACCAGCCAACAATTAACGAGCTTGTTGCAAAAATGAATCCTGTTAATTCTTGAAATATTTCAGATTTTTACTTTATCTCTACCTACCTTAAGGAGAGCCCTTCCATTTTGGACGGACACCGGTTGCTCTTGGCCACAATCAGATAACAAAATTACCTGTGCTTTATCAACAAAAGAAAGGAAAAGCACATGGCTTCATTATCAACACTCAAACTCAGCTCAGCTGTTAAACAAGCTAATTTTTCTGCAGTTCAATTACGTAGAAATAAAATGATTAAACGACTTGTCGAGCAATGTGAACTTGCCCGCTCTCTAGCTGCTGGCACTAATTTTTCACCTACCAAATTACGGACGATTATTGAAAGTGAAACCGGTTTACGACGTCAAGTTGAAATTCCTAAACGAGTTATGCCTTGGTGGTTTATTTCTGACTCTGGGAAGCTAGTCTTATCCGTAAGATATGGAACTACATTGCTAGAGCTCGCCAAAGGTAAAGTTGCCATTGAAGTTGGGGCAGAAAATGATTTAGTACCAACGCTTGAACTAATTAAAAATGCTGTTCAAAATGGTGAATTAGATGCACAAATTGAAGTAGCAGCCAACAAGCTAAGGGATGCGTTTTCTCGCTGAACCATAAGAAAGTACAAAGGCATTCAAAGTGCCTTTGTACTGGCATCGTCTTTTAACTAGACGATGAATTTAAATTTAATATAATTTGATTCCACCAATATATTTCCAATCATTAATTTTATTAATTAATTTCGATTTTGAAAATATTCGTACAGACTTGTTTCAATTGGCGTTTCAAGATGTAAAAGCATGGTAACTACATCTAATTCGTCACCGCCATCTCCTGCCATTTTTGTCTGCATCGCGTTACTAGATTTAGCTGTACCTAGATAGAAAAAATCTGTACCTTCAGCATCATCTTTCTTTGCGAAAATATATAGCGGTAGATGATTTTCAACTATCGCATGCACTTCATTGCTTGCAAGTGTTCGTCTGCTTCGTGTAAACCATTTTAAAGTTGCTTGATTGAGAAATTCATCTTCATATTTAGTACTCTCCGAGACACCTGCACTCTTGTGATAAGTTACAAAAATTGGACAACTGTGCGAAAAGTTATCCACCTTATACCCATAGATTGTGCTTTGTTGATTAGAGTTCCAATTTAGTAACCGGCAAACATCTTTTCGTGAATAGCGTTCACCAATCCGAATTGAGCTTGACCATTTATTTCGTGTTCTTGCGATATGCAGTCCAGTATCGATTAGATCTTGTACGTGCTGATTAAAAACTTCGTCATTGCGCCATTGGGTTAAAAATCTTTGATTAAGACTGAAATTTTCCCCTTGTTTTTCAACAATTGGAGTCGCGCCATACCTATTAGCTTCAGCTTCTGTAAAAAACTCAAGGCTCAATACTGCTATTACCGAATTGATAGTTGCATCGTCAAAAACTAGGCCATTTGCATCAAGATTTTTGCAGAATTGGTTTTTAGTGATAAGGCCATCATTAGCAAGGAGATCCTTAATTAGCAAGAGTTCATGCGGCCGTTTTCCGTTTAATAGTTCGGTAGTTAGCATCGTAAGGGCTGAGTCTTCATAATCTTCAGCAAATACTTCCGTAGCACCAATTTTGTTTTGAAATTTCCAATAGTTTTTTTGTTTTGTTGCTATGACAACAGGGTCAACTAGGTTGAATCTAGCAAAGTCAATTAAAAGAGGTGTACGACCTAATCGATTTTCTAATTCCACAAAGGACTTCTTTAGATTACTCATGCTATCAAGCGTCGTAGTGGCAAGCGAATTGTAGATTCGCTCTTTCGAGATTGCGTCAAAATTAACACTAGATAAACCTGCTATTGCACCAGATTCCTGCGCATCAATAATTTTCTTACGTATCGAGTCCTTATTAAGACTACTATCACCGAACAACGCAATAGGAATTAAGTAATTGTTATCGTAGTTTCCTATGAAGTCGATAACAACAAGGTGACTTTTACCCTCCGCTTTTCTCAATCCACGCCCAAGCTGCTGAGTAAATACTATGCTCGAAAGTGTTTGTCTAAGCATGATCACTTGGTTAACTGATGGGATATCTATGCCCTCATTGAAGATATCAACAGTGACAATGTAATCAAGTTCTCCAATTTCCAGCTTGTGAACAGACTTTTCTCTTTCTTCAACTGAATTCTGGCCACTAAGAGAAATAGTGCGTATTTTTTTACCGTGTATTTCTCTGCAATTTAGAAGATTTGAAAGTTCCGCTGCTTCATCATTTTTACTGCAAAAAATTAGTCCCTTAACTGCTTCTCCTGCATGTCCATATATTTCTATTGATTTAATTAGGTGATCAACTCGCTCATCTGCTACCAAACGCCTTAACTCTGAGAATTCATTAAGTACTTCACCATTCTTCATTTCGAAATCAGTAACACCATAATAGTGAAATGGTGACAGCATGTCAGCTTCAAGTGCTTTTTGAAGTCGAATTTCATAAGGGACATTGAAGTCAAAAAGCTCGAACACATTGAAATCATCTGTCCGCTCAGGTGTAGCAGTCATGCCAAGCAAAAATGCTGGCTTAAGGTAGTTGATCACTTTCCTATAACTTGCAGCTCCTGCACGATGAACTTCATCAATCAATACGTAATCAAATGCAACGGGATCAATTAATTCAAGCACTTCAGGTCTGGAAATTGATTGAATAGACGCAAACACGTATCTATGATTTATCTCTTGTTTACCACCTACAAATTTTCCAAAATCGCTATCGGGTGAGTTCAAAACACGCTTGAATTCAACTATTGCTCTATCAAGTATTTGCTCACGATGTACGATGAATAACATCCGCTTAGGCGCAAAGGAACGTACATCAAGAGCTGAAAGAATCGTTTTGCCAGTTCCAGTTGCTGAGATAACTACTGCTTTTTTTTCACCGATTTTGCGTAAAGCAGCTATTTCAGCGAGAGCTTCCCTCTGCATTTCATTTGGCTCAATTTCTTCAATAGCTGAAGCATCAATTGCAATCTTGTTTTGATTATTTTTTGGAGAGAATTGCCGTATTTGTCGTGCCCATGTGCGTTCATATCCCTCAATCCACTCTTTTGAAAGAGGTATAGAAACACTTTTATGCGCTTGAACCGCTCTCTTTAATTGATCAACAATATCGCCATTAGGCAAAGAAGAGAAGCGTAGATTCCATTCGTGGTTAAGCAAAAGTGCACGTTCAGTTAGGTTTGTACTTCCTACTATTGCTGTTGTACTTGAATCTTGCTCAAATATATACCCCTTAGCGTGAAACCCTGCTGCTGAGTCAGGATGTACAAATATGTTTATTTCTTTTAGATTCAAAAGCTCACGAAATGCATCAGGCGAGTTAAAGCCCAAATATGTTGAAGTAATGATGCAACCTGATCCTTTGTAGTCAAGGAGCGCTTGCTTTAACATCGCAATTGCACTGGGCGTTATGAATGCAACAGAAAATGTAAAGTTGTTTGTTCTTTTGAGTTCCTCACGAATTGCCCGAAGCATTGTGTTGCCATCAGTATTTGATACAAGCACTGGATTAAACACTTGATCCGCGTTAACTCGCGAATCAAGGAAACCGAAGGTGTTATCCAGTTTCAGCTGATTGATGACTGAATTCAAAACTGAAAATCTTTCATTACTTGTTTGACTGCAGGAATATCTGCAGGTGCCCAATTAAGTTGATCTAGTTTTGATACATGAACCCAACGTATCTCCGAATGTTCAGTCAACTTTGGTTCTTCACCAACTAGTGTGCAGTAATACGTTGTGAGTACAACAATACCAAAGTCGTATTCATATTCTGTAGTTTGAATGAACTCACCTATGTCTGCTAAGCAAAGCAATTCTTCTTTCAATTCACGAAGAAGTGCCTCTTTTGGTGTTTCACTTGGCTCAATTTTTCCTCCAGGAAATTCCCACATCCCCGACAGCGACATTTTTGAGCTTCGTTGCGCAGCAAGTACTGAGTCCCCTTTGGTTAGAACTGCACCAACAACATTTATTCTTTTCTTCAAATTTGAACTCCATTGAAATGCTGCTCCTGCAAGGTAGAAGCTTTCGAACTAATTTACACCTATTAATTACAGTTTGGACTACTGCTCATTAAAGTTCGATATCAATATTTTTAACGTCGGGTTTCTAGACGTTTAAGTCATTTACCTAATACTAATTTTGCCTTGTGACATTTTCTATACCAACTCTGACCTAAAGCGCGATCAATACGCAAATACCACAGCTGGTTGAGCTAAGCTTGCGCAGGCAAGCAAACCAAGGTCACAAACTTTATCCAAAAGTTCTAACATCCATCCCATTTCATTTGCTACAATCTCCGGCTCAGGCTCTTTAGCTCAGTCGGTTAGAGCGATGGAATCATAATCCACAGGTCCGCGGTTCGAATCCGTGAAGAGCCACCAAACTTAGAGCCCCCCGTGCA